>Ga0307513_10005720_pt1 | contig 16360 bp, 15 predicted proteins | sample 15_EM_MG_FD_202174 | JGI IMG/M metagenome (GOLD analysis project Ga0307513, IMG submission 202174) | Populus trichocarpa ectomycorrhiza microbial communities from riparian zone in the Pacific Northwest, United States - 15_EM | ecosystem: Host-associated > Plants > Roots > Unclassified | place... | reverse complement strand
TCCGACATTGCAAACTCCTGCGCAGCAGTAACTGCACCCATTCTGACTTCAGCACCGAGGCACCACTCGAGCAGGCCTTCAGGCGTCGAGGAATCTTGCCCCACTCATTCGCTGGCCACCCGGAACGCCGCCTGAACGGCACGCACCAGCGACGGGTGCAAGGTGCCGAGCTTCGGCGTCTGCCCATGCGGTGCGGCAGGCGGCACCGAGAACCACTCGGTCGTGTACGGAAGATCGAGGGCTTTCCTCAGGTCGAACTTCGTGTCGTGGCTGAGGCCTGCGGCCACGAAGGCCGCCGGATTCTCATTCCGTATCCCGTTCCGCGTCGCGGATCTCGCGCGTCACGGACTGCAGGCGCTTGAACGCGCGATAGCGCGCGTCGTGCAGTCCCGCGATGCGGCCGCCGGCCGGCGCGTAGCGGCGGCCGATCTGCGACATGGCAGCCATCGCCGCCGGCACGTCGGAGAAGCGGCCGGCCGCCACCGCGCCGAGCATCGCTGCGCCGAGCAGCACCGGCTCGTCGGCGCGCGTCGCGAGCACGGACTTGCCGGTCGTGTCGGCGAGCAGCTGCCGGACGAGGTCGAGCCGCCCGGCACCGCCACTGATGACCACCTGCTCGATCGGTGCACCGGCCTCGGCCTGCGCCTCGATGATCTGCCGCAGTCCGTAGCCGATGCCGCACAGGCCCCCGACGTAGAGCGCCACCAGGTTGTCCAGGTCGTCCTCCATGCCGAGGCCCGCGATGGTCGCGCGGGCGTGCGGGTCGGCAAACGGGGCCCGGTTGCCGAGGAACTCTGGCACCACGTGCAGGCCGGCGGCGAGGTGCACGGTGTCCGAGAGCTTGGGTGAGCGTTGCGCGGCCCGTTGCGCCAGCCATGCGGGCAGGCTTTCGCCGGCGGCCTCGGCGCCGCGCCGCGCCTCGGCGGCCGCCGGATGCAGCCCGAGCAGCCGCTCGATCGCGGCGCCTGCGACCGATTGCCCGCCCTCGTTGAGCCAGGCATCGGGCACCATCGCCGAGAAGTACGGCCCCCAGACACCGGGCACGAACACCGGCCGGCGCGTCGTCGTCATCGTGCACGACGAGGTGCCGAAGACGTAGCCGAGGGTCGCCGCTGGATCGCCCGCCGCACCCACTGTGCCCAGGCCGCCGGCGTGAGCGTCGATCAGTCCGGCCGCCACCGGTGTGCCGGCGGCCAGGCCGAGTTCGACCGCGGCCTCGGCGGTCAGCCCCTTGCCGAGCGCCGTGCCGGGCTCCACCACGGATCGGCCGATGCGCGCGAAGCCTTCGTCGGCCAGCACGCCGAGCCCGATGCTGCGGAAGTAGCTGTCGTCCCAGCGCTTCTCGTGGGCGAGATAGGTCCACTTGCAGGTGATCGTGCAGGTCGACCGGGCGAGATCGCCGCTCGCACGCCAGCTCAGGAAATCGGTGAGGTCGAAGAACTGCCAGGCCGCGTCGAAGACCAACGGGCGGTTCTCACGCAGCCACAACAACTTCGGTGTCTCCATCTCGGGCGAGATGCGCCCGCCGACGTACTGCAGCACCGCGTGGCCGCCGGCGTTGATGCGCTCGGCCTGTGCCACAGCCCGGTGGTCCATCCAAACGACGATGTCCCGCGACGGGTCTTCCGACGGACCTACCGGCAGCGGCTGGCCGCCCGGACCGAGCACGACCAGCGAGCAGGTCGCATCGAAGCCGATGCCGGCCACCTGCGCCGGTGCCATGCCCGCCTGCGCCATCGCATCCTTCACTGCGCGGCACACGGCACCCCAGATCTCGGTGCTCGACTGCTCGACGATCGAGCCCGCCGCGTGGAACACGCTGATGTCGTGCTTGGCCGCGGCGACCATCCGGCCCGTGAGGTCGAAGATGCCGGCGCGCGCGCTGCCCGTGCCGACGTCGACGCCGACAACGTGGCTCGAGGTCCTGTCTGCGGTGGTCATCGCTTTCACCCGGTTGCCGTGCCGGCGCGATCAGAGATCGACGCTGGTCGGAAGGATCACGAGGTCGCGGACGGTGACGCCGCGCCGCCGGGTCAGCATGAACAGCACGGCCTCGGCGACCTCGATCGGCTGCATCAGGCTGCCGTTCGCGAGCGCCTCGTCCATCTTGGCCTTCGGCCAGTCGTCGAGCAGCGCGGTCACCACCGGGCCGGGCGCCACCGCGCCGACGCGGATGCCGTGCGGCGCGAGCTGGCGCCGGGCGGTGTGGACGAAGGCCTGAACCGCGAACTTCGACGCGGTGTAGATGGGTTCCCAGACGACTGGCACGAGGCCGGCGATCGAGCTCGTGAACACGATGTCGCCGGACTTGCGTTCGATCATGTGCGGCAGCACCGCGTGGACCGAGCGGAACGCCGCGTTGACGTTCAGCTGCAGCACGCGGTCCCACTCGTCGGGGTTGCCCTCGTGGATCTTGCCGCCGACGTAGGCGCCGGCGTTGGCATGGAAGATATCCAGGCCGCCGGCCTTCTGCAGGATGCGGGGCAGCAGCGCCGATACCTCGGCCGGCTGCAGCAGGTCCAGCACCAGTGGAACGGCGCGCGGACCGAGCTCCGCGCAGAGCTGCGCGAGGCGGTCGCCGGCACGATCGATCAGCACGACCTTCACGCCGGCGTCGAGCAGGACCCGCGCGCACTCGAGGCCGATGCCGGACGCCGCGCCGGTGATCGCGGCGACCTTGCCTTCGATGGATTCACTCATGGACCTGCTCTCCTGCGGTGCCGCGGTCAGGCGCGGCCATGCGATACGCGGGACTGCCGCGCCAGGGAGTCGACGATCACTGCGATGGCGAGCACGGCGCCGGTGATCATGAAGCGCAGCGACGACGACAAGTTCAGCAGCGTGAGCCCGCTGGCGATCGACTGGATGACGATGATTCCGAGCACCGCCGAATACGCGCTGCCGCGGCCGCCGAAGAGGCTGGTGCCGCCGATGACCGCCGCGGCGATCGCGTTGAGGTTGACGTCGCCGGTGCCGGCCTGCTGGCTGGCCGACGCCAAGCGGGCGGCACCCAGCACGCCGCCCAGTGCGGCGAGGCTCGCGCACAGCACGAACGCGCTGGTGTAGATCGCGCGCACGTCGATGCCGGCGCGGCGCGCGGCCTCCTGGTTGCCGCCGACCGCGAACATCGAGCGGCCCCACTTCGTGCGCGTAAAGGCATAGTTCATGACGACCGAGAGGCCGAGGAACACGCCGAACATCAGCGGCACCCCCCGCCCCTGGGCGAGGTAGGCGACGATCACCACGAGCAGAGCCGTCAGCGACACGCTGCGGGCCAGCAGGCCGCTGAGCGACGGCGCCGACAAGCGCGCCGCGCTGCGCCGGGTGCGCGTGCGCAGCCCACCCACCAGGATCACGGCGCCGGGAACGAGCGCGAGCAGGTACGACACCGCCGTCGGAATGATCATCAGCTGCCCGAAGTCGACCAGCGTGGCGCCGTAGGGCAGGTTGATCGAGCCGCTCGGGCCAAGCACGTAGAGCTGCATCCCCAGGATGGCCAGCAGGCCGGCGAGCGTGGTGACGAAGCTCGGCATGCCCAGTCGATTGAGCAGCCACGCATAAACCACGCCGAAGCCGACACCGACGGCGATGGCGGCGGCGATCGCCGCCAGCACCGGCCAGCCCTGGTTCACCCACAGTGTTCCCACCAGCGCCGAAGCGAAACCGCTCACCGAGCCGACCGACAAGTCGATCTGCCCGACCAGCAGCACGCAGACGATGCCCAGCGAGATCACGCCCACCGTCGAGCAGTCGAACAGCAGGTTGACCAGGTTGTTCGGCGAGACGAACACCGGGTTCAGCAGCGTGAACGCGGTCCAGATGATGACCAGGCCGACGATCACCGGCAGCGAACCGAGGTCCCCAGAGCGGACGCGCTCGACGAAGGCGACGATGGTCTCGCGCAGGGATATGGCGTGCTTCACGCGCACGTCGCTGCGGTCGAGCAACGCCGGCGTCGAGGCGGCGGAGGGTGCTTCGCGGCTCATGACGCTTCCCCTGGGCTGGCGTGGCGCGGCGCCGGGCGACGGCCGGCGCGGCGCGATACGGCGTTCTCGCTGGCGCCGGTGATGGCGGCGACGAGCTCTTCGTTCGAGGACTCGGGCGTGAAGATGCCGTTGTTGCGGCCGAGCCGCAGCACGACGACGCGGTCCGCGACGGCGCGCACGTCTTCCATGTTGTGGCTGATCATGAGCACGGCGTGACCGCGGTCGCGCACCCGTTCGATGAGGTTCAGCACCTCGGCGGTCTGCGCCACACCGAGGGCGGCGGTCGGCTCGTCGAGCATGATCAGCTTCGGGTCGAGCAGCAGCGAGCGCGCGATCGCGACCGTCTGGCGCTGCCCGCCCGACAGGCTGGCGACGACGTCGCGCACGCTCGGGATGCGGGCCGACAGGTCGTTGAGCAGCGTCCACGCCCGCACCTCCATCTCGACCTCGTCGAGGTTCCACGGGCCCTTCTCGCGGCCGAGGTGGATGTTGGCGACGACGTCCAGGTTCTCGCACAGCGCGAGGTCCTGGAACACGGTCGCGATGCCGAGGTCGAGCGCCTTCGCGGGGCTGTCCAGCGTGACCTCGCGGCCGTCGAAGGTGATGGATCCGGTGCTCGGCTGGTGCACGCCGGCGAGGATCTTGATCAGCGTGGACTTTCCCGCGCCGTTGTCACCGACGAGGGCGACCACTTCGCCGGCATGCACGTCGAGGTGGATACCGGTCAGCGCCGACACGGCGCCGAAGTTCTTCGAGATGCCCCGCAGGCTGAGCACCGGCTCGCCGGGTCGGACCGTCGCATCGTCGTTCATTCGTGTCTCCTGGCGAATGGGGGAGCCGGCGTTCACCGACTCCCCGCGGCTGGCGGCTCAGTTCGCGATGCCGAGCTTCTTGCAGCCGTCCGCGTAGCGGCCGGTGCAGAGCGCGGCAGCGGTCGCGATGCCCTTGTCGATGATTTCCGCCTTCAGGTTCTTCGCGGTCACCACCGCCGGCGTGAACAGCTGCGACGGCGTGTTGTACAGCTTGGTCTCGGCCTTCGGCGCCTTGCCTTCGAGGAACCCGACCGCGACCCGCGCGGCTGCGGCGGCGACGATCTCGCTCGGCTTGGAGATCGTGTTGTACTGGTCGCCGGCGATGATCAGCTGCAGCGCCGCGGTCGTCGCATCGTTGCCGCTGACCGGCGGGACCGGATTCGTGCCGGCGGCCTTGAACGCGGCGATGGTTCCACCGGCCGTACCGTCGTTCGCAGCCACGACGCCGACGATCTGCGCGCCGAAGCGGGTGATCTGCCCGCTGACCCACTGCTGGGCCTTGGGCGGCGCCCAGTCCGGCGTGTCGAACTCGGCCAGCGTCTTGTAGCCGGCGGCCTGGATGCCCGCGTGAATGCCGTTCTTGATCAGCCCCGCCGCGGCGTCGGTCGGCGAGCCGTTGACCTGCAGCACGCCGCCCTTGTCGACGGGCACGCCGGCGGCCTTCAGGCGTTGCATCAGCGACTCGGCGATCGCGCGCCCGATGCCTTCGTTGTCGAAGGACACGTAGTAGTCGGCCGGCGTTGCGGGCACCGGGCGGTCGTAGGCGATGACCTTCACGCCCTGCGACTGCGCCATGCGCACGAGCGAGGCGGCCGCGGTCGAATCCACCGGATCGAGCACGATGACCTTGGCACCCTGGGCGATCACCGAGTTGAACTGCTGCTGCTGCAGGGAAACATCGGCATTGGCATTCTGGTACAGCAGCTTGCAGTCCGGGCACAGCTTGGACATCTCGGCCTTGAAGCCGGGCCAGTCGTGCTGCTCGTAACGCGTCGATGCCTGATCCGGCATCAGGAACGCGACGGTGCCACTCGGCGCGGCCCAGGCGGCGCTGCCGCCGATCAGGCTCGCGGCCAGCGCGCCGCCGACCGCCATCGTGCTCACGATCTTGTTCATCATCTGTCTCCTTCTGAGGTTGTGGATGGCAGCGTTGGCTGCCGGGAAAAACCGCTGGGGGCCGATTGCGGGACTTCGGGGTGAACCCGGCCCGGCTCCCGCCCGGATAGCGGGTGCCCGTTGATGCCTCGATTCGGATGCCGGGAGCTCAGGGCGAACGGGTCAGGCCGCCTTCCGCTCGCTCGCTTGCTCCGCCAGCAGGCCCCTGAAGTGGGAAGGCTTCAAGCCCTTCTGGCGCAGGAACTGGCGGTTGAAGTTGGAGATGTTGCGGAACCCCGAAGCGAAGCAGATTTCAGTGATCGACATGGCGTCCTCGCTCATCATCAACTGGCACGCGAGGTTGATGCGAAGGCGGTTGACGTACTCGCTCAACCCCATGCCGGTGTGGCGGCGAAAGCTGCGCGAAAAGCCGCTGGGACTGAGCCGCGAGATCTCGGCCAGGTCCGTCTCGGCGAACTCCTCGGTCAGGTGAGCACTGATGTAGGCGATCGCCTCATTGATGCCGGTGGCCATGAAGCCGGACGGGTCGGGGTGGTAGGCCTCGCTGGCCAACGGATAGACGCCGCCGGCACGGCTGAGGGTGCCGATGATCGACATGAACAACTCGATGCGGCGCAGGTCGCTGGCACCGACGAGTTCCTGCAGCATCGGGCCGACGCGAGCGGAGGTCTCGCTGGTGAACAGCGCACCGCGACGGCTCAGCTCGAGCAGCGGCTCGAGGGACGCGAGTTCGGGCAGCAGAGCCGTCGTGTCGCGCACGAACTGTTCGGTGAACTGCAGGACGCGCCCGCGCAGCGGGATGTGGGTGTCGGGCGCCAGATCGCTGACCCAGTTGTGCGGCAGGTTGGGCCCGGTCAGCACCAGATTGCCTGGCGCGAAGCTGCCGATGAAGTCGCCGACGAAGTAGCGCCCGCCGGTGTGCACGACGTGGTGAAGCTCGTACTCGGGGTGGAAGTGCCAGCGAACCGTGTGGAACGGATAGCCATGCTCCCAAGCCTTGAAGGACTCCGCGCGTCCTATCTGCACGACCTCGAGATCCGGCTTCATCGTCATCGCTCCTTGCGCGCCACGCCGCGGCGCCGGCGTGCGGCCCCTGGGGTGAGAGGTGAACGAACCCTGTGACGACCGCTGAAACAAATCTTAGGTATCGCATCGAGCCGCAGCCACTACGAATAGGGCCTTGCACTTGTACATTTTTGATAATCAGGGCCGCCCAAAGGGACGGAATTGCGTAATTACCCTAAGGTGAGCTGAGGCTCAAAGTACGTGGGTAGCATCCCCATCGACCCACCCCGACGCACGCTCGCGCGGCGGCTGGCTGAAACCTACCTCCACACCTGCACTTGTTCATCGACATCGGCCCGCTGCGCCGCAATCCAGCGTTTCGCCTGCTCTTCGCAAGCCAGTTCGTTTCGGCGCTAGGCACCATGGTCAGCTATGTCGCCGTGCCGTGGCAGGTCTACCAGCTCACGCATTCCAATGCGCAGGTCGGCCTGCTGGGGCTGGTGCAACTGGTGCCGGTCGTGGCATGCGGTCTGCTGGGTGGCGCCGTCGCCGACCGCGTGGATCGCAAGCGGCTGCTCATCGCCTCCGAGGGGCTGATGGCGCTGTGCCTGGCTGGGCTGCTGGCCAACTCGCTGGTCGCCTCGCCCAGCCTGCTGGCCATCTACGCGCTGGTGGCCGTGCTGCAGGGTGCCAGCGGCTTCCACCGTCCCGCACTCGAAGCCCTGACCCAGAAACTGGCGCGCAGCGACGAGTACGCCGCGGTGGCCGCGTTGTCCTCGTTGCGCGGCACCTTCGGCATGGTGGCCGGGCCCGCCATTGCCGGACTGCTGCTGGCCGGCGGCGGTGCAGCGCTGGCCTACCTCTTCGACTTCGCAACCTTCCTCGTCGCGTTGCTGCTGATCGCCCGCATCCCGCGCGACCAGGTCGAGTTGCCGCCGCGCAGTGGCGAGCCGACGCACCTGCTCAGCGACTTGGCCGAAGGCCTGCGTTACGCCTGGAAGAAGCCCGAGCTGATGGGCACCTACATCGTCGACATCGTCGCCATGGCCTTCGCGTTCCCGGTGGCGCTGTTCCCGGCCATGGCCGAGGCCTACAGCCGCACGGACTCGGTGGGCTGGCTGCTGTCGGCGATGTCGGTCGGTGCGCTGGTCATCGGGCTGCTCAGCGGTTGGACGTCGAAGGTGACGCGCCACGGCCGTGCCGTCGTCATCGCGGCCGGCGTATGGGCGCTGGGCATCGTGGCGCTGGGTTTCGCACCGGGCCTGTGGTGGGCGATGCTCTGTCTGGCCATCGCCGGCGCGGCGGACATGCTGAGCGGCGTCTTTCGCGGCACGATCTGGAACGAGACCATCCCCAACACCCTGCGCGGGCGTCTGGCCGGCATCGAGATGATCAGCTACCTCACCGGCCCCTTGATCGGCAGCGCGCGTGCCGGCTTCGCGGCCGATGCCAGCAGCGTGCCGACGGCCATCTGGAGCGGCGGCATCATTTGCGTGTTGGGCGTGGTGCTTGTCGGCTTTCTGCTGCCGCGCTTCTGGCAGTACCAGGGTGGGCCGGCAAGGGCCGCTTGAACTCGCAGGACCCCGGCTCTCAAGCCGTCGGCACAGTACCGCCGTCGATGACGTATTCCGTGCCCGTGATCGATGCGGCTGCCGGGGATACCAGAAATCCGATCAGATCGGCAACTTCGCGAGGCTTGGCCGGGCGGCCGATGGGGATGCCACCAAGAGAATTCATGAGCGTCTGGCGCGCACTGTCGACGTCGGTGCCATTCGCCTGTGCGAGCCGCTGGACAAGAGCGACGGCGGCTTCGGTTTCGACCCATCCAGGCGACACGCGCACCACGCGGATGCCTTTGGGACTGACCTCCTTCGAGAGGCTCTTGCTGTAGGTGGAGAGTGCCGCCTTGGCGGCGGCGTATGCCGTGGTGGACGCGGGCAGCGGCAGCTGGCTCTGGATCGACGTGACATGCACCACCACGCCCGAGCGCTGTTCGATCATTGCCGGCAGCAGCAACCGATCCAGGCGCACGGCCGGGAAGAGATTCAGGTCCAGGGCTCGGATCCACTCATCGTCATCGAGCGCCGAGAACCCGCCGGCCGGGGCGGACGAACCACCCACGACGTGGACGATGATGTCCACACCGCCCACGCGCTGCAGCACCGCTTCGGCGACAGTCGCACAGCCCTGCGCCGTCGAAACGTCCGCCTCGACGAACGTGGCGCCGGAGGTCGACGGCGGGCGGGATCGTGCCGTGGCAAGCACTGACGCGCCATCCTTCAGCAGCCTCGCAACGACAGCCTGGCCGATGCCCTTGGTCCCACCCGTCACCAGCGCCCTGCGCCCCTCGAGGCCCACGGGTTCGCGGATTTCCAGCGAGGCGATCTCGTGGCCTGCGAGCCGGAACACGTGCATCAGGTCGATGGGGCTTCCAGGAAAGCCTCCCGCGACCCGGCCCAGGACCTTGTACTGCCCTTCCCCTTCCGAGATGCTCAGCGGCGATACCTGATACTCGTACTTCTGCTTGGCGCGCTCGGCCCATGTCTGGATGGCCAGAGCACCGTGAATCCGTTGCCCCTCGTCCTGAACCAAGCCATCTGGAGCGAAGCACCGAACCAAGGCGTCGAGCTTGCCGGCGTTGGTCAGTTCGAAGTAGGCAGCGAGCGTGGATGGAAGCGCAATGGACATGTGTGGACGCCGACGAATGAGCCCGACACGGTTCGGTCGAACGATCATTGCGGCGGGAGCATGAGATGACAAGGACGCACGAAGAAGTGGGTGGCTTACCGGAGCGTGAGGGCCAGGCGCACACACCCGACAGCGCTGCGATCGGCATCGAGGCGGTGCTGCGGCTGCTTGAAGGCCGATGGAAAGTCCTCATCCTCTTCAACCTCTTTGGAGGCCGGATCCAGCGCTTCTCCGATCTCGAGCGGCATGTCCTGGGCGTCTCGCAGAAGATGCTCGCGCAGCAGCTCCGACAGCTGGAAGCCGACGGACTTGTGCTTCGAACGGTGTACGCCGAGGTCCCTGCGAAGGTCGACTACCGGCTGACCGATTGGGGGCAGGCCTTGTGCCCGTCCCTGGACGGGCTGCTTCGCTGGCTGGAGTCTCGGGGTCTCCGGGGCCACGGCCCGACACACACAGCAGGGGACGCGATCCACATGGCACCGGTCACAGTCGACCCCAGGAAGGTCCATGAATTCGCCGACGAAGAGAGCTTCCATGCCTGGCTCGCCCGGCACCATGACAAGGAAGACGAGGTCTGGATCAAGATCCACAAAGTGAGCTCGCAACTGCCTTCGATCACACCGAAGCAAGCCATCGACGTGGTGCTCTGCTGGGGCTGGATCGATGCGGTGCGCAAGGGTCTGGACGACAAGAGCTACTTGCAGCGCTACACGCGGCGACGTGGCAAGAGCATCTGGAGCAAGATCAATGTCGCCAATGTCGCGCGGCTGATCCAGGAAGGCCGGATGACGCAGCACGGGCTCACGGAAGTCGAGGCGGCGAAAGCGGACGGCCGCTGGGACCGAGCCTACGGCAGCGGCAAGGAAATGAAGATCCCGGACGACCTCCAGGCGGCCATCGAGGCCGCGCCAGAGGCGAGGAAGATGCTGAGCAGCCTCAGCGAACAGAACCGCTTTGCGATCGCCTTTCGTGTCCACAACATGAAGACGGAGGCCGGACGCAGGAAGAAGATCGAAGCGTTCGTGGCGATGCTCGTCCGAGGCGAGACGATCTACCCGCAGAGAAGAAAGTAGCGCGCTCCGTCTTCATCTGTCACTTGTCACTCGGCCCCGTCCGAGCCACGTCATCCGGGAGCTGCCATGATCTTCGATGCCATCCGCGAGAGCCACGACCTGCAACGCGATCTGTGCCGCAAGCTCACGGCATCGCGCGGCGACATGGCCGCGCGTCAAGTGCTCTTCCTGCAGTTGAAGGTCGAGCTGATGGCGCACGCGGCGGCCAAGGAACGCCAGCTCTACGTCCCGCTGCTGATGGAGGACGGCGGCCTCGACGCCTCGCGCCATGCGCTGCACGAGCACCACGAGGTTGACGAGTTGCTGAACGACTTGTCCGTGCGCAACAAGAAGCAGGCCGGCTGGATCGCCACCGCGAAGAAGTTGAGCTTCAAGGTGCGCCACCACCTGAAGGAGGAGGAGTCGAAGTTCTTCCAGCTCGCCGGGCGCCTGTTGTCGGAGACGAAGAAGAAGCAGCTTGCCCGCAAGTACACGCAAGAGATCGTGCGCATGCGCAGGCACTACGCTGCCGCGTACGAAACGATTGTCGTCGCGGCGGCGAGCGGTCTCGTCAAGCCAGCGAAACGCTCGGCCGACAAGCGCATGACGCGCGGCAACGCGAGCGCGGGCGCCCAACTGCGAGGCAAAAGCGAACCTCGCCGCACGCGCTGATCAGGCGCGATCACATGTGCTGGATCATCACCTGCCCGAACCCCGAGCACGAAACCTGGGTCGCGCCTTCCATCAGCCGCGCGAAGTCGTACGTGACTCGCTTGCTGAGGATCGACTTCTCCATCGAGCGGATGATCAGGTCGGCCGCTTCGACCCAGCCCATGTGGCGCAGCATCATCTCGGCCGAGAGGATTTCGGAGCCCGGGTTGACGTAGTCCTTGCCGGCGTACTTGGGCGCCGTGCCGTGGGTGGCTTCGAACATCGCGACCGAGTCGCTGAGATTCGCGCCGGGCGCGATGCCGATACCGCCGACCTGCGCGGCCAGCGCGTCCGACACGTAGTCGCCGTTGAGGTTCAGGGTGGCGATCACCGAGTACTCGGCCGGGCGCAGCAGGATCTGCTGCAGGAAGGCGTCGGCGATGACGTCCTTGACGACGATGTCGCGGCCGGTCTTCGGGTTCTTGAACTTGCACCACGGGCCGCCGTCGATCGGCTCGGCGCCGAACTCGGCTTTGGCGAGCGCGTAGCCCCAGTCGCGGAAGCCACCCTCGGTGAACTTCATGATGTTGCCCTTGTGCACGAGGGTCATGCTGGGCTTGTCGTTGTCGATCGTGTACTGCAGCGCCTTGCGCACCAGGCGCTCGGTGCCCTCGCGCGAGACCGGCTTGATGCCGATGCCCGAGGTGTTGGGGAAGCGGATCTTCTTGACCCCCATCTCCTCGATCAGGAACTTGATCAGCTTCTTCGCCTTCTCGCTTTCGGCCTCGTATTCGATGCCGGCATAGATGTCTTCCGAGTTCTCGCGGAAGATCACCATGTTGGTCTTCTCGGGCTCCTTCACCGGGCTCGGCACGCCCTTGAAGTACTGGATCGGGCGCAGGCAGACGTAGAGGTCGAGTTCCTGGCGCAGCGCGACGTTCAGCGAGCGGATGCCGCCGCCGACCGGCGTCGTCAGCGGGCCCTTGATCGAAACCACGTAGTCGCGCACTGCGTGCAGCGTCTCTTCGGGCAGCCAGACGTCGGGGCCGTAGATGCGGGTCGACTTCTCGCCGGCGTAGACCTCCATCCAGTGGATCTTGCGCTTGCCGCCATAGCTCTTGGCCACCGCCGCATCGACCACCTTCAGCATCACCGGGGTGATGTCGAGGCCGGTGCCGTCGCCTTCGATGTAGGGGAGGATCGGCTGGTCGGGCACGTTGAGCGAGAAGTCCGCGTTGACGGTGATCTTCTGCCCGGCCTCGGGCACCTTGATGTGCTGGTACATGAAAAGAGTCTCCGGAAGAGCCGCGTCGCGAGGGTCCGACGTTGCGGCAAATTCTATGTCAGTGGTCCGGGGTCAACCGGGCATCACCACGCCCCGTTTGGCAAGGCTTGTGGCGCTGGATAATGCGCGCCACCCACCGTTCAACGCCACCCCTTCCGATGACCTTCATCAAGCCGACCACGATGCGCAGCGCAGCGCTGCTGTTCGCGCTGGCCTGTGCCGCCGCCTGTGCCACCGTTCAGGCGCAGGACGCGCCGCAAGCGCGGCTGCCGACGACGCCGATCACCGCCGGCATGTACCTGATCCAGGCCGAGCTGGCGCAGAGCGGCGCCCAGCAGATGACCGGCATGATGTTCCGCCGCGCGATGGGCGACAACGAAGGCATGCTGTTCGTCAACGACGACGCCGGCGTGCGCTGCTTCTGGATGCGCAACACGCTGCTGCCGCTGACGATCGCCTTCATCGCCGACGACGGCACGATCGTCAACCTGGCCGACATGGCGCCGCGCAGCGACGACTCGCACTGCTCCGAGAAGCCGGTCCGCTACGCGCTCGAGATGCGCCAGGGCTGGTTCGCCAAGCGCGGCATCAAGGCCGGCTTCAAGCTGCGCGGAGCGCCATTCCGCGGCTGAAGAGCCTGAAGCATCAGCCGAAGTTCGCCTCGGCGAAGCTCCAGTTGGCGAGCTTGTCGAGGAAGGTCTCGACGAACTTCGGGCGCAGGTTGCGGTAGTCGATGTAGTAGGCGTGTTCCCACACGTCGACCGTCAGCAGCGCCTTGTCGGCGGTGGTCAGCGGGGTGCCGGCGGCGCCCATGTTGACGATGTCGACCGAGCCGTCGGGCTTCTTCACGAGCCAGGTCCAGCCGGAGCCGAAGTTGCCGACCGCCGACTTGACGAAGGCTTCCTTGAACGCGGCATACGAACCCCACTTGGCCGTGATCGCCGCGCCCAGCGCACCGCCGGGTTCGCCGCCGCCGGCTGGCTTCATGCAGTTCCAGAAGAAGGTGTGGTTCCAGATCTGGGCGGCGTTGTTGTAGATGCCGCCGCTCGCCTTCTTGATGATCTCTTCGAGTGTCATGGCCTCGAACTCGGTGCCCTTTTGCAGGTTGTTCAGGTTCACGACGTAGGCGTTGTGGTGCTTGCCGTGATGGAACTCCAGCGTCTCGCGGCTGTAGTGAGGAGCGAGCGAGTCGATGGCAAACGGCAGTGCGGGGAGCGTGTGTTCCATGAGCAGTTCCTCAGGTTGGTTTTGTTGCGCGACGATTGTAGGCACGCGCTTTTCACGGTGATGCCGGCAGGGGTACGACCTCGACCAGCTCGGCGCGCGCGCGGCCGTCGGCCCAGACCGCCTGCACCATCTGCCCCGGCGCCAGGCCGCGCACCGACACCACCGGCCGGCCATCGGCCGCTTCGACCCACGCGTAGCCGCGCTGCAGCACGCGCTGCGGGTCGAGCGCGCCCAGGCGCTCGCCGGCCGCCGCGATGCGCGAGCGCGCGCGCTCGACCTGCACGCCCAGGCCGCGCTGCAGGCGCCCGGCCAGGCCGTCGGCGGCCTGCCGGTCGCGCGCCAGCCGCACCAGCACGGCCTGGCGCAGACGGCGCTCCAGCGCCTGCAGCCGCTGGGCCTGCGTGGCCAGCAGCGCGGCCGGCCGGCCGATCCGCAGCGCCACCGTGTCGAGCCGCTGTGCCTGGCGGTCCAGCGCCTGGAGCAGCGCGCGCTGCAGTGCGGCCTGGCGTGCGTCGAGCGCTGCGTGCAGTTCGGCCCACGCCGGTGCGGCCAGCTCGGCGGCCGCGGTCGGGGTCGGTGCGCGCAGATCCGCGGCCAGGTCGGCCAGCGTGATGTCGGTCTCGTGGCCGACGCCGCAAACCACCGGGATCGGGCAGGCCACGATCGCCCGCACGACGCGCTCGTCGTTGAAGGCCCACAGGTCTTCCAGCGAGCCGCCGCCGCGCACCAGCAGCACCGTGTCGACCTCGTTGCGGGCGCCGGCCAGGGCCAGCGCGGCGGCCAGTGCCGGCGGCGCATCGGCGCCCTGCACCGGCGCCGGGTAGATCAGGCGCCGGACGTGCGGCGCGCGCCGTTCGAAGGCCGTCAGCACGTCGCGCAAGGCAGCCGCCCCGAGCGAGGTGACGATGCCGATGGCGCGCGGGTGGGTCGCGATCGGCCGCTTGCGCGCCGCATCGAAAAGGCCCTGCGCTTCGAGCCGCGCGCGCAGGCGCAGGAACTCCTCGAACAGCGCACCGGTGCCGACGCGCTGCAGCGATTCGACGATCAACTGCAGCTCGCCGCGCGCTTCGTAGACGCCGATGCGCCCGCGCAGCTCGACCTGCTGGCCATCGGCGGGCGCGAAGTCGAGCAGCGAGGCGGCGCGCCTGAACATCGCACAGCGCAGCAGCGCGGCGGCGCCGCCGGCGTCTTTCAGCGAGAAGTAGCAGTGCCCGCTGCCCGCGCGCGAGAAGCCCGACAGCTCGCCGCGCACCGCCAGCGCGCCGAAGCGCGCGCCCAGGGCGTCGCCGGTCGCCAGCAGCAGCGCGGCGACGCTCCAAACGGTGCGCTGGGCAAAAGGCGGCGCCGGCTCAAACACCGGCAAACCCAGCACTGGGGCGGGCCCGGAACTCCACAGCCCCGCGAATAGGGCGTGGAAGCGGCGATGCGCCTGTCATGCGATTGTCAAATTCGTTCAAGCCGTTGATTTCAAACGAAAAAATGGTGCTGAAATTTTGTGCAATCGAAGCCGGAGCGTGTAGCGGCGCGGCTCTGCGGCCGCCCGGCGCAGGTTCTCCACAAAGTTATCCACAGAAGCGGTGGACAGCGGGCAGCGGGTTGCAGGCGCCGGCGCCCGCAAGGCCGAAGCGCAAGCCGGCTTCGGCCATAATCTCGCGCGCCGCGGCAAGCCCGCCGACCCCTCAAAAAAACCCTTGTTTTCGATCATACAAGCGGCCGGATGGCCGATCTGGCCCTTGTTGCTGTGCTCGGTGGTGGCGCTGGCGCTGATCATCGAACGGCTGTGGCACCTGCGCGAAACACTGGTCGCGCCGCCGACCTTGCTCGACGAGGTGATCGCGGTTTCGCGCAACAGCCTGCCGGGCACCGACGTCGTCAACAAGCTGGCCGAGAACTCGGTGCTCGGCCGGGTGCTCGCGGCCGGGTTGCACAACGTGATCGCCGAGCCGCGCATCACCGAGCAGGCCTTGCGCCAGACCATCGAAAGCGCCGGCCGCACCGCCGTGCACGGCATCGAGCGCTACCTGAACACGCTTGGCACGATCGCCGCCGCGGCGCCGCTACTCGGCCTCTTCGGCACCGTGGTCGGCATGATCGAGATCTTCGGCTCGCAGTCGCCGACCACCGGCGCCAACCCGCAGATGCTGGCCCACGGCATCTCGGTCGCGCTGTACAACACCGCGTTCGGGCTGATCATCGCGATCCCGTCGCTGATGTTCTACCGCTACTTCCGCGGCCGCGTCGAAGAGTTCCAGCTCGCGATGGAAATCGCCGCCGAACGGCTGGTGCCGCACCTGATGCGTTTCGTCGTCCGCACGCCGCAGGTGGCTTGAGAGACTGAGCAGGCAATGAAGTTCAGCCGCCGCCACGCCGAAGAGCCGGAGATCAACCTGATCCCGTTCATCGACGTGCTGTTGGTCGTGCTGATCTTCCTGATGCTGTCGACGACCTATTCGCGCTTCACCGAGCTGCAGATCACGCTGCCGTCGGCCGACGCCGAGAAGATGCGCGAGCGGCCGGCCGAGATCATCGTCGCGGTCT
>Ga0307513_10005719_pt1 | contig 16361 bp, 23 predicted proteins | sample 15_EM_MG_FD_202174 | JGI IMG/M metagenome (GOLD analysis project Ga0307513, IMG submission 202174) | Populus trichocarpa ectomycorrhiza microbial communities from riparian zone in the Pacific Northwest, United States - 15_EM | ecosystem: Host-associated > Plants > Roots > Unclassified | place... | reverse complement strand
CTTGACACCTGGGAGGACGGAGTATGTACAGGGCTTCGGAGCGGAAGTTGTACGGTTGCGTTTCACGGAGATTGGGACAGGCTGCGCCTGAGTGGATTTCTTTCGACCAGCTGTGAAGAGACCTGGAGATTCGTCCGAGGTGTATGTCGCCGTTGCATATATCGCATACGAGGTAGACGCCGTTGTGGTATGTTCGGAGGTGAGGGTGGCGGGAAGCCAGCCAGGCACGGCGAGGTCAAAGACGATGGCAATTTTGTGGTCGGGTGTAGAAGGAACGGCGACTGGACTGGAAGGTACGACCAGAGTCTGAGAGGATTGACAGAGCCGCTGAGCGATGTAGCCCGAGGTCGGGGCAAAGTGTTCCTGCTTGCCCTCAATTGTGACGGTGAGGGAAGTGAGGAGAGCGGGAGCGGACTGTCGTGCAGAAAAGGAGAAAGCAGAACGAGGAGACGTCACACTGAGGACGACCTGGCCGGAGAGCGAGTACGAGGCACTACGGCTGGGGTGAGTGGCAGGCAAACGAAAAGTTGAATGGGTCGGTGGACGTACTTGGTATCCTGCGAGCCATACATGTAGAGTACATCAGTAGTTGGAACAATTTCCAATGAAAGAGGCATGTTGTGGTTGACTACTGCTGAGAGATGAGAGGTAGCAGGGCGGAAGCGGGCAGGCGTATCAGTGGGCTATGACAGGCTGGTGTTGGTCATATATAGCGAGCAGACACCAGCCATCCATTGAGCCATCCATTGGGCGATTGAGCCAGCAAAACCCAATTCAAGTCGCAAGTGGCAGTACCTGCGTCGCCTTACTCCGCCAACACAGGCGGACAATAATGGTTACATTCATCGAATGTCCACTCACCGATCCCCCCGCCAAATCCATCAACGTCCCCACGGACAGCGCTTTGCGTGGCCAGATTAAGCCGTTCGCCCATTGTCGGGCCCTTTTGGGAATTCAACAGTCGCCGCATCGTCGGCAGTCCCTATGCATTCCTATAATTGCTACGAAGACTTTCCAATGTTCTCACAAATACAGTGGGGTAGGTCCCTAGTCTGACGAAACAGTCCACGTTTCTTGACTGCAGGCGGAACGGACTGATGTAGAATGTCGTTACCAAGTCGTGTCGGAAGCATTATTAACATTTCCAATAATAAAAATTGAAAATTGAAAAATTATTGGCCTCGTCGTCAAGCCGCGCGCCACCGCTCTCGGTGGCTCACAAAACTGTACCCGAATATAGTAAGGGCAAACCGTACAGCTTTTAGGACGAATTATATAAAATGCAACCACCGTCCTAGCATTGGCAGCCTCAGACGGCTACCACCAAACTACAAGTACAACAAAAACGGTAGGTATAAATCTCACATGCGGCCGTCGTGCATGTGGCGGGGAGCACCTTTCAAAGCGACCACCGTCGCGGCAGGAGAATTGTGCCGATGTTGATCGATTTGCCAGGCGCGGAGCGAAGGCGCCACCGCGACCATGCACTTTCTCGTTCATTCTCTCGGGGAGATTCGGTAGACGTGCTTGATGGTTCCTCAATAGGGATCCGAAACTTGGATCGGCGAATGATCTCAAGCAGCACAAACGCGACTGCAGCAGAACGCCCGATCAGTAAAATAACGCATACAGAGAGAGGGGCCTGAAAACGTACCCCAGAGGCGGCCCATTGCGTCCGCGGGTAGCACCGTGGTATCCAGTTCCATGGTATCCATTTCTTGCGCCTCCTCGGTCTTGCGGCGGAAAACGTGCGCAGCGACCGAGGATCTTCTGCGTTTAGGGTGGTACTGTGCAACCAGGGGAGGAATGGTGTTCGATGACCGGTCGGTGACTGGGTAGTGCGCCTGGCGGACGCATATCAGATCCTGCGGCAGAGCGAATCGCGCGGGGAGCACACGTACCTTGAGTCCATTCGAGTCCACGACCCAGAGGACATCGTGGCGCCCATCCCCAGCCAAGACCTGGAAGCTTTCCGCGCTGCCACATTCCAGGTTCAGTACAACGCCCTAGAGCGGAACGCAGTGCATAGAATAATGGCACTCACGTGGCAGGGTCTCCCCGAGGTATCATCTCAAAAGGTCTCGCGTCCTCGGTATCCGTCGCCACACAAATTTGTCCGGGCCGCGCCCCGTCCCAAATTATACTCCCAATGAGCTCCCCATCAGCACCACATATCTCTGTCCGTTGGTCTTCGAGATATGGTAGTGTCTCTACGATAAATGCCGTGCTTCCGTCTAGCTGCGTTGCGTGAATGTCTAAAGGAGTCGTCCGATGCAACTGTAGGAACATCTTCTTCGTCTCTATATATTTTTGTGCGATTCGTATTATTCGTATCGAGCGAGGGCAGTTGCAAAGAGAGTGAGAGGGGGGGGGTGGACGTCGTACGTGTGTCAGGTTATGTAGCCCGACAAACGAAAGGGCCCACAGTCCCTGTTGTTGTTCGCCCCCTTCTGCCCGATTATTCGTTGAGATGGTTGATAACTAGCGTGACGCTCACGTGGTATTGAAAGCTCAAGGACACGCAACAAACCCACGACCGCCCAAAAAGGACTTCAATAGCCGGAGCCCAGAGATGCTAATTGGCGGGGCGGAACATGGCCGGCCGGTGTCCCTGGGGTGTCTACGGTGGTCGACGACGCACTGTCGGGTAAGGTCGAAGACAGGGGAAGCCAATACTCCTTAAGGTCGCACAATGCTCGTTTAGCAGGGTCACAACGGGATCCCAGGCAAGGCTTACTTCAGGCGTGTAAAACGTCAGGTTTACATTCGTCGCAAACCCGATATCTGCGTCACTGTGATCAGCCGGACGGCCAGCCGCGTCCCCGACATAGAACGACCACCCCAAATCTGCTCGGCATTAGGGATGCATTGAGCAGTGAAACGTGATTGAGTTTACCTATAGTGACATCTTGCTGTCCGTACAGTCGCTTGAGTTCATTCCACATTCCCACTTTTGGTTTGCGAAAGCCGTCGAAGTGCATTGCGGCCAGAATTCGAAATGGGACTTCCGGCAGCTGTTGTACGGGACCACGTAAGTGGGGCAAGCTAAAAAAAAAACGGCTTCGTGGGTCGGGGCCTCACCTCCTTCGCCATGTTCGCAATCTTCTTTTCCCAAGCGTCTCGCCTCTTGTTTGTCCTTCCTTTGAGCCCTCCTTGATTGGAGATGAATACGACGGAGTAGCTTGCAAACAATCTTATCAGTCCGAACACCTGGCGTCATGGTCTTCTGGGGCTCACCCTTCGTCGTGCAAGCCCTTTAGCCGGACGGGGATGATTGCATACAGCCACTGCCAATCGTGTTCTCCTCGCGGGTAGGTGTCGCCACTCTTCGTCCGTATCAGAGTTTCATCCAAATCAAACGCGGCGACTTTGGGATGATGGACGGGCGTAAGGTGTACGCCATGGAGCACACTATTTTCGATACGCTTAAGGAAACGGAATACAGCCGGGGCTTTACTGAAGATGGCGTATGCTCGGTGAGATGACAATGTTAGGCGCGTGCGCTGGAATCGGAATCTGAAATATTTACTCTTTGTTGTCGCAGCTGTGGATGCAGAAACGACCTCTCCTCGATGTTTCTTCGCATTACTCCCCTCGATCCGCTCCTCAGCCTTTCGTTTCCGAGTGCAGACAGATCTGGATCTGGAGGTCGATCCTGTTGAAATGTCCACTGATTGGAATGTGAATTCAGAGTAGCAAGGTAGACATAGATGAAATACTGGAGATGTCTTGCTCTATAATATTCTCCATGCCCGTCGTTAAGGTGTAATGGGGTTAAGTTCAAGTGAGGCTGACAAGCAAAATCCTTGTCCCTTGCCATGTCTGCACTTGCTGGGTAGGTTGCTCCAAATATCACACAAAAAATCGTGAACTTATATGCTTGCAGACTCCTCCCCAAACCTGTACACGCTCCCCTTGTTGAGGATGAGGACGAGGAGCGGCCACAGCAAACACTCGCTCTCAAACAAACGACTATAATTCCTCCGTATGGCCAGCGGAAAGGCTGGAGACCGTCCAAGCCAGAAGATTTCGGAGATGGAGGCGCATACCCAGAGTGTCACGTAGCCCAATATCCCCTTGATATGGGCCGAAAAAAGGCGGGTTACACGAATCGAGCGTCGCATATCCCACTGCTAACTGGCATGTCATATTGTAGGCATCTGCTGGTAACACTCTAGCTTTGACTGTCGACGGGGAAGGCAATGTCCGCTACGACGCAATCGCTAAGCAAGGTCATCGTTCGGACCGCATCGTACAATCCCAATTCAAAGACCTGGTCCCCCTGGCGCAAAGAAAAGACCTCAACGAGGAGCAACGGTCAATGGAGCGTCCTTCTGAGGAAGACATAGCCACGACAACAGAAAAGACGCGACTCGCACTGGAGAAGCTAGTTAACGGCAAGATCAAAGCTGCGCAACCGAAGAACGTCCCTGGGACTGGTGGAACGTCGCAATTTGTTCGTTATACACCTGGGCAGGGTCAAGGCGGAGGCCCGCTCAAGCAACGAGTTATCAAGATCACCGAGGTCATTGAGGATCCGCTAGAGCCGCCGAGGTTCAAGCATAAGAAGATCCCCCGTGGTCCTCCCAGTCCACCCGCACCTGTCCTGCGGAGTCCGCCGAGAAAAGCCACTGCACAAGAGCAGAAAGAATGGATGATCCCTCCTTGCATCTCAAATTGGAAGAACAACAAGGGTTTCACCATTCCTCTGGACAAACGCTTGGCTGCAGACGGTCGAGGTCTGCAGGACGTGAGTCCCCGAGTCCCGCCCAGGTAAACTCCTGACAAAGTACTTTCCTACTAGATCCACATCAACGACCACTTTGCAAAATTCTCCGAAGCCCTCTATGTTGCTGACCGACACGCCCGTGAAGAAGTGCGGCAGAGAACGTTGATGCAACAACGGCTCGCCGAGAAGGAAAAGGCGAACAAGGAGGAGCACCTCCGTATGCTCGCTCAGAAGGCTCGTGAGGGCCGGACAGGAGTCGCGTTGACCTCGACAGCTGCCACCAAACCATCCACCGCGAATGGGGCGGCTTTGCAGAGCTCGTTAGGTCAGTATGGCGACAGTGATAGCGAGAGCAGAAGTAGGAGCGATAAGAGTGAGGAAGAAGACAGTGGGGACGACGGGGCTGCACGACTTCGTGACAAACTCCGTAGGGAGAAGAGACAGGATCGCGAGCGTGAAATGCGAATGAGCAACATGGGTACCGAGCAGAGAATGAAGCAGTTGGCAAGGTCAGTTTCATTTCATTTCAAATTTAGAATAAGCTGGTCTAATTGGCTTGCCCCATCGTTATTAGGCAAGCCAACCGTGACATCTCGGAGAAGGTTGCCCTTGGTCTCGCCAAACCCACTCTTTCTAAAGAATCCATGCTTGACTCTCGCCTCTTCAATCGCGAATCTCTACCCAACTCCTTTGCCGATGACGATGCATATAATTTGTATGACAAGCCGCTCTTCCACGGGTCCACTGCTGTCGCCGCGATCTACAAGTCGCGGGGAAACCTCAACCAAGGGAGCGAAGAGCAGTTTGGTGGCGGCACGGAAGAGGGTATCACCAAGGCACTTGACAGTGATCGTTTCGGCCTGGGAACGGCGGGCAAGCATGGTTTTGAGGGAGCGGATCTACAGGACGCCACGGAAGGCCCCGTACAGTTCGAGAAGGACAGTGCGGATGTGTTCGGCGTGGATAGCTTCCTTGACCAGGCCAAGAGGGGACAAAAGCGTGGCCTGGACACCGATGCGTAAGCCTTCATACCCTATTCACTGTCCATGGACTGACCGTCATTGTTTCTCCAGCGGTGGCGATCGTAAGCGGCGACAGCTCGAACGTGCGGGTGATCGTGAATAGGAATGCGCTCTGTATTCTCCAGACCCTCCTGGTGTATTCATGTGCACTGTAAATACCCTCTATGTGCTATGACAGCCTTTCTATGGGCTTCAAGTCACGGTTTGCGCTTCAGCCCGTCTTCCCACGGATGGCTATTTGATTCCTACGTGACTCGACCTCTCGCTCCAACCTCAATCATGGCTGACGGTATCAAGGCTGTATTTGAAAAACGAAAAGCAGAGGTAAGCAGGTTGCGCGCTGTCGTGCAAACCAGCCCCGAGCATCGGTATCTCTGACCGAAAATTTTAACCGACGTAGGGGAGCGCAGCCTTCGTCACCTTTGTGACCGCTGGATTCCCTACTAAGGATGCGACTGTTCCGATCATGCTTGCTATGCAAGCCGGAGGAGCAGATGTTATCGAACTTGGAGTCCCCTTCTCTGATCCTATTGCCGATGGCCCAGTCATCCAGGGAGCCAACACTGTAGGTTCACTAACAGTCTCTAATCCCTTGTTGAGTCACCAGGGATATTGACTTCATCAGATTGCCGTGGACCTTGGGGTAGAATATTCTGACTGCTTGGCGTATGTGAAGCAAGCACGGAAGGATGGCTTGACCATTCCGGTAGTATTCATGGGCGAGTATCGTATAGCGTACCGATACCCGATCCCATAATTAACGGACCTACCTTAGGCTACTATAACCCTTTACTTGCGTACGGAGAGAAGAAAGCCGTGCACGACGCAAAAGAAGTCGGATGCAACGGCTTCATTATGGTTGACTTGCCTCCCGAAGAAGCCAAGGACTTCCGAGACATGTGTGCGAGCGAAGGGTGGGTTCTGCATCCCCCTGCTTTTAGGGAGTACTGACCCACCCTCGATGTAGGCTCTCGTATGTCCCTCTAATAGCTCCTTCCACTTCTGAAGCGCGTATCCAATTCCTCGCTTCTATCGCCGACTCTTTCCTATACATCGTGTCAAAAATGGGCACCACCGGTGCCAACAAGGGGGGAATGAACGCCGACCTTCCGGGTTTGCTCTCTCGTGTTCGCGAATTTACCCAGTGTCCCCTCGCGGTTGGCTTCGGTATCGCAACTCGAGAACATTTGGAAACTGTCATCAAAGCCGGCGCGGATGGGGGAGTTGTAGGGAGCAAGATTGTCAGTGTTATTCAAGATGGCCCAACAGAGGCTTCAGAAGTCGCTGAACGGGTTCGGACGTACGTCTCAGCCTTGACTGGGAGAGGAGATGGTTCGGAAGCTGGGCCTATCAAGTCACCTATCACATCTCCCGCTATTACTCCCGCAGTTGGCGCCACCCAAAATAGTCCTGTCCTGAGCCCTCCTTCAGCGAACTCGGCCACTTCGTTGCCCGCTCGATTTGGACAATTCGGTGGACAGTATGTACCGGAAGCATTGGTAGACTGCTTGGTAGAACTTGAAGCCGCACACAAGGCGGCTTTGGCGGACCCTTTATTCTGGCAAGAATTCGAAAGCCTTTTCGGTTACATGAATCGTCCATCCGGCCTCTATCTTGCGGAGCGGCTTTCCAAGGAGGTCGGAGGGGCTAACATCTGGTTCAAGCGAGAAGACCTGTGAGTCTATTGGCACCTTACTACGCACTGTGTATTGCTAATAACGAGCCTGACAGGAACCACACTGGCTCACACAAAATCAACAATGCCATTGGTCAAATACTTCTCGCTCGCCGGATAGGTAAGAAGCGTATAATTGCGGAAACTGGTGCTGGACAGCACGGTGTAGCAACTGCAACCGTCTGTGCTCGTTTTGGCATGGAGTGCACCATCTATATGGGTGCCGAAGACGTAAGGCGCCAAGCTCTTAATGTCTTCCGAATTCGCATGCTAGGAGCAAAGGTTATTCCTGTGGAGCTGGGGTCCCGGACTTTGAAGGACGCGATCAACGAGGCATTCCGTGATTGGGTTACCAATCTCGACACTACCCATTATCTCGTTGGAAGTGCCATTGGACCTCACCCTTTCCCCACCCTCGTCCGCGACTTCCAGAGAGTGATTGGCAAGGAAATCAAAATCCAAATGCTGGAAGCTCGAGGCAAGCTTCCGGATGTAGTTGTTGCTTGTGTCGGAGGAGGAAGCAATGCGATCGGGACATTCTACGATTTTATTGAAGAGAAGAGTGTTCGTATTGTGGGTGTGGAGGCTGGCGGTCAAGGTGAGACCCTGTTCATCTCCTCTAAGCACTGACTATTCCTGACCCTTTCATGTAGGTATTGATACCAGGTATCACAGTGCCACTCTCGTTGCTGGGCATCCTGGTGTCATGCACGGGGTCCGCACCTATCTCCTACAATCACCCAGTGGGCAGATCAACGAAACTCATTCTATCAGTGCTGGTCTCGACTACCCTGGTGTAGGACCGGAACATGCTTGGTTGAAAGACTCTGGGCGGGCAGAATATATTGCTGCTACAGATGAGGAAGCCCTCCGCGGATTTAGAATGTGCACCCAGCTTGAGGGCATTATTCCAGGCACGTACACTCATTCCACCTATGAACCGATCCACTGATTCTCTTCTAGCTCTCGAGTCAGCACATGCCGTTTGGGGGGCTACCCAAATCGCCAGAACTTTACCAAAGGACGCAGATGTTGTCTTGGTACGTCGGCATTTCTCTTTTACTCGAGCTATTCTGATAGCCTCTATAGTGCTTGTCAGGGCGAGGCGACAAGGATGTTGAGCAGATTTCCGAGCTCCTTCCCAAGTGGGCCGATAAGCTTGATTGGCATGTACAGTAATCATGCAGGGATGGAAGAGGATTTATTTATCTCCTATGCTCAAAGACTCTGGGAATCTCCCCCCCTACCAAGGAAAGCGGGCGGCCCCCGGGCAGATCCATCGACAAGCCTACAAGTACCACTCAGAGTCGTGGACGGATAGGCAATGGACCGGCCGAAAGCTCCTGCTTAGCGCGTTCTCGAAGGTCTTTGCGAAGGATCTTTCCTGAAAGACTAGAATCAAGATAGTAAAGGTATGACCTGGGAAAAACACTGAATCAACCCACCTCTTCGGGATGGCGTCAACCAGAATAACACCTCCTCGAAGGTATTTATGTTTCGCCGCCTTGGTTGACACCCATTTGGCGATCGATTGAGCGAAGGCCACTTGAGCCTCCTTCATCGGAAACGCAGCTAGGCCACCTTGAGGGACCACATATGCCCTAGGTTCCGTCAGCTCAGGATTTGACGCGGTCATAGTCGTTTCTCTCACCGAGGAAGCTCTGTTGCCTGGGTTTCATCGTAGACACCGATAACTCCACAATCGGTGATATCTGAATGTGTTAGCAAGAGGGCCTCCAACTCCGCAGGAGGCACTGTAGACAATGCTTAGCTTAGTGCGCGAGTCAGTCAGGAGCTCACCTTGGAAGCCTTTGTACTTAATCAACTCCTTCTTACGATCGATGATAGAGTACCACCCGTCGGCGGATCGAACACCAATATCGCCAGTTTGGAACCAGCCATCGGAAGTGATAGACTCTAGAGTGGCCTTGGCATTATTGAGGTATCCCTTGGAGAATAGGCTGTGAGAGAGGTTTTAAGAGAATATCGAGAAATTACCTTCATAATGCTTGGTCCTCTGATCCAAACTTCACCCGGTTCGTCGTCTTGAGCATCATTACCGTCGTCCTTCATAATTCGGCACTCGAGGTTAGGTAAAAGGATACCAACCGTCCCTGCCTTAGACTCGTAGTATTCAAGGGGGTTGAAATGGCTTGTTGGAGACGTTTCGGTTAAGCCGTAGCCTGGTTTCAAAAGGGGTATTAGTCAGTATATGGAAATTCTTTCATTGGAAGGGGCATACCTTGTGTGACGCAAATCTGAGTGTTTCCCATTTGCCGGAGCTTCTTCACCACGTTCAAGACCAAATATTTTCCCAGAGGAGCGCCACCTGGACAAGGCATGAGCATTGACATGCGCTTATCTTATCAGCTACTTGCCACTGAGGAATCCTCGCACGCTGCTAAAATCGAATTGTTCGAACACGGGATTGTTGGCGATTTGTACAAGGACAGGTGGCACAATCGCGCAATATGTGAGCTTATATTGCTCAATGGATCTGCCAAAACTGACAGGGTCGAACCCTCGTAGAATTACGGCGCCAATCCCCCGGCTAAGAGGGAACATGCAGACTTTCACGGCCCTGTTCGACATGAGGGTCAGATGCGGATCGTAGTGAGGATATACAGCCTATACAGACGCAAATATGTGGTATGCAGGAAGAACCCCTTGGAATCTATCCACTCCAGGAGTAGTTGGAGAGAAGGTTGCACCAAATGTGCACGTAATTGAAACGAGATTTTTGTGGGTAGTCTGTGAGGCCCAACGATTAGGAATTAAGGTTATTGGGAAGTTGCAAGAAATCGACATACCTCGACGCCCTTTGCCAAACCAGTGGTTCCTGAAGAGAAGCAAAGCAGAGCTGTCTCGTCCGCGTATCTCCCCGCGAACTTTGCCTCCTCTGCTAGCTCTCCCTTGCCAACGAGGTCGTTAATGCTGACAAAACCCATGGGAGATGGCTGGTCCAGCTTCTCGTTCCAATCTCCAAGTATCATGCGTTTGCGGGCATCGTCCTCCGAGACCCCGAGCAGCTTGAAAGCATCGAAGAGGTTCTTCACGAGGAGTGGGTGGACAACAATTACTGCGGCTTGACTGGTGTGAATCTGGTGTGCCAACTCTCGCGGGGTATAGGAACTGTTGGCGGGTGACACCTTTAAACCACCAGCAAATCCAGCGTACATGGCGAGAATGAAGGAAATGGAGTTGGGACTATTGAAGAGTTCATGTCAATTAGACGAACGCTTCTCGAAAGGATACATACGAATAGATCCCGATCGTGTCGCCTCGCTGCAACTCCGGCCCACCGGTTTTGAGGACCACATCACCCTCGGTCAATGCCCATGCGATTTGGAGAGTCAAGGCCTTGAGCTCTCTTCGCGAGACGACTCTCCCCGTCGCGTAGTCGATAAAAGCCTCGTTATCTGGGTCGTACTTATCGCCAGCGCCAAGGAGGTGGGTCCATATACTACAGTCAGGAATAGTGACTGGAGGAATCGTGGATGTGTGGATGCGTGGAGCCATCGTGGAGGTAGAAGAGAGACAAAGAACGAGACCGGCTATTGACTACCGGCCAGCCCGGTGGTACTGCACTTTCGTCTTTCGTAGTACCCGCGCGAAGCCGCAAGACCCCCACGACAGATTGAGATAAACAACATGGATATATTAACACAGCAGTGCCTTCCGAACCATGTTGTAGTGAAACATTTGTACAATGGATGTTGTGTCAATGAGGGAAGACAAGCTATGAACGCATAAGTGGTTGAACGGCGGTGAGACATTCTGGGGAGACATTCTGGGGAGATAACAGAAGACAGGTACGCGCACAGTTAAGACAAACAGAGGTCAGCCGCTCGATGGAGATAGTCCCCATAGGAAACGAATATGATGTCGAGAGTAGAGAGAGAGTTATTGAAGGTTGCGGAGGCGAAGGGGCATACACGCGCCCTCGCGCTCACGGCCGACCACTCGAGGTTGAATGGTGGCGGACATACGAGTTTCGATCTCACCAGCAGGTTCGATGTGGAATTGACGGATGTAAGAGATCAAGAGAACCTTCATCTCGAATACTGCCAGGCGGTAGCCAAGGCAGCCCCGCGGACCGGTGAGGAAGGTCAGGATGCCGCTCCATGTACCAGGCAGGAAGTCGGAGCCGGCGATGTTCTTCTTCTCGATCCAACGCTCCGGTCGGAAGACATCCCCGTCACCCCAAACTGATTCGAGGCGATTGATTGCGACAGTTGGGATGTGGATGACTTGGCCGGCTTTGATCGGGATCTTATGAATGAGCTTGCCATCTGTGCCTACGATAGGCTGAGAGAGCGGCAATACATCGTCACGCTCAGCGACCTTCTCGTTACGAGCCGAAGGAGGGTAGAGCCGGAAGCTACATGGGCGTTAGTGCAGATCGCGGAATTGAAGGGCATTAGCGACGCACCCCTCGCGAGTTACACCATCCAAGTATGGGAATTTGTCAGTTGCCCAGAGCGCGTCGAATGTCGGCTCGCCAGGATACGCGTTGATCTCGTCACGGAGCTTTTGCTGAATATCAGGGTTCATGGCTAATGCATACAGGGTCATATTGAGTACAACAGAGGTGGTTTCATGGCCCGCAATTCTTGAGAAAGCGTCAGAACATGGGCAGGGAAAGGGAGTGTCGACCTACACAAAGGTAACGATATGGTCGAGGAGATTCTCGTCACTGACACGCTTACCCTTCTCCTCACTCGCATTTGCACGCACTGAATGGCTATGAGTATGTGTGGCAGTCGGACACGCCAGGACTTACACAAAATAGAGAGGAGGTCGCGTCCCTCCAGGTCATCAACCCCACGCTCAATCAAACACCTGGCCAGTGGCTTAATGGTGTTCTTGATGGCACTTTGAGCCTCGATAGCGGGCAGAGGGAGCTTTCCAATGAATGGGAACTGGCGGAGCACCAAAAGAGCAATGAATCCACCAAACTCCATACCGAGATTAGCCTGTTTGCGCCAGGCGTCCATGATAAGGACGCCCTCAGGACCCTGGCCTTGTTCAAAGTCGTGAGCGAACGCGACGCGGCCAATCACGTCCAGGCTGGAACAATGAAATGTTAGAATTGGTTACAGAAACTGTGTTTAATGGACCTACGTGGAGTTTGAAGTCCAGTCTAAAGCATTGACTTCCATGACGCCGCCATTTTGCTCGACGAGGCCAGCCAAACGGGCGACGGTGGCGTTTGAAGCGTACCAGATGTCAGGAGCCATGCCACGGACGCGATCCAAGGTGAATGCGGGAGCGAGAAGAGCGCGCATTGGCTTGTGCTCCGCTTCGGACTCGACCCAGACAATTCCGCGGCCAGTAAGGCGCTCGATGAGGGGCCGGAAGACGACAGAGTGAGGGTATCTGTAGTTGTTCTTGACGAGGATGTGGTCGATAGCTTTGACATCCGCGATGCAGAGAATATCGTGGTGCTGCGGGAATAGAATGAATAAGCTTCAGGAACACGCGTGGAGTACACCGTGGATGAAGATACACGCACCCCCCATGCAGCTTTGATTTTAAAAACAAGACCACGCTTCGAGATCCACTGTTTCCACTGGGACCCGCGATCATCCTCAAATTCTAACCACTCGTGTCCCCAGATGCGGGAGGCGCCGTCCTGGGAATCATTGAGGGGTTGAGAATATACAATGACACACCAGCAATGGGCTTACAGGGGTTGGGATGTGCCTTAAACGCGTGACGTTGTCCCACCACTTCTGAACGATCCAGACGATGGCGGCGAAGGTGGCGCATAGGATGAGGTAGTAAAACATTACACGGGGGAAGGAGTGTAGATAGAAGGTTGAGCTGAACCCCTCCATGACCGCCTTTCTTATACCGGACATGTGAAGCGCGGAATTAAGCGTGGCGCACACCGCGGGAATGCCATTGTTCAAGCGGGAATAGACAAAGAAGTGGGAGCCAAAAGTCAGTTCTTACATGTAGTGAGGTAACATGTCAACCAAACAGCTTTGTGGGGCCGTTTTGAGAAAGCGACGGGCAGCCCCTTCATATATCATCCGACCAGCCACAGCCATTGCGGGAAAGAAAAGGACTAGCACACCAAACCAGTCCCGAAATAGGGCGGTGGTTGCCTTAGACCATGCTTGACGTTTCTACAGCGGCTTCTTGTAACCAACCCGCACGTTGCGTCAAACGGGGGATAGCCTACAAATGTGTCAACGGACTGGATTGCGCACCGAAAATGCAAATCTGAGGGTGGGCGGGTAGGTGGTGCGCGTACCTCATTCAGCTCCTTCGCCAAATCCTGGGTGGCACCCTGCTGCTGCTCGAGCCTTCCGTGCTCCACAACGAAAGCTGGTAGAGAATAAATTGTTGTGCTTGCGGCCGTATAAATCTGAATCTGACGTACAGGGTTCCGCCGCGTCTTCCATCGCCACGTCGTCCGGCTCCACAATAGGGACCTCGGCTTCTCTTTGCCGTTGCAGCAGATCCGTCAGTAAATCTCGGACCTGTGAGGGCACCATCTTCCGTCGGTCCGCGACAGTCTGGTCAGAGACAAAGCTCTGCTCGCGTAACGCGGACACGCGTCGGTCGAGTGCCTCGTCGAATTCAGTAATGTCTATAGTGAGGGGTTTAGTTCATGGCCAAGCAGGAGCCGACGCACCCACTTGGTTGCTCGACAAAATCCTCGAAATTCTGGCCGTCAACGCGCAAATTCGGGGCGGCCATTGCAAACATCCGTTGGTGCCACTGTGCGGAGAGTTATCCTTGTAAGGCGCAAGATCGGACGGACGCACGTCCAAGAGGTGTGCAAGCAAAGCTTCTTTGGATTTCGTGTCGGTCTGGGTGTCGTCGACGGCCTTTTTCATAGCCTGTGCGACATTGGCTTTCACTAGATTCCAGTCCTGGACGCTTTGGACGGATATTCGTGGGATATCGGCGGCAGGCATGAGAACGAGAGAGACAAAGAACTTTCAAACGTTTTAGATCGATACGAGTATGTAATCATCTCAATTAGATCGGTATACCCACGTATGTAATCATCACTTTTACCATTATTAATATTATTAATATTTGTTTCCGCGCTCTCATCTTGCTGACTCCAATGAGCAATCGAACGCTCCTGATTGGCTGGGGCAATACAGGGAATCCGTTAATCTCTGCCGCGCTTAACCCGCTTTCCCTCTGATGGTGCAACATCGTGCCTACCCCTTCCCACTCTCCCTTCTTCACCGTCCCCACCGACTTGTAAGCCCAATCGCACCAGCCCGCAGGATGACGTCCACCGTGGAGATCGATGTCTCTGGCCTCAAAGATAGAGAGATGTAAGCAGACGTCTTCAAGGGTCTCACTAATCTCATGGTGAGTCCTCAGGAAGTCGTTCCAATTCGCAGACAACACCAAATCCGAGGACGGCAAAGAGACGGCGTACAAAGTCCTCGTGTCTCGTCTGGGCAACAACTACTGTGCAACCAGTGCATTCTGCACCCACTACGGCGCCCCACTTGAGAAAGGCACCCTCACCGCCGATGGCCGGATCGTATGCCCTTGGTAAGCCGCATGCCGCATCATCTTTGCTTGATCCTAAATCTAAACCTCCAGGCACGGCGCTTGCTTCAATGCCCACACTGGTGACATCGAGGATGCACCCGCCCTAACAGCACTTCACTCGTTTAAAACCGAGTTGCAAGGTAGCAAGCTCAAGGTGACTGCTGAGCTCGACAAGACCTCAACCAAGGACTGGGGACGCCAACCAAACCTGCCAACTTCCTACCAAACGACTGCTGCGCATGGTGTCGTCATTGTTGGTGGCGGCGGAGGCGCCATGCATGCGATTGAAAGCCTGCGTGAGGTCCGTTGCGAAGATCAAGGTTCTTGATTGAAACTCATACCTCTCCAGAACGGTTACGACAAACCGATCACGGTCATCTCAATGGAGAACCATGTTCCGATTGACAGGTGAGCATGGCCCTATGAAGGAGAGCGGAGAACTGCACTCATTTGAAACAATAGGCCTAAGTTGAGTAAAGCCCTTGTGAAGAGCGAACTGCGGAAGCAAGAGGACCTCACTGGCAAATATGGTGTGACCCTCAAGTTGGGATATGTAGGTCGATGCGTTTCGCGTGGAGACAGCTACCTCTAACGACTCCACAGACTGTGACCAGGGTCGATCCTACGAACAAGCGAGTCACCTTCACTGATAACCAGACCACCGAGGACGAACTCTTCTATGACGAACTGGTCCTCGCACCGGGAGGCCAGCCGAAACGTCTTCCGATCGAAGGCGGCAACCTGTCTAACGTCTACACGCTCCGGAACTTCCAGGATACCCAGACAATTCGCGATGCGTGTGTCGAGGGTCAACGTGTGGTCGTCATCGGCACGTCTTTCATCTCGATGGAGTTGGTCAATGCTATCGGGAAGAAGAAGTTACAAAGCATTGACATTATCGGTATCGAAGAGGTGCCTTTCGGAGCGATCTTAGGCGAGGAGATTGGACGGGGGCTGATGCAGGTATGTCATTTGCCAAGGAACCAGCGCTGTGTGTGTACTGAGTAGTCCTTTAGGCCACTCAGAAGAACATAGGGGATAGCTTACGGTTCCACATGAAATCTGGGGTGAACAAGATCATCGCATCCTCGGAGGACGCAAACAAAGCCGCGAAGGTCGAACTCAGTGGTGGTCAGATAATCGAAACAGATGTTATCATTATGGGTGTTGGTGTTGGTCCCGCTACTGGATTCTTAAAGGACAGCGGCTTTACGCTCGAGAGGGATGGAGGAGTCAAGGTTGATGAGTTCCTCCGAGTGCCCGGTTTGCAAAACATCTATGCAATTGGTAAGTTGTCAAATCATACCATTTGTCTTCTCTGATCATTTGACGCGCCTCAGGCGACATTGCGGTTTTCCCTCAAGTCGAGGAGCCCACTCCCCGTAGAATAGAACACTGGAAT
>Ga0307513_10005718_pt1 | contig 16363 bp, 7 predicted proteins | sample 15_EM_MG_FD_202174 | JGI IMG/M metagenome (GOLD analysis project Ga0307513, IMG submission 202174) | Populus trichocarpa ectomycorrhiza microbial communities from riparian zone in the Pacific Northwest, United States - 15_EM | ecosystem: Host-associated > Plants > Roots > Unclassified | place... | reverse complement strand
CCAGGTTGGAGAATCTGTGGCTCTTGTTAGAGTTTCAGATGAGACGATTTACTATAGAAATGATCCTATGAAGTAAAATCGCATGGTGGAAGAAGAGGGGGGACGGGGGGTGGAGTCTATTTATGCTGTTGGGAGGGAGACGCCAAGACTTGTGGGTCGGCGAAATTTTTCAGAATTTTTGGCCGACGAGTTGGTGGGAGGGCTTGCGGTAGGGTTTTGGGTGGCTTTTGTGGGGAGCCATAATGTTGTCGTGCTTGTGTGCTGCGTGAATGAGGAATGGGCGGGTTGGGTTAGTATGGGGTATTGCCTTTTACCAGTAATGTAGGGGTAGGAGTGTTGATGGGATGTCAACTGCGTAGCATAGGGTAAAAGTTATAATAATCGAGGGTTGTGCTATATCGTCCGGCTTGCCGCCTCCAGATCTGGTGTGATACCCTTTTGCCTTCGCATCTTTCAGGGGGACTTAGCAGAACTTTATTTCGCAGTGTTTTTCGGCCCCTTTCCAAAGTAGGGAATTCTGAACTACAAAGCACAATCCTCGATTATCAAAGTTTTTACTATAGGATATAGTTAGCGGTTCGAGGCAGCAGATCGGTAGATAAAATGGTGTGCTAGAAGCCAGGCATTCTTGCCGACTCTACAAGCAAGGAAACGAAAATGGAAGAATCCCCGAATTAATAGATACTTTCTGACTTGGTGGAAAATACAAAGGAAAGTTTCTAAAGATCTCCACTGGCGACGAAGGGAGTAGACCTTTTCAGACCCTCTCGGGCTCTTGGGGAGCCTAGGCTACGCCGGGGTTGGAGTACAGTATACTAGGAAATTAATATATCGAAGGGACTCATAATTATCCTACTGTAAGCACGGTAGCCAGTCTTGCAGCGCAATAACGACGATGGTGACAAAAAATATTAAAATTAGGAGAAATACCTTGCATACCACCAGTCCCACCCACAGCCTCTACCCTCTTAGGAATACTACTGGCTAAACCATCAAGGAAATCATAGTCCAGTAACTCCCGGCAATGTCCAACAACATCTCACATCCACTTCCTCAGGGCCCGACAATGATACTTTGAATCAAGAGTATAGCCTGGTACGGGGTATATTAGTTCAAAGGAGACTTTACACTTACTTAAGAATATTTTATAGGAAGTTCCCGTGCTGGGGTCGATTTTTTTGAACAATAGCCGAGAATGTGCAAGGTATTGGAGTTCCCCATGGTGGAGTGGGAGCAGGGGAATCGGAACCAGCCCGACTTCTAGCCGGGACTGTAAGGGGGTGGGGGGGCACAAGAATATGGTGTCGTGAACAAGTCTCGACGCTGGGGGGTCATAAGATGTCACTCGCTGCTATTTCCTGCTCTAACCACAAGTTTACATAGCGCACTATCATAGTATGATACATTAGGGTGACGTACCGTTAGCATAGAGAAACTTACTCTAGATCTCGATGGAGATATAAGAGAGGGGAGGGCTTATATTGACATGGCATAAGGAGGGGGGGAGAGAGACTTGGTTTAAGTTTTTTTTTTTAATACAAAATTAACTCCCCGCTTGCAGATAAAAAAGTTGTGAGTCTAGTTTGGCTCCTCCTCTTCAGTACCACTTAATAATAGTATTGTAGGTAATGCTGGTGATATATGCCTAAGAGCATGCATAAATGGTTTGACAGCATGGTGAGTTTTGATATGAACACGACCTTCGTTGAACTATACCTATGGTAGGAGCCAATCACGACTATAATGCCTTAATTAATAATTAACTTTCCATTTATTTTCACAAGCCGTCAGAGGTACCGGGACTTTGTATCCCTTTCTCTATCCATGTCTAAATAACCTACCCTGACGTCTAGACTTGAGATGGGAGAGGGGGAGGGGAACAAAGGGAATTGTGGAAAAATTAGAGAAACAGGCGATGCGCCATGAGGGCATATAACTAGAAAGTAAGGAAAGGAGTAACTGTGATGGAAATTTTGAGCCATGCTAGCTTAACATAATAGAAATATCCCCCACCAATGCCAAACTCTAGATTATAAATAAAAAATGAGAAATCCTGACCTGGCTGTGGGAGGAAACGGGGGAGGAGGTTTGGACGGGTATTTCCTTCAGCCAAGAGAGATATTTAAGATAAGGTTCCATCGTAGGTAGATTCCGTGAGGAAGGGAAAGACGGGGATTAGCGCAAGGTCGGGACTTGAGCCGCTGAAGGAGGTTAGGCGGGGGAGGCAGTGGCCGCGATGGGGTTGTTGTGCAATTGCTGCGGCCTCTGCGGAAATAGCACATTGATAATCTGGTTTCGAAGGCGGCAAAAAGGGCGATGGCGCCCTTATGGCAGGCTGGGGGCGGCGGATTCTGGAGGCTGGAGTAGTGCTATCACACCCTTGTGCCCATTCTTAATAGCCCAAAATAGTGGTGTTTGGCCGTATCTATCTGGCTTGTCGGGGCTGACGTCGTCCCGTGCGAGGAGTGTTTTCACCACTCCCTCGTGTCCATGCCGAGCAGCCCACCAGAGTGGCGTTCGATCGTTGATATTCGGTTTGTCGGGGTTGACGTCGTCTTGCTCGAGTAGTATTTTTACCACCCCTTCATGCCCACTGCAAGCAGCACGCCAGAGTGGTGTTCGGCCTTTGTTATCTGGCTTGTCGGGATTGATATCATCTCGTTCGAGCAGTATTTTCACCACTCCCTCGTGTCCACCCCCAGCAGCCCACCAGAGCGGCGTTTGGCCGTCGTTACCTGATCTTTCGGGATCGACGTCGCCTCGTTCGAGTAGTATTTTCACCACTCTCTCGTGTCCATTGTAAGCAGCACCGAAGAGTAGTGTTCGGCCGTCGTTATCTAGTTTATCGGGTCTGACGCCGTCTCGTTTGAGCAGTATTTTCACCACTCCCTCGTGTCCACCCCAAGAAGCCCACCAGAGTGGTGTTTGGCCGTCGTTATCTGGTTTGTCTGGATTGATATCGTCTCGTTCGAGTATTATTTTCACCACTCCCTCGTGTCCATTGTAAGCAGCACCGAAGAGTGGTGTTCGGCCGTCGTTATCCGGTTTGTCGGGGTTGATGTCTTGGTCGAGTAGTCTTTTCACCACTCCCTCGTGTCCATTGTAAGCAGCATCGAAGAGTGGTGTTTGGCCGTCGTTATCCGGTTTGTCGGGGTTGACGTCTTGCTCGAGTAGTCTTTTCACCACTCCCTCGTGTCCATTGCGAGCAGCACCGAAGAGTGGTGTTCGGCCGTCGTTATCTGGTTGGTCGGGGTTGGCGTCTCGCTCGAGCAGTCTTTTCACCACTCCCTCGTGTCCATTGTAAGCAGCACCGAAGAGTGGTATTCGGCCGTCGTTATCCGGTTTGTCGGGGTTGACGCCTCGCTCGAGTAGTCTTTTCACCACCCCTTCATGCCCACTGCAAGCAGCCCACCAGAGTGGTGTTCGGCCGTCGTTATCTGGTTTGCCGGGGTTAATGTCGTCTCGTTCGAGTAGTATTTTCACCACTCCCTCGTGTCCATTGTAAGCAGCACCTAAGAGTGGTGTTCGGTCCTTGTTATCTGGTTTTTCGGGGCTGACGCCGTCTCGGTCGAGTAGCATCTTCACCACTCCCTCGTGCCCACTCCAAGCAGCACCCCAGAGTGGTGTTCGGCCGTCATTATCTTGTTTGTCGGGGTTGATGTTATCTCGTCCGAGTAGCATACTCACCACTCCCTCGTGCCCATTCCTAGAAGCCCACGCGAGAGGTGTGTTACCCCCACAATCCAGTTTGTTGATATCACAACTTTCAATCGCTATCAAACTGGCTACAATCTCAATAATCCCGAAGAAGGATGCATAATGGAGATCACTGAACAGGGAAATTTTATCGAAATCAAAAGCATGAATATAGTCCCCCTGTGCTTGCAAGAGGATTTTGGTGGGAATGTGGTTGCTGTGGTCGTCAAATAGTTTTAGTGCAAGCTGTTTCGCGCAATCTGAAAAGTTCCGTTCCGCATGCACTCCCCAATATAGAGAAGAATATTCGAGGAATGGTATGTGGTGGAGGGAGGAACTGGTCGAAAGAGCCTTGACCTGCTGAGAATTCAGATAACTTAAGCAGGTCTCTGCCATTGTCGAGTGAGCTGGGCCGAAAAGCTCGGGATGAGCACGGAGGTATTCTTGAAGGGTAAAGTGGATTAACCGGACCGTGGAAGCCTCCTTTCCTACCACAACAAGTCCTTGACAACAGGCTAGTATTGTACTTATTGAAGGGATATTTTCGGTATTGAGATTCGACGACCCTATTTCGACTGCTAGAGCGTGGCACAATTCATCGGCCTCCAAGGGTCGCTCCGAGTAAGATATCCACATCAAAGCGGCTATGCCAAGCCTTGCTTTTTCCCCGCCCTGTCCCTTGATCCGGCCCAGCGTTGCGCTATATGCATCCCCTAACCCTAAGCCATTGGCCATTGCGCTCAGCTTTTGTCGCCTGCGATGGATTGTAGTTTCTTGTAGGACCGCATCGATATTTAGCGAGACTAGAAGGAATCTAGATGCATCTGTCAGCCTATGCTTAGGGTAGCTTAACCTATCTTCTCCTAGTGTTCTTTCTACATACATTTCGGAAACCTCTTCGGGAATTTTCTTCACGATCTCTGCTTCCAGACTACTGCTCATCGCATCCGGGGTTGTGTCGTCTTCCAGCCTGGAGTGAAGATATCTAATAATATCATCCCGTTTGGTACTTATCGGTAGACTTGTCACTCCTCCGTTAAGACGCTTTCCGATCTCAGGCCGGATGTGTGGCCTTCCGGTCACGAATATTCTGGCACCTGGGGACCTTTGAAGAATTTTGTTTAATGAATTAAGAAGCTTGACTCGATGTTCTGGTACACATTCGTCCAGAGCATCGATGCATATGAACGTGCGCTTCTTGGAAGAGGCAGTCTGCAGCATCTTCACAGTATTGGTATGTTGTGGTCTCCGTCCGCCGATAAAACCTTTCTGCTCCTCATAGGCTTGCACCATTTCCTCCGGTAGTTCTCCCAACCCGGCCGCGAGCTGTTTGAGCAAGGCGCCTAGCACACTCGCTGATGACTGCTCATGTTGGGTGGCAAAGTCAAAGTAGAAGCACGCGACGGCCACATTTTGTCCCCCGGCCCTTTCACACAAGGTATCTATCACCAATGAGCTAACGTTGTCAGTACTCGCACTCCTATCCCGCGGGGTTCGTCGTTGATACCTAATAAATGTCTTTCCGACCCCTGGATCCCCATAGCAAAACAAAGCTGCGTTATCGGAGTCGCCTGCCCCACTCCCGGCGTGCCAGCTTCTAAATTCCTCGGTTTGTAAGAGCCATTCTCCTATATTCTCGACTCGGCGCTCCTGGATATCTTGATGCCGTGACTTGGGATCTAGTGGGGATAGCCAGGATAAGATATTAGATCGGTGATCGGCAGCGATAAAGTTATTTGACACGTTAATAGTGTAGCTGTTCAAAGAGTTGATATTATGACTGAAAGATTGCGACATTTTCTCTTTTTCGAAGGTTAGAATAGTGTGGAAGATTGACGATGGGGAGTCGGTTCCCAGGGTTGCTAAGCACTGAAGGAGAGCGGGGTCATTTTGTGCAACCTCACCCTACCTTAGGATCACTCTATATCTCCCTCAGATTTGCGCCGAAAGCGCCCTGCATGTGTCCACCGCGCTAGGAGCTAGATGCCACACCGATTTACTCGAGTAAGTGCTATCCTACTCTGCTCATAGCACATTAACACCTACCATAAACTTTGCGCCGCAGTTCACGAGCGCCCTGCGGTTGAATCTACTACGGTACCGGTAGTTCAGTATTATGCAGGACAAGTACTCGTACCGTACAGCACTAGAGTTCATCAGGCTTCAATGAATCGGCCGAAAAACATAAGTTACATATCACCTAACTTAAGAATCACTGCATAGCTCATCCTGATGTCGATGCAGGTGGCAAGGCGTCAGTGTTCTCAACGGTTCAGGCCCTTCAGGGCCCCCCCCGTAGGGGGAGACTCCTAGAGCGGGGAGACTGAGCGCAACCTAATCCAGAATTCTCTGTGTGTTTTGCGATGCCAAGATGCCAACTTTCCTAAAATGGAACAACATCAAATATTTCTGATCGTGTTGCCTCCAATTTATCACGCATACGCTCACCACAGAATTAAAAAATTGGCACTATTGACACTGTTAGCACCATATCTTAGAGGACTGATTTGATGGATTTTTTTGGTCAAAAAAAATGGATTGCACTGTGATTGTTTTATTCTACGGGGTATGTTGTTTTCTTCGATAATTTCGAAGGGCTTATCATTGCGCTCAGTCTCCCCGCCCTAGGAGACTCCCCGTAGTGCCCGACGGGCGACCGTAAAGAGCCCCGGACGGGACGATAAAACTCGGCGCACCGTCGTCCTGGAAACCTCAGGACGGCAGTCATTGTGGAGGACGGCGGCCCTGCAAGGTAAGATAAATGAGCGCGCGGGATTATGGGGGACCGCCAGGGACTGCGGGGACTGTATGATTCCAAGCTACCCCCTTTCCCTGCACCTCCCGAGCAGATAGTGAACCCAACCTAGCAGGGATAAATAGGTGTAGAACCTTGCCCATGATATACCGTAAGTACCGTAAAAACTTTTGCGATTCGCCGTCTCAGGAAGAGGTGGTACAGTAAGAACTTTGGCTATTCGCTATCTCGGTTAGGTTGCAAATCTCGGGATTCAGAGACAAAATTTCTTGAGATGGATGAATACTTTCCTAACATGGTATAGCCTGAGTGCTTTGGCCTTGTTTGATCTTCTCAGCTTTCCAAACTAAACCTATCTTGGGCTAATGACTCGGTCTCCAGAAATCCTGAGACGGCGAATCGCAAGAAGAGAAATGTGCTAGGACGTTGCAGTTGCCTCTCCTAGTAAGGCGCTTTGCATATTCTTTTTGTTCGGCTCGACTCTGGGCCGAGTTTGCGGTGTTTTCCCCCTCGCTAAGCTCAGAAGGGGAATTCCAACGTCCTAGCACATTTCTCTTCTATTCGAGTACTTACGGTACTCGAGTACCGTACAGCGACGCGAGGACAGCCAAAAATAAGCTTTCAATACGAATCCTATCTTACGATCCTCCAATTCTTAATTTCCTTCCTCCTGTTGCCTCATTAAATACTATTGGGAATGGACCGACGGCGAAATGAAACGGCGACAACGAAAAACGCCAAGAGTTCACACACAAAACGATCGCACTTAGCAGGGGGGAAGTTCACTTCATTCAACAACAACACACTATCACCAACAACTAGCTAACGGCGAAACAGGAAGTTACGTGTATATCAACCACAAAAACATCCTCTCCCCCCATGAGCTACTAGGCACGCCCATCATATCCCATGTGAGTCTCCCCTATCCCCGTGCACACTCCCGGGCTAACAAAAAGAAAACAAACACTCTTCTGCCTCCGAGCTTCTAGCTCTTTTACGCTGGCCCTACAGCGTTCCCGCTTTTCTCCCGATAGTCCCGCCGGCTGCACAGTTCCAAAACTCTTGCGTATTCCTGCATTCGAAATGCGTTCCACAAACACATATGCCCGAAGCCAAAACATATCCCGATCCCTAAGCTCATTTCCGAAGCAACAAACAAGCGCGTCCCCGGAAGCTATCTAAACAACAAAGGAGATATCGGGGGAGCATGCCGAGTAGTATGGCATGGTTTTCAACAATAATAACTTCGAATTGGCCGACATTTGTATCTCCTATCTGGCTTTTCAAGGCTTTGGGAACGACACATCAGCAATGAATGCTATGGAGGATCCCTAGAAGAAGGGGAGGCTGGTTGTGAATAGTTATTGTGGGAAATATGCCTTTCCTCTTGATTACGCAGCTATGATGGCGATTGGGCGGGGAACTTGCGAGATTCCCAGGGTCAGCGGACAGCTGTTTGGTAAATCGCGATTAATTTGCGTGAAGGGGTCCAATACATTTCTCACGTGGCTTAAGGTCTGGTGGGAACTTGGGGTGAGCGGGGAGAATTGTCCATTCCCCAATGGTTTTACGCATTTGATGATAACAGCCTGGCTTTGCCGCGGTCTATAGTTAACAAGCTATTAAGGAGAGCATGTCAGCGAGCGATCAAAAGAATATAATACGGCATTGATCATAATGCAGCGAGTACACTATCTCATTGTTCGTGGACTGTTTCTCAAGCAGGCATGTAGCATAACAAGTAGCACCCTGATGGGAACCGACATGGACTTCTTGTGGTTTTCGGGATAAATCTGGGTACGGTGAGGGAGAGATTTTCCTGTATTATAGTTCCTTCTTGCTAGAAATGAGGGGGGCGTTATGGCGGATGTTTGCTGGTACATCTTCCCCAACGGATCAAGCATGATTGGGGATTCCATTTGAGCACAACTAATGTTGATTCTATTGAAACGAGAAAGGACACGTGATTAGGAGATGGCGGGAGTGTCCGGTGGCTGGAGGGGGGGGTCTCGGCTTTGTGGAGGCTATATTCGGCCCCCAAGCATTCGATTAAATTCTTGAGTTCTAAAATCGTGAACCCCTCTTCATAGGAGACATAAGTTATCGTCCGCGGCAGAAGCTACCAAAGTCACTCACGCTCTATCTCTATCCGGGCTCCATTTTTAATCGTGTTTCTCCATATTAGCCACATTTCGGGAAAGCAATCAGAGGAAAGACAAGTCAGGAATCTGGGTCAATTTAGAAAACCGATCGATACTGGGACATGAATGCTAGGGAAGGAGGGAATTGTTTTTCCCAAGTTTACAAGCGAGGACGAAGACATTTGCTCAACACCTGCGCGCTTCAAAGACCCCATCAACCTTAGACTATGATACTCCCCACCAGATCAGGCACATATTTCCGCCCCCGCCCTCCCTAAAACCATCACTTCAAACACACTCTGCAACCTAGCAGACCCCAAACACAGCATATCAAATTCACCATGAACTGTACAGTACAGAACAGCACAGCACAGAACCTGTCAGACTTCCATCAAAGCCCACCCTCACCGCCAAACTCCAAAGAGAAAACAGCAATTCGGGTCGAGATCATCACCACCACCGCCGAAGCAGAGGTTAGAAAAGGACTTCACTCTTGGGTCTCGAGGAGATAATAGTCATCCCCCAGGTTGGAGAATCTGTGGCTCTTGTTAGAGTTTCAGATGAGACGATTTACTATAGAAATGATCCTATGAAGTAAAATCGCATGGTGGAAGAAGAGGGGGGACGGGGGGTGGAGTCTATTTATGCTATTGGGAGGGAGGCGCCAAGACTTGTGGATCGGCGAAATTTTTGAAAGCTTTTTTGGCCGACAGGTTGCTGGGAGGCCTTGCAGTGGGGTTTAGGGTGGTTTTTGTGGGGAGCCGTAATGTTGTCGTGCTTGTGCTGTGCTGCGTGAATGAGAAAATGTGCGGGTTGGGTTAGTATGGAGAGTTGCCTTCTACCTGAAATGTAGAATAGGGGTGGGGGTGTTGATGGGATGTTAATTGCATAGCATACGGTAAAAAACTATAATAATTGAGGATTGTGCCATGTCTTCCGGCATTATCGTCACATACCGCAACCACCACCACCGAAGTGCCGTTACCTACGCTACCCCAGTCGTCATCGGGTTGTGAGCGAGCTGCCATTAGAGTGTCGCTACCATTTTTTGCAGTGTTCTTCGCCACCTTTCCAAAGTAGGGAATTCTGGACTACATAGCACAATCCTTGATTATCAAAGTTTTTATTATAGGATATAGCGGTTGGAGGCCGGAATCAGGTCAGGTAGATAGGGTGGGCCAGAAACCTGGTATTCTTGCTCGGTCTAGAGGAAAGAAATCGAAAACGGGAGAAATCGACGAGACTCATAAGTATGAGACGGTGAGCGTAGTATCCAGCCTTGCAAGGCATGTGCCTCGACTCAACACAGTATGCAAAAGTAATTTTAAGCTTTCACGATTAAATAACAACGATGGTGACAAAAACAATAAAGTTAGGGAAGTACCCTGCATACCGCCCGCCGGTCCCACTCAAAGCCTTTATCCTTTCGGGAATACCGCTAGCTAAACCATCAGAGAAAAATCTAAGTCCAATAACTCCCAGAAATGTTCCGCGACATCTGATATCCGCTTGCTCAGGGCCTGGCCATGGTACATTGAATCAAGAATATAGCCTGGTACAGGGTATATTGGTTCAAAAGAAGACTTTACTCTTACTTCAGCATATTATGTAAGAAGTGCTTGTGCCCTGGCCGATATTCTGTGAACCATAGTTGAAAATGTGCGATCCCTAGTGATGTGAGGAGTTGCGGTAATATCATAGATCTAATCTGTGTGCAGATTTCGCGGCTTTTTAGCGTAGTTCATAGCATAGGGTAACCTCGGATCTTTACCAAAAGTAATATAGCCATGGTGCTCTTACTGTGACCTGACCGTAGAAAACATCACTGCTATTGCGACACTTGAACTATTCCTAATCTTGGAATATTCTAGGGAACTAATAAGGGATAGATATAGACGAAGGGATAGGTTATCTGAAGTTGAGTTGGGAAGCAGGTGGCGGGGGGACACAAAAATATGATGTTCCCTGAACGAGTCCCGAGGCTCGAGTGAGTCACAAGACGTCACTCGCTGCAATATAGTGTTCCATATTGAAAAACGGTTCAATTGTCAAGCCGTATACCGGAAACATGTATGCGCGAGAGATGCTGCAGACCTTCATTCAATCTCAGAGGGCCAGGAAGGCCTACTATTTATACAGTGAAACAGCAACATACATCCGCAGTAGGAAGGAAGATAAGGAAACAATATGGAAGACAAAGAGAAAACAAATGGGAACAGAATTGAGTAACCAGTCGACTGATTGGACGGCCACATGAGGGAAAAAAGTCAAATGCAGTAAGTCTAACTCAGAGAGCAGAAAACTGGAACTAAGGACGAATGACCGGCTTTGTCGTACTCTAATGCGTAGAGAGTGCATATCCGAAAGCCTAATTCCAACATTCCAACCATGAGTTTTCCTGGCGCACTATCATAGTATGATACATTACGGTGACATACCGTCAGCCGCGCCATATAAAAAACAACTTTAGATCTCTATGAAGATATAAGAGGAGGAGGGTTTATATTATCATGGCATAAAGAGGAGGAAAAGAGACCATATTTAGGTTTTTTGAACACAGAATTAACTCCTAGCTTGCAGATAAAAATGCTGCGAGCCTAGTTTGGCTCCTCCTCTTCAATACCGCTCAATGATACTGTAGGTGATGCGGGTGATATATACTTAAGGGTATGCATAAATGGTTTGACGGCATGGTGAGTTTTGGTATAAACATGATCCTCGTTGAACTGTACCTGTGGTAGGAGCCAATCACGTCTCTAATGCCTTAATTAATAGTTAACTTTCCATTTCTTTTCACAAGCCATCACAAGTGCCGGGACTTTGTATCCCTTTCTCTATCCATGTCTAAATAACCCTGACGTCTACACTTGAGGTGGGAGAGTGGGGGGGGGAGGGAATTGTGGAAAAAACAGTGGATGTGCGAAGAGGGCATATAACCAGAAAGTAAGGAAAGGAGTAGCTGTGATGGAAATTTTGAGCCATACTGGCTAAACATAATAGAAATATCCCCCACCAACGCCAAACTCTAGAATATAAATAAGCAATGATGAACCCTGAGCTGGCTGCGGGAGGAAACGGGGAGGAGGTTTGGACGGGTATTTCCTTCAGCCAAGAGGGATATTTAAGGTAAGATTCCATCGTAGGTAGATTCCGTGAGGAATGGAAAGACGGGGATTAGCGCAAGGTCGATACTTGAGCCGCTGGAGGAGGTTAGGCGGGGGAGGCAGTGGCCGCGATGGGGGTGTTGTGTAATTGCTGCGGCCTCTGCGGAAATAGCACATTGATAATCTGCGTTCGAAGGCGGCAAAAAGGGCGATGGCGCCCTTATGGCAGGCTGGGGGCGGCGGATTCTGGAGGCTGGAGTAGCGCTATAACTCCCTTGTGCCCATTCTCAACGGCCCAAAATAGTGGCGTCTGGCCATATATATCTGGCTTGTCGGGGCTGACGTTGTCCCGTGCGAGGAGTATTTTCACCACTCCCTCGTGTCCATCCCGAGCAGCCCACCAGAGTGGTGTTCGACCGTTGATATTTGGCTTGTCAGGATTGACGTCGTCACGTTCGAGTAGCATTTTCGCTACTCCCTCGTGCCCCTCGGAGGCGGCGACCCAGAGTGGTGTTCGGCCTTTGTCATCTGGTCTGTCGGGATTGATGTCGCTTCGTCCGAGCAGTATTTTCACCACTCCCTCGTGTCCATTGCAAGCAGCACCGAAGAGCGGCGTTCGGCCGTCGCCACCCGGGTTGTCGGGGTTGACGTCTCGCTCGAGCAGTTTTTTCACCACCCCCTCATGCCCACTGCAGGCAGCCCACCAGAGTGGTGTTCGGCCGTGGTTATCTGCTTTGTCGGGGCTAATGTCGTCCCGTTCGAGTAGTATTTTCACCACTCCCTCGTGTCCATTGTAAGCAGCACCGAAGAGTGGTGTTCGGCCGTCGTTATCTGGTTTGTCGGGGTTAATGTCTTCTCGTCCGAGTAGCATGCTCACCACTCCCTCGTGCCCATTCCTAGAAGCCCACGCGAGAGATGTGTTACCCCCACAATCCAGTTTGTTGATATCACAACTTTCCATCGCTATCAAACTGGCCACAATCTCAATAATCCCGAAGAAGGATGCATAATGGAGATCACTGAACAGGGATATTTTATCGAAATCAAAAGCATTAATATAGTCCCTCTGTGCTTGCAAGAGGGTTTTGGTGGGAATGTGGTTGCTGTGGTCGTCAAATAGCTTGAGCGCAAGCTGTTTCGCGCAATCTGAAAGGTCCCGTCTTGCGTGCACTCCCCAATATAGGGAAGAATATTCGAGAAATGGTGTGTTGTGGAGGGAGGGGGAGGGACTAGTCGAAAGAGCCTTGACCTGCTGAGAATTCAGATAATTTAAGCAGGTCTCTGCCATTGTCGAGTGAGCTGGGCCGAACAACTCGGGATGAGCTTGGAGGTATTCTTGAAGGGTAAAGTGGATTAACCGGACAGTGGAAGCCTCCTTCCCTACTACAACAAGTCCTTGACAACAGGCTAGTATTGTACTTATTAAAGGGACGTTGTCGGTATTGAGATTTGGCGACCCTATTTCGACCGCTAGGGCGTGGCACAGTTCATCGGCTTTCAAAGGCCGCTCCGCATGAGATATCCACATCAACGCAGCCAGGCCAAGCCTCGCTTTCTCCCCACCCTGTCCCTTTATCCGGCCCAGCGTCGCGCTATAAGCACCCCCTAACCCTAAACCATTGGCCATTGCGCTGAGCTTTTGTCGCCTGCGATGGATTGTAGTTTCTTGTAGGACCGCATCAATATTCAGCGAGACTAGAAGGAATCTAGATGAATCTGTCAGTCTATGTCTAACGTAGCCTAATGTAGCTTCTCCTAGTTTTCTTCTTACATACATTTCTGAAACGTCCTCGGGAATTTTCTTCAGGATCTCTGCCTCCAGACTACTGTTCATCACATCCGGGGTGGTGTCGTCTTCCAGCCTTGAGTGGAGATATCTAATAATATCGTCTCTCTTGGTACTTATCGGTAGACTTGTCACTCTTCCGGCAAGGCGTTTCCCAATCTCGGGCCGAATGTGCGGTCTTCCGGTCACAAATAGTCTGATGTTTGGGGACTTTTGGAGAATTTTGTTTAATGAATTAAGAAGTTTGACTCGGTGCTCTGGCACACACTCATCCAGAGCGTCGATACATATGAACGTGCGCTTCTTGGAAGAGGCAGTCTGCAGCATCTTCACAGTATCGGTATGTTGTGGTCTCCGCCCACCAATGAAATTTATCTGCTCCTCATAGGCTTGCACCATTTCCTCCGGTAGCTCTCCTAACCCGACAGCCAGCTGTTTGAGGAGGGCGCCTAGCACACTCGTTGATGACTGCTCTTGCTGGACTGCGAAGTCAAAGTAGAAGCACGCGACCGCGACATTTTGTCCTCCGGCCCGCTCACACAAGCTATCTATCACCAATGAGCTAACATCACAACCCGTCAGCGCTCGCATTTCTATTCCGCGAGGTTCATCGTTGTTACCTAATAAATGTCTTGCCGACCCCCGGATCTCCATAGCAAAACAAAGCTGCGCTATTGGAGTCACCACCCCCACTGGTGGCGTGCCAGCTTCTAAACTCCTCCGTTTGTAAGAGCCATCCCCCTATATTCTCGACTCGGCGCTCCCGGATCTCTTGATGCCGGGATTTGGGATCTAGTGGGGATAGCCAAGCAAGGATATTAGACCGGTGATCGGCAGAAATAAAGTTATTTGACACGTTAATAGCTGTGTAGCTGTTCAAAGAGTTGACATTATGACTGAAAGGTTGCGACATTTTCTCTTTTTCGAAGGTTAGGACATGTGAAAGATGGGCGATGGAGAGATTCGGTTACAGGAATTCTTAAGGACTGAAGAAATGCGGGGTCATTTTTCGCAACCTCACCCTACCTTAGGATCACTCTACTCGAGTATATCTCCCTCAGATTTGAGCCAGTAGCGCCCTGCGTGTGCCTACCGCACCAGGCGCTGGAAATGCCACACCCATTTGCTCGAGTACTGTTACGGTTCAAAATTGACTTTCTTAACTTGCTGTTTTCTAGCTTATCTGCAATTAACTTTTACTCAATAGATAGTTAGTCACGATCTTGGCTTTGAAAGGTTTCGTGGTTCTGCAGGGATGACTGTTGCCTAGGCTTGGCAGACAGGGGCATCTATGTAAATTAGATTTTCTGTTTTTGTGTGGTTTGCTGGGTTGGTTTTGTGACATAGCTTAGTAAACTCAGATTGATCGTGACTTGTATGGTTTTGTTTTCTACTTGAGTCTTTGAAAGTGACAGTTGTTTTCCCGTACTTCTCCGCTTCCATAAAGTAGATACTGTTCCACCCAAATTCTTGTTTTCAGTATGATACTGTACTTAGCAAATTTCAAAGGTATCCGGACACCTTGGTGCCAAGACGCATACAAATCTGCAAAAATGTTTCCGGATACCTTTGAAATAGGCTAGTACAGCGAAGCGAGGACAAGCAAAAAGTAAGCTTCCAATACGAATCCTATCCGCTTGCGATCCTCCAATTCTTAATTTCCTTCCTCCTGTTGCCTCAAAACACTGTTGGGAATGGATCGACGGCGACAACGAAAAACGCCAAGAGTTCACACACAAAACGATCGCACACTTAGGAGGGGGGAAGTTCACTTCATTCAACAACAGCACACTATCATCAACTAGCTAACAGCGAAACAGGAACATATATCAACCACCAAAACATCCTCTTCCTCCATGAGCTACTAGGCACACCCATCATATTCCATTTGACTCTCCCCTATCCCCGTGCATACTCCCGGGCTAACAAAAAGAAAACAAACACTCTTCTGCCTCCGAGCTTCTAGCTCTTTCACGCTGGCCCTACAGCGTTCCCGCTTTTCTCCCGATAGTCCCGCCGGAGTTCCAAAACTCTCGTGCATTCATGCATTCGAAATGCGTTCCACAAACACGTATGCTCGAAGCCAAAACACATGCTCGATTCCTAAGCGCATTTCCGGGGCTACAAACGGGCGCGTCCCCGGAAGCTATCTAAACAACAAAGGAGATGTTAGGAGCGCATGCCAAGAAGCATGGCATGGTATCCAATGGTAACAACTTCGAATTGGCCGACATTTGTATCTCTTATCTTGCTTTTCAAGGCTTTGAGAATGACACATCAGCAATGAATTCTATGGAGGATCCCTAGAAGAAGGGGAGGCTGGTTGTGAATAGTTATTGTCGGAAATATGCCTTTCCTCTTGATTACGTAGCTATCATGGCGATTGGGCGAGGCACTTGCGAGATTCCCAGGGTCGACGGACAGAGCTTTTGGTAAATCGCGATTAATTTGTGTGGAGTCCAATACATTTCTCACATGGCTTAAGGTCTAGTGGGAACTTGGGGTGAGCGGGGAGAATTGTCCATTCCCCAATGGTTTTACGCATTTGATAGCCGTCGAGCTTTGCCGCGGTCTATAGTTAACAAGCTATTAAGGAGAGTATGTCAGCAAGCGATCCAAAGAATATAACGCGGCATTGATCATAATGTAGCGAGTATACTATCTCATTGTTCGTGGACTGTTTCTCAAGCAGGCATGTAGCATAATAAGTAGCACCCCGATGGGAACCGACACTGACTTCTTGTGGTTTTCGGGATAAATCTGGATACGGAGAGGGAGAGATTTTCATGTATTATAGTTTCTTCTTGCTATAAATGAGGGGGGGGGGGGGGGGGTTATGGCGGATGGTACATTTACCCAACGGAACAACCATGATTGGGAT
>Ga0307513_10005717_pt1 | contig 16363 bp, 15 predicted proteins | sample 15_EM_MG_FD_202174 | JGI IMG/M metagenome (GOLD analysis project Ga0307513, IMG submission 202174) | Populus trichocarpa ectomycorrhiza microbial communities from riparian zone in the Pacific Northwest, United States - 15_EM | ecosystem: Host-associated > Plants > Roots > Unclassified | place... | reverse complement strand
ACCATAATATATATCTTAGCTGTAGTAATGTAAGCGGTGTACAGGTGGAGCCGAAACACAAACTAAGTAAAAGAATACACGGTAGTGTTATGAAATGCACATAGGAAATATAACGGAATTTCAACAGGAGTCAACTGGGTGGATTTAGCAAATCGGTGCAAAAACAAGTTTACCTTTAGTGATGTAATAGTGATTTTACTGTGGCGGATGGCTTGGTATCAACTCATACTAACTGAGAGAGGGTATTTGTGTATTGCTCTATACAGATTATAACACGGTGCTATGCAACACCGTTCAACACATCGTGCTCCTCTGATCAAAATATAAACACATGGCCTAGCGGCGTTACCATGGTGAATCGGCCCGTTGCATCTAGCAACAGCACAATCGTCACTTTGCACGGTATTGCTAAACCCCTCTAATGGGAGAGATGTCGAGGTGTGGGTACTTCTCGATGGAGGTTGCTAGCTAGCGGCTACTGAAATACTCGTAGAGGAGGTCTCTACATATAACCCTATGCATCCTTTCGTGCCCTACCGGTAGTGTGCTCATGTCAACACACCAATGTTCCTCTATCATGTGGACTCCTGTTCCCCGAGCCCTGCGATGATTCTATCTACGACTGGGATTATTACATGCCATCATGGCTTACTTTCCTGGCGCAATGCTGTAAGGGCCGTATATTCCGAACCAGTGGTACTCTTTACTTAGCTCTAGATATACTCTATTGAATCGATCCGGGCGAACGAGTACAGTCTCAGTTTTGCTTCTGAGCGAGTTTTTCTTGGTGTTGAGTGACCGGTCGTTTGTTGGCCGTTGGATTGTTGCTGGTGGAAAATACAATGGCTGAATAGAGCTGGGTAATTTGTATGTGAATAGGTTTTTCATTGGAGTATTTCTTGTTGCGTGGAGGTGTGAGGTGTTCAGCGTTTAGCCATCTAACTTAGCTATGCATTCCCTTAATGCCCTTAAGCTAGAACAATCTACTCGCAATTGTCAGGGTGTTTTCAATAAGAGCTGCCATCGCACACCACTCGGGCCGTGGAAAAAGTATCAAATTTTGGCGGTACGCAATAGCAGTCCCTTGGAAAAATGCTGCGACATTGCGAGTATGGTTTCGAGACCCTTCTCAGTTATTGTGGAGATATATGGCTAAGGAGGGATTCTCGTCTAGAAGTTATCATATTCGTGGATGTGGGAGTAGCCTGATATGGTCTAACAGTGGAGTTTGGGGATTCGGCTCAAGTACTTAAATTACCTATAGGGTAATATTGACTGAGGGATCATGTGGGGGATAATTCTTTTGGGGGGTTTTTTTTTTGAAAATTGATAGTTTTAGAAACCTGCGCAAGTTGTAAAACTGTATTCTTATTTTTTAAATCATGATGTGTTTACTGTGGTGACAGTGGAGGTTTTTATGCGGCAAGAGATGGAGCTTCTCGAAGCGCTTGGGGTTGTACTGTTGGCTAAGGTAAAGCGGCAGTTGTCGGTTGTAGGATACTTGCGACTGACCACAGGTACTAGCGGATTTTTTAATATCCCTTTAACTGTATTCAAGCACTGGCACTAAGTGCGGGTCTAGCTGGTAGCAGAAAAGATTGGAGGTGAAGTAACTAAAGAGAGCAAAGTTAAGAATATCTGTGACAACTATGATGTAAGTATCATATGACGAACATGAAGGGTGGTAGCAGTATTTGAAAATCTTGAACACTAGCTTATTCAGGTCATCATGATATGAAAAACTTCATACCTGTAGTGCTCAGAATAGTGCTTGATGAGTACTGTTCAGCATGGTCATGATGGAAACTAGGTTATCTGCGTAGATTTGCTCCCAACCACGGTACAAGTACGAGTACTTTTAATTTATCTTGGTGTGTGGTCTATCATTACCTTTCCTGTCATATCTAACCCCAATAGTCCTAGTAGCGCGACGCTAAAATCGAGTGAAATTCGGGACAGACAAAGGGATCCGGACACCTTAGCGCGGATTTGTATGTGTCTTGGCGCCAAGGTGTCCGGATACTTAAAAAATCCTCTAGTATTATGTCCTTGAACGAAGTACTGTACTATCTCTTGGACTGCTGAAACGGTGGAAAATTTTCTGCCACCCGTCTCAGTGTCTGAGACAGAGATTACTAAGATGCTTTCTCAGTATTCTCGAGTGATGATGTGCGTAAGTAACTTACTCGTACAATCATGTCGCTAATATTGGCTACGGTCTGGGGGCTTGCACACCTGCGAATTTCTAGTAATTAACAAAAATCTTATTAACCTCTATCTCAGACACGCAGAGGGATGGCAGAAAATTTTCCACCGTTTCAGCAGTCCAAGAGATACGGTACAGTACATGAAAGATCCTTGACAAGCTGATTGGCCTGGGTGTTCGCCAGCAAAGCGGCAAGATAAGGGCGACTCCTCTTTTCTTCAGCCTCAAGGACTCTGTCGGTCGACCTTACCTCACTCAAGAACCCATCCTTTGAATCCTCTGCATTGAAACCGCAACCTTCCAAACACCAAAACAACGGAAATGTCGCAATCTCGTCTCGGGGAAAGTAGCAATAACAATCACTCCTTTAATAATAATACCGACACCTTTAATAATAATATCAACTCGTTCAACAATACCATCAATAATACCACCAATAATACCAACCATGTGTCTAACGTGAATAACTACGGTGGTGCCAACGAGAGGGACCAGCTCCTCGCATGGCTATCTCCACTGGAGCCCCGGATACGGCACCAGGACATTAGAGCCCACCGAGTCGAAGATGTGGGAGACTGGCTCTTACGAACGGAGGAATATCAGAATTGGTTTAACGGTATTCACGGTGGCGAACCCAATAATTCGGTCTTGTTTTGCTACGGAGATCCGGGAGTCGGGAAGACCTACATTAGGTAAGAAAGTATATCCTCCATGAAACGAAGGTGTTGCTAAGAAGCTGTGATGACAGCTCTTTGGTAACAGATACATTAGGCGATTGGGCGAGGGGGCGAAATGCTTCAGTCGCGTGCTTCTATTTCGACTTCGCGGCCAAGAATGAGCAATCCCCGATGAGTGTCCTAAGTTCCGTCCTGAAACAGGTTGTTTGTGGACTCAGAGAGATTCCGGAAAAGATCGCTCAGGCCTTCCGGGGCCGGAAAAATGTCATCGGGGGCCGGAGGCTGGAACTGAGTGAAATTGTGGAGATGTTACAGGACATCTCGTTCTCGCGGCCTATCTTCATATGTATTGATGCCGTGGACGAATGCGTGCCGGAGCATCGGGCAGAGCTGCTTGATTCACTCAATCAAGTTTTGCGCAAGTCCCCCAGCATCCAGATATTTCTGGCTGGAAGATTGCAGATACGAGATGAGGTGGGGAAACATCTTTCTGGAAGGGTAGTGGCTGTATCTATTGTACCAATAAGGGGCGATATCATTCGATTCTTGCGAGCGAAACTGGAAAAGGACGCAACACCGGACGCGATGGATAAGAGCTTGGAGGCGGACATTATAAACAGCATTCCCGAGATGGTTTCACCAATGTAAGTAAGAAGCAAAGACACTGAAAGAGATGTATGAGCTGACAGATCTGTTTCTAGATTCCTGCTAGCATCTCTAAACATCAAGACCATCCTACAAGAAACGACACTCCATCGAAGGCGAGAGAAGCTTGGTACAATGACAGATGACTTGGGCTTGAGGGGTGCATACGATGCAACAATAGGGCGGATAAAGGCACAGGAAGGGGGCGGAGCAAGACTCGGGATGGAGGTTCTGATGTGGATCTCATATTCGGAGCGGCCGTTAAGTGTCGATGAGATATGTCAGGCGGTAGCTGTCGAGATAGGATCAGCCGAGATTAATCCTAACAATGTACCTTCGATCCGGACAGTGATAAGCTGTTGTCAAGGACTTGCGGCTGTCGATGAAGGTTCCTCGACTATTAGGCTGATCCATTTCACGCTCGGGGAGTATCTTGCTGGTCATGATGACTTGTTTGACAAACCGCACTCAAGAATAGCGGAGACCTGTTTAACATATCTCAATTTCCAGGCCATTAAGGACCTTTCTGACAGTTCCTCTCGCGACCTCCAGGGCACATCCTTGCTGGAATATGCTTCTTTGTATTGGGGAACCCACATGCGAATGGAGCTCTCATATCTCTCAAGATGCCTTGCGCTTTGCCTTCTTAATCGATACGACAAGCACATATCAGCCCAGATACTTTGGCGTTTTGTCGGGAAGCAGTTAGCTAGCTACATTAGTTATATGGAGCCATTTTCTGCGCTTCACTGCATTTCGTATTTTGGCATTGCCGAGGTTGCAATTGATTTGATACGGACGAAGAAATGGGATGTGAACCAAAGAGATAGTGCAGGCCGGACACCGCTCATGTGGGCTGCGAGGTATGGACATGAAGAGGTAGTAGAATTGCTCTTGCGACGGAAGGATATTCGACCTGATATGCCGGACACGGCATATGGCAGAACAGCACTCTCATGGGCTGCTGGGAGTGGACACGAAGAGGTAGTTAGGCTATTTCTCGGTTCTCTATTTATCAATCCTGGGAGGGTAGGCCGTCAGCGTGGAGTGCTGAAAGTAATGAGTGTGCTATTTGGAAGGAAATACGTCAACCCCGATAGGCCGGACAATGGTGGCCAAACCCCGCTCTCGTGGGCCGCTTGTAATGGGCATGGTGGAGTAATCAAATTGCTGTTGGGACTGAAAGACGTGCGTCCCGATATGCCTGACAATTCTGGCAAAACACCGCTCTTATGCGCCGCCGAGAATGGGCATAATGTAGTGGTGAAGCTACTGTTGGAACGGAAAGACGTTAGCCCCGATAGGCCTGACAGTTTTGGCCAAACACCGCTCTCGTGGGCCGCTGAGAATGGGCGTGATAGGGTAGTGAAGTTACTGTTGGAACGAGACGACGTTAGCCCCAATACCTCTGACAATGATGGCAAAAAACCACTCTTGTGGGCTGCCTTGAATGGACACGATGGAGTAGTGAAGCTACTGTTGGAACAAGAAGATGTTTGCCCCGATAAGCCTGACAATTATGGCCAAACGCCGCTCTTGTGGGCCGTCCGGAATGGGCATAGTGGGGCAGTGAAGCTACTATTGGAACGGAAAGACGTTAGCCCCAATACGCTTTACTGTAATGGCAAAACACCGCTCTTATGGGCCGCCGAGAATGGGCGTGATGCAGTGGTGAAGCTACTGCTTGAACGGGAAGACGTTACCCCCGATAGGTCTGACGAGGATGGCCTAACACCACTCTTGTTGGCCGCCATAGCTGGGCATGATGGAGTAGTGAAGCTATTGTTGCGGCGGAAAGACATTACCCCCAATACTCCTAACAGCAATTACCAAACGCCACTCGCGTGGGCCGCCGAGAATGGGCGTGATGCAGTGGTGAAGCTACTGCTTGAACGGGAAGACGTTACCCCCGATAGGCTTGACAAGGGTGGCCGGGCACCGCTTTCGTGGGCCGCCCAGCATGGGCATGATGGAGTAGTGAAGCTACTGTTGCAACGGGAAGACGTTAGCCCCGATATATTAGACAACGATGGCCGGACACCTCTCTCGTGGGCCGCCAAGAACGGGCATAATGGAGTAGTGAAGCTGCTGTTAGAACGAGAAGACGTTAGCCCCGATAGGCCTGACAATGATGGCCAAACACTGCTGTCGTGGGCCGTCCAGAATGGGCGTGATGCAGCGGTGAAGCTACTGCTGGGGCGTGAAGACGTTACCCCCGATAGACCTGACAATAACGGCCAAACACCGCTCTCGTGGGCCGCCCAGAATGGACGTGTTGGAATAGTGAGGCTGCTATTGGAACGGGAAGACGTTAGTCCCGATAGGCCTGACAATTATGGCCAAACACTGCTCTCGTGGGCCGCCAAGAATGGGCATGATGGAGTAGTGAAGCGGCTATTGGAACGGGAAGACGTTAGCCCCGATAGGCCTGACAATGATGGCCGAACGCCGCTCTCGTGGGCCACCGAGAATTGGTATGATGAAGTAGTAAGGCTACTGTTGGAACGGGAAGACGTTAGCCCCGATAGGCCTGACAATTATGGTCGAACACCACTTTCGCAGGCTGCTCGGAAAGGGCAAGGTCATGTGGTGAAGCTGCTGTTGGAGCGAGAAGACGTTAGTCCCGATAGACCTGACAATGATGGCCTAACACCGCTCTCATGGGCCGCCAGATATGGGCGTGTTCGATCAGTGGAGCTACTGCTGCAACGGGAAGACGTTACCGCCGATGGCCCTGACAATTCTGGCATGACACCCCTCTCGTGGGCCGCTTGGAGTGGGCATGATGGAGTAGTGGAAGTAGTGAAGTTACTATTGGGGCGGGAAGATGTTAACCCCGATAGGCCTGACAATTATGGTCGGACACCGCTCTTGCAGGCCGCTCGGAAAGGGCAAGGTGATGTGGTGAAGCTGCTGTTGGAGCGAGAAGACGTTAGAGCCGATAGGCCTGACAATTCTGGCCGAACACCGATCCTGTGGGCCGCTTGGAACGGGCACGATATGGTAGTGCAGCTACTCAAGGTCCGAAAGCCTGCAACTCCTAGCGCGGTATAAGATATCACCTCTCTCGCCATTTTCGCCCCTACCCATTTCACAACATTTGCAGACGCTTTACCACTATTTCTATCCTCTCCCTTATTCTCATTCGTCCTCTCCGGGCGATAACACTGTCTCGTGCATGTCGTCATTTGTTGGTGCTGGAAACGTCAAGTCAATCGGGGGTGTTCACGCCACCAAGGCTGAAATATATAGATGAAGGACATTCACTTTTTTGATTTCACTTTTTTTTTCTTTTTTCTTTTCGTTTTTGGCGTTCTACGGATTAGGAATTTCCCTTTTTGAGTGAGGCACGGTCTTCTACAATATGATACCATTCTTGTATTGCTCAATCCCTTTACTAATTAGAGTAGACTTTGGTTGGAGCGTAGTATGTGGTATTGCAGCGGAATTTCCTTTGGGAGATATCTCAATCCTGCCTCTTCTATGTACTATACAGTGGAGAGACCAATGTAGCGATCTTGAGGATCTGATCACACCTACCGTATTCCTTTCTTTCTTTTACCTTATCTCCTACTGCTTGCCAACAACGGAGCTACTTAGAAGGCCAAGCTAAATAAGTAGAAGATAGGAGAAACCAAAAGAGAAAAAATAGAGTCAACAAATATCTCTAACTTAGTAGAAAATTCGAAAGAAGGCTTCCACGAGATCCTCACATTTTTGTTGGAGCTGATAGGAGGGGAGTTCTCGGAATTGACGGATGAAGATAGATGTGAGAGTTGTCTGAAGTTGAGAGTGTGTTGTAGGCCATAGAAATTTACGGAATGCCTTTAGCAGGAGCATTTGTTTTAGATTTAGAATGATTGAAGGAGGCGACACTGTGAGTATGTATTTCCTCTATTCTTACCGGAGGACTTAGGCAATTGGGGCATACATGGCGCAAAATCGGTGGGTGTGGGAAGCGATAGAAATATCGGGATGACTTTCTCACATCCCATGTATAATATACTCATGTTTTTGCTAGTTAATATGGGATGTGGGAATGAAGTCTCTGGTTTTACCTTCAATATAGCCTAGCCCCATTCTAATTCAAGCTTTCGACCGTTAAGCTGTTTCCAACGCCCCCAAGATCTCAGGGAGACTGAGCTAGTTTGTACCTAGATGGTACCATAAAACTTGGCAGTTGTGGAAGAAGACCTGCACCGTATAAACTACATCTCCACTATTCTCCGGGGCTGGTATTTCTATCCAAGGGGTGATGCGATAACCCCACGGTGTTGCAAATTATACGGATTGAAGTAAGTCATTACCCACCTCATTGTTTCGACTATTTGAGGCAGAAGCTGTTTGGAGGTGGTAATAAATTTAATCCAATCCAACCAGTCATAAACACTCACTGGTGTTAGCAGGATGTGCTTGGCTTTGATGGTTGCGGGAGTGTGAGGGATCGTTTGAGCGCTTTGCAGATCGTTCGGGTACTCGCAATGTCGAAGCGTTTTTTCAAAAGACTGTTATTGCATACCGCCCAAATCAAAGCAAAAAGGACAAATTTTGGTATGCAATAGCAATCTTTTTTAAAAACGCTTCGACATTGCGAGTACGGGATACTTGTCCGAATTTCCCGCCTCTGTTATCAGGGAGGTGCACCGAGGAATGAGGGCAACCGGAAAATAGGTGTGGTAATTCATGGAAGGATCAGGACTTGTTATTTGGGTTTTAATCATGCACCTGTCTCTACAGTTGGTTTTGTTTTGGAACAATGAGCGTAAAGTGAAAGTGGCAGGAGTTACATTTCATATCCTTGTCGCAGGAGGTCCCCAAGTTCCCATGTCACTTCTCTCACTCTATCGTCTACCGCTGTGCAACCCTTATTTCCCAGGTCGGCACAATGGCCATCGCCCCCCGAGTGGTAATACGATACCGGAGGCTTGTCGCTGAGTTCGATTGTATTCGGTTCTTGCAAGTTATCATCGGCCGCAGAAGGGCCTTTATTACAATTTCTTTTCTGCATCATGGAATGTGAAGACAAGAGAAGCGTTTCCTAGAGCTAGTAGTACTGTACTACCGTATTAACACGGTCGATTGGACCTCATGCTATGACGCTGGAGTTGCCTTTGCTGGTTGGGGCCGCCTCTTTTTTCTTCTTTTTCCCTTAAGCTCTGGCTAAGGAGGCCAGTTTTCGCTGTGCGCTCGCCCCCCCTAATCCAAGAGAGGGAATTTCAGACGGCTTAGCGCGAGGTTCGATTATTCGGGTTCTTGCGGTATCATAACTCATCTCATACGGCAGAGTAGAGGAGTGACTTTTCATGATCCTGGGATAATGGCATGCACTATGACACAGCCATAAGCCCCAAGTACAATGCTAATAGCGGTAAATTAACCCTATTAAATCGGGCCGGGGGAACGAGTATAGTCGCCGTTTTACTTCTAAAGAAAAACTAAAGACTACGGTACTGAAACTTCGATTCCGGGCCACAAGAGAAAAGGCTGTCGGTAGCCGTAGATTCACTTCCCACAGTGGAAATGATTTCACGAACGGACAAGAAACAAAAAGAAACAAATCGATACTACCGGAGAGGCAAACACCGCTCACAGAGCCGGAAGGAGAACAAAGTCGATAGAATCACGAAACTCACGATGAAGAAAGAAAGAAAATCCCAATCACGTTCCGAAAAGGGCCTCCTCGTTGAGGTTGTCGTTGTTTTTTCTGTCGTGCTCTCCCTCGTTGTTTCCATGAATCTACTTACAGCCACTTATAACCTTGCCCCCCCTGTATATATCACGTGCTCCGAAGCCAACCGCTCTCATCCACGATGCTAGCTCTCTAACTACCTTTGAGTAAAAACCATATATGAAACAAAGCGAATAGTCCTAAATACAATTTCTCACGCCACAGTACGGTATCCGGGTGGAAGGGGGCTTGGCATCGGAGGGGATGTCATTTTCTAAATTCTGTAGCACTCAGGAGGCAAGCAAGCACCCTTAAAATGTATAGAAACCTTTCACATTCTAACTTCTTCCTTTCTTAGACTCTCTTTCTCCACGATAACATTCGCAGTATCTCTTCTCTCTCTGTCCAACCTCCCCTGATCTCTTCGCTTCCATTCCCTCCATTCCCTCCGCTTCACCTCTCCTCCATTCTTAACACTTCTTCTCCCTTCTCTTCTCTTCATCCTGACTACTTCAATGCGCACCCCACTCCTACTTCGTTCTCCGTTTTACAGATCATTCGGCTTTGTCCTTTATGCGAGGAGTTATGAACTCCAGATCTCGTCATTGTTCTTGAGACGTCAAGGTTCTGTTATCAATCAAAGCGCCGGTGATTCACTATAACTTCTTGGTGAGTTCTTTGACGTTGAGTATTTGGTCGTTGGTTGGTTGTGTGTATTGTAGATCATGAAAAATAAAATAACCGAAAATAGCTGGAAAATAATGCGAAAGGTTTTTTCGTTGGAGTATGTCTTGTTGCGTGATGGTGTGGGGTGTTCACCGGTTTCCTATCCAGCGATACATTTTCTTAACGCCCTTAAACAAGAACAATCTACTCGCAATGTCGGAGCGTTTTTAAAAAGAACTGCGATCGCATACCACTCAGATTGCAGTGTCAAATTTTGGCGGGGTCCTTTGTAGAAATGCTTCGATATTGCGAGGATTGTAATGACCCCCCCCCCGCAGTTATTATGGGAGTATATGGCTGGAGGGCTTAGGATCATATTCGTGGATGTGAGAGTAGCCGCTATGTTCTAACGGTGGAATTTGGGGATTCGGTTCAAGCACTTCGATTACAGTTACTGCAGTTATTCACAGAAAATCCATGTGAAGGGGTATCATACTTTTTTCTCTATTTTAAAATTGATAGTTTCAGAAACTTACACAAGTTATAAAACCATATTCCTGTTTTTTAAATAGCAATGTATTTACTATGATGATGGTGGAGGTTTTCATCCAGCAAGAGATAGATCTAGTCTCACCACTTGCGCTTGTAGGAAACTAAGGTGAGGCGGGGGTTTTGGTGTAAGATACTGATAGGATGAACGACTGACTACAGGTACTGAAACAATGATTTCCGGTCGGAGGTAGATTTCTCCCCGCTTGGATATTTTCAATGTAGGGAAGGAAAACTGAGAAATGATCAAGCCATAGAAAAGCCATTAGTAGAGCCTAATTGGTAAACGCCGCTCACACTGTAGGAAGTGTTGAAGTCTCGCCGATGATGATCAAAGGAAGAAACTGATGAATGGAATCGTGAACTGAAAAAAAACCTAATGAGCGAAGTGTAGATAAATTTACAAAGTAGTGTTCTCGCCGTCATCCCTTCCGCTTGTCCCTCCCCGCTTAAATCCCACGATCCACTCGAGTGATTTCAACTCACTTACCTCCTCAACGCTATTCACCACTTTGTCCCTAGCTAACTAGCCAACAACCTCACCCGTCTAGGGCTATAGTGCAAAAACATATAAGAACACCCCACAGGCTAGTTTGCAGCCCCACAGTACTAACTACGTCCTAGAACTAAGTACAAGTACCATGGTACATGTAGGATCCTTGGCAAACTGATTGGCCCGGGCGTTCACTAACAAAGCGGCAAGATAAGGGAGACCCCTCTTTTCTTCAGCTTCAAGAACTCTGTCGGTCGACCTTACCTTACTCAACAACTCATCCTTTGAATCCTCTGCATCGAATACGCACCGTTCCAGACACCGGAAAAGACGGAGATGTCGCAGTCTCTTCCCGGGGAAAGTAGCAACTCTTTCAATAACAGCAACTCCTTTAATAATAATACCGACGCTTCTAATAATAATATCAACTCGTTTAACAATACCTTCAATAATACCATCAATAATACCAGCCATGTGTCTAACGTGGACAACTACGGTAGCGCCAACGAGAAGGATAAGCTTCTCGCATGGCTATCCCCACTGGGGCCCCGGCTACGGCACCAGGACATTAGATCCCACCGAGTGGAAGAAGTGGGAGACTGGCTCTTACAAACAGAGGAATATCAGACTTGGAGGACATTCACTTTTTTTAATTTTACTTTTTCTCTTCCTTAGCGTTCGGCTGATTAATTTAGAAGTTTTTTCGGGGGGTGAAATCGCTGCCTTTTATGATTCCATTCTTGTATTTCTCAATTTCTTAATGATAGAACGAGCATTGGTCGGGATGTAGTATATGGTATTATAGAAGGAATCTCTTTCGGGGGGTTCCTCAATCTGGCCTCCTGTATGTACTATACGATGACGAGATATATATGGCGATCTTGAAGATCTAATCACACATATTCTACTCTTTTCTTCCTTCTACTCTTTCTTCCTTCTACCCTATCTCCCCGTGTCCGCTAATAGCAGAGCTGCCCAGAAGGCCAGGCAGCACATGCAGAAGAAAGGAGAAACTAGAACACCAAAAACAGAGTGAACATATGTCTCTACCTTAGTGGAAAATTCAAAGAATGCTTCCTTCGAGATCCTTAAAAGTTTTTTTTAGAGTTGGCGGAAGCGGAGCTATCAGAATTGACGGATAGGGATAGATGAAAGAGTTGCCGGAAGTTGAGAATGGAATGGTAGACCAGAGAAGTTTACAGAATGTATTTAGGGGCAATTGTTCTAGAGTTAGAAGGATTGACGGGGACTCAATAGGTATGAAATATCTGTCCTTTATTCTTACGGAAGTATGCAGGCAATTGGCGGCATACGTGGTTTAAAATCGGTGGGTGTGGGAAGTGATGGAACTATCAGGATGACTTTCTTACATTTTATTTATATCCCTGTTTTTGCTAGATAGTAAGGGACGAGATGGAGGAGAGATGTCGTTTATATGGCGCAGGCTTACCTCCACAACTACCCAATTTTGTTGCACCACTCTAGCACAAACTAGCTCAGTCTCTTTGAAATCTCGGGGGAGCCGGAAATAGCTTAACGGTCGAAAACTCGGACTAGAATTGGGCAAGACCATAAGGCAGGTATAACCAGAAACTTCGTTCTCCTTCGGGCGTTGTATCTCTGTCTTGCCGGTGATGCGAGAACCCCATAAAATTGTTAATCAAATGGATTCAAGTACGTCATTACCCATCTCACTCTTTCCATTATTTGAAGCAGAAACTGTCCGGAGGTGGTAATAAATCTAATCTAAACAATCATAGACACCCACTTGTGTTAGAAGGGTGTTCTTTGCTTTATAGTCGTGGGGGGGTGGTAGATCGTTCAGACGCTTTGGAGATGGTTTGGGTACGGAATATCGGTAGATTGTTAAACCATAGATGATACCGAAATGTCTTCCGTCTTTTAACATTGGGATGCACGGAGGATATGGGCATGCTGGAAATACAGAGATAGGTGTTGTGGTTGATGGGAGGATCAGGAATTGTTATTTGGGCTTTAATCACACACCTATCTTTACCTGTGGTTTGGTTTTGAAAGAATGAAAGCGTGGAGCAAGTAGCGGAAGTTACATTTATATTCATATGTACAAAGTGCCTAAGGATCCTCTCACCTCACCATATCGTATACCGCTGTGGAACTCTTATCTTGCACGTCGGCACAACGGTCATCGCTCATCAAATGGTGATACAGTACCGAAGACCTATCTAGTGCTAACCGTCTAGTCCGTCTGTCTTGGGGGTAGGACAGGACGGACCGCCGGTAGAGCCCTGTGGTGTTTTCCTGTTACATCTCTTTGCATAATATGCTCAGAGGCTTTAAGTTCAAGATTTGATCTCGCTCATAGCTTATGATCAAACAAGTCATGTGCCATATGCGTAAACTAATAAGCAAGGGAGAATAAATCTTGAAGAAGTAAAAAAAGTCAAAAGTGTTTGCCAAACTAGAACTCAAAAACCATCGGCATGGATCTGCAAGGCAGTAAGCATATCCTTGATAGAGAGGGCACCAGCACTACTGCCTTCCAAAAGCTCTCATATTGGTTGCAGATATCCGGATCCGAGAGGGCCAATCAAGTTTCCCGGTAACTCTTCTGGAAAATCCCAGGCATTGCAAGCCCACTTCGGTTGTACCAGTTCTTTGGCTTTTTAGACTTCACCCGCGAAACCATACGATACACGGCGAGTGACGAGCAGTGAAACGAAACGCCAAGCAACTCCCAACGGAAACGATCGCACACTTCAGGGGCGGGGGATATCTTTTCACGAACAACAACCTCAGGCTCACGCTCAACGACGACTCCCGATACTCGACTAACTAACTAAATAAGGGCGATCACAGGAATATATCAATCACAAAGACATCATATCCATCTATGAGCCATAGTGCTGCTCCATGTGAGTCCTCTCCCCACATCACGACTTCCGGACTGACAAAAGGAAAACAAACACTTTCCCACCTACGGGCCCCCAGCTCTTTCCGGCTGATCTTACAGTACTTCCACTTTTCTCCCTGCTTTCGAAAAAAGTTGCACGATCCCGAAATTATGGTGCATTTCTGCATTCGCAATACTTTCCCGAACGTACAAACCAAACGCGCAAAGCCGAACCGCATACCCGAAGCCAAAGCGAGTCTCCGAAGCCAAACCCATGCCTGAATCCCCAGCACATATCCGAACACAAACCTATGCCCGATGCTGGAGCCATACGCCCGGATCCTCAGCGCATATCCAAAGCCACAAACAAGCGCTCTCCCGAAAGCTATGTGAACAAAGGAAGTATCGTGAGAGTATGGCGAGCAGCACCGTTTCAACATGGCTTTGTTGCGACATCACCACAGTGACTACAGTTAGAGCAAAAGACTTATGGGAGTATTTTAAAGGGAAAATAAGGCTCGTAGCGAATAATTGGCTCAGTCTTATCTTAATACTTGGTGCACTTGATGACCCAGCTAACGTATCGCACCGGGTAACCGCCCACGACCGGGAAACCGCCCACATGTGGCAACCATGGAAAACCAAGTTTCCCTTTGATTAACTCTGTTAATACTTGAGATACAACCTTGAAAATTAATCAACAAGTACTTTTGAGTATGGAGAATTTAAATATGTAATTAATATTTAACAATAAGAAACAGGGCTCCTAGAAAAACATTTTAAGACCAATTACACATAACAAACCACTCAATACTCTAAGTAGGATAAAATTAAAACAGCTACAAAGTGTATTTCGGTAAGCCTATGGAAAGATTGCCTAAGGCTTTTAGGTTCTGAGTCAGGTGTTTTTTTAATCAAATTCATGACTATCTTTCAGTGTTACAGTAACTAATAAGCTGCTGAAAGCTCTAAACCAGTTCAAGGCTCTTCCCAGTAAGATATCTTGTTATTAAGTAAACTAATAACTCTATTTTATTGTAATATACTTTATTATCATTATTTTAGTTTCTACATAAAGTTTAATGCTAAACATAGATGTTTTTAACATTTAATGCCTTAGTGTTTATCCAAGATAGAAATTTGCATCTTAGTAGCCAAACTGTGAGCAATGTTTGCAAATAAAGCTGCCAAACAGCCTAAAATATATTTTTATAGTATTCATAGTTCTAGTAAAATATAATATGTCATTTGTAAGATATTATTAGAGCCATTTACTTGATTTACTACATATTTAAAACTAATATCTCTTATCTATCAATACTAGTCAGCGTACCAGAGATTATAGTAGGGTTTAAGGTTTCGATATTCTTGAATTACTACTCAAATCTTAGTATTTTGTTTTTTTGTTAATTCCGTGGATTGTTTTTAGGTGCTACCTAAGGTACATCCGCTGCATTCGGGAAGTATCCCATGGCAAAGAAACCCTACCCCCTCCAGCCAAGGGAAAAACAAGTCATCCCAGGTCCCTCTGGTATGGAACCAACCGCACATATATCTCCAACCGGAAAGGCACAAGACAAAATAACCAACATAATAAGCAGGACACCTGTCCGACAACCAAACCGCCAGAAGCAGAAGACAACAAGAAAACCTTTCTGAACATCTCGTGATATATGAAAAACAAAAGAAAAAATTGGTAACACAACTTGCGTCTGATCCTTCATCATCCTGGGTGTAAAGCCGTCAGACAAACCCCCCCTCGCTTTTGGCAGGAGCAAGGAAACCTTTTCTTGTGAATAACCTTATGCCAACCCAAGAGTAAGGCATCAGGGAAGGAAGTAGTAAACGGTAGGTCGGGCGGTGGTGCAGCCAGAGGTAGTGCTATACTAGCCACACAGTGCTCAGAGAATCCGACCGAGTTGTTTTGTGGGGGAGGCCAAACTCATGACATTCCATCGCGACGGTTCTTGTGAGGTTTGACCAAAGTATTGAGGTATTTGTTCCTGTTGGCTATGGCGAGGGGTGTCACAAATCGTGACTAAGCAAGGCAGATTTCACATGACTCATACTTATGAGTCATAAGGTATGTTGGATTTCACACTATGACGTTACTTGACTCATAGTTCTCACATGACTATGCACTTGCGAGTCATTGTTATGTTATGATTGGTTGATGATTTCATGACGCACGATTGTGACGTCATATGATGTAATGACTTTTGCACATGACTCACATTATGAGTCATGAGTTTCGCGCGTGTGACTCGTTTGAGCACATGACTGGGTTTATGAGTTTTGATTGGTTAAAGGAATGTTGGGTGATGACTCGTATGAGTCATTGATGGATTTCGCGCTATGACTCACTATGAGTCATAGAGGTTTATGTAGCGCGAGGTGATGAGTCACTAAGGTTAGGGTTGTGAGAAGATGCCTATATAAGGCGCTTGGTTCTGACCAAGGGGTAGGACACGAACCATCTCTCCTCCACCTCCGGCGATTGAAATCTCAACACCACGGGAAATCATCGTCACTATCCCCCACCCACCTCTCTTCCCCCATCATGGCTACTGCCTAGGGGTTGACGTTA
>Ga0307513_10005716_pt1 | contig 16365 bp, 14 predicted proteins | sample 15_EM_MG_FD_202174 | JGI IMG/M metagenome (GOLD analysis project Ga0307513, IMG submission 202174) | Populus trichocarpa ectomycorrhiza microbial communities from riparian zone in the Pacific Northwest, United States - 15_EM | ecosystem: Host-associated > Plants > Roots > Unclassified | place... | reverse complement strand
CCGCGACCATAATTATCAGGTTATCTCGTTTCGGTGGTGCACCGATCTCTTCTTTCCAGCCTCCGCAACTGAAACGGCGCGGTTGAAATTCAGGTTTTCACTCAACGATAGCAATACGACCCCAAAGAATGAGCGAAACATTGTCCAGGCATGGTCGTTGTTGGGTCAATCGAAAAGGGAATGGAGGTGGTGAAGAAGCACTCTACTGCCCGCCTCTTATATGGCAGAGTGCTTCGACGACGTGGTAACAGAGTACCTCTGTACCTTGGTGCTCGATCTAATGGGAGGAGAGTAGCCAAAGCGGGAACTACCCCCTGGCAGAGTGCGTTTACGCCGGTTGGACGTCCAGAACGTCGAGAATTTCTCGACCATGGTTGGCCGTAGTGATATAGTACAGTGCCCCATGAGTCCACAAGTTTTGTCTAAAAAATACGCGCGTTCCATCGGAGTCGGCTATGATACAAGGTTGGCAACCAGGAGCAGGGTTGCTGCGACCTGCAGCCAGTGCTTAGTATAGACGGTGCCTGGAACCACCAGTTAGGAAGAGGCCTTCCATCCTACCCAAGCGTTGAAGTTGTATGATGGTGGCGACCCATTGAACGCGAAGCCGTCTGCGACGTAGTCCATTACTGTTGACGTTCCACGCTCGAGTTGCACCCGCATAGTACCACCAACAACTAGGGGACATCGGAGCTTGGTAACGCCAGGCAAGACATCCACAATAATCGCAGATCGATAGTCGGTATCGCCTCGAGCCGACGAAGCTTGCGGAGATGACAAAACCACAGTTGTCGGCTGCACAGCGAATATCACTGCATACCAATAGTCGTTTACCTGTAATATCAATATGGTCAGTGTCGTAAGACGTGTGAAATAAGCATAATATGGACCAGTTGGTAATTTGTGGGCCGCAGTACATGATCTGGAGACTGAGCATCCCGTGGATGTGGTCGAGCCCAGACATAAACCCTATCGCGTTGGATGGTTGGGTAAGCACCAGTCTTAAAGGCGCGTGCATAGTATGCCGTCATGTCGAGCCAGCCTGAATCGTAGTATATGTTAAGAGCGCCGCACCAGAGAGAGCGAGGTCTATGTCTGGCTTACCTTGATGATCGAAACCGTTCACCCAGGCCTGGGAGTTTGGCTGCGCGCCTGCAATAGGGCCAATATAGTGCGATTCCCCGTAGTCTGGAGGGGCCGGATCAATGTCAGAAGCTCCCCACTCCTTAGAACACGTACCATTCCAAGTGATGATCTGCACGATGTCCACCTTGTCCCGATTTGTGATGAGTTGCTCCCAACGGCGGGGATATAGCCAGTCATCCGCATAATACAGGAAGTTTTTGTTGAAAGTATCCGGACCATAGTGCTGGTAGAGTCTCAAAACGGTTTCGAATAAACCTTAGTCAACCTACAGTGAAGAACCAGGGCGAAACCGCAGCCATATATGTGCGACCTCCAAGGTTCTGGATATACGATTGGTCGTCTTGGAAGAGGTTAGAGGTTGCAAAGTGGACTTGATTACTGCTCGATTGAGCGTTCAAGGAAATTGGCCATGCGGAATTCCACTACAACGAGTCAATCCATGAAAGACGAAAGGGGAAAACGAGCATGCTTACACTGAAGGAACCATCCATCGTGGTTGTCTCCTTGAATCTTGCGGGATCGATGAAGAACGAAGGGACAAAGTGTACCTGCACTCTGAATGAGGCACGCATTACGAGGGAAGAATGTAAGAACTCAACTTTCCGCCCAGGCCCTTCTTGAATGCACTCCACGCTGAGTTGAAGTCACCACCATAGGAGCAACCTTCGCCAGCAAAGGTCGATGCAAATGGCTTTCCGTTATAGATGAACTGGTTCGGATGCGAGGCATAGCGGGTAATATACCCCTGTAGCAAGGAGATGTCTTGCTGTGATGCACACCGGAGAGACCTGCCTGCCGTTTAGTTCATGAGGCAACGAAGAACTAAGAACGCACGTCATGTCGAAGCTGATGAAGAGCTTGAACGTCGAGTTAAGAGCTTGCGCCGCGGAATACGCATCGGCTACTCGTGCTGGGACCCAGTCATCTCGTCCGATATTGAGGGCAAAGGCGTCGCTGGTATCGATGGTTAAGTGGTTGTGTATGGCAGGCGACTGGGTGCTCACATTCCGTAAGCAGACGCCAGTCTGATATCCTTTTTCCAGTCCTCCACCTGGTACGGCTGCCGCAGCTGCATGAGTGGGCAGGTTTTGAAAGGGAAAGCTATCTCACGTAGGTATTTCCTACCATGAAGCTACATGGGCGTAAATAAGATACTTAGAGTGAGGGAAGAAGTAGACAACTCACTGCGCGACAACGTATTTGGTGTTGCTGGTTGCATTGGCGGCAGCGGCATCTTCATCGGGTGTGAGAGTCCATTCATTACCAAGCATGTCGTTGGCTACGTGTACTACTCCTTGTAAGACACCTCCGAAGTATGTCCCAAGCCCAGCCAAGCCAAGGTCCAAGAACTGTTGCTTGAACGTATTCAGACGTGTAGCACCGGGCCTCTCACGTAAGCTGGACCGCTTGAAAGAGCTTGATGGCGCCTGGTCGTCGATATGACTTTCGATGGAGTGACGGACGCGGGGATCCAAGGCACGCGAACAGTCGGAGAAGAGCAAGAGAGCGACAAGTCGAAGTAGACTTTGAGAGCGGGGCATTGTAGGAGAAGCGATTACGAGGCGTCAGTATTCTATGATAATTAGACGTCCGAGCGCTCAGGGGTAGGAGACGGTGGTTTAGGGGTATCGCAAGCGGGGTACGAGGTCGCCTCTACCAGAGAGATAAGAGCAATAATAATAGAAAGGGTGGTTTCGCAGAGGTATCGGAGAACGCTTGGAATGGGGAAAGGCAGGAAGTGTAAATAGGAGAAGGCGGACTGACCTCCTTTTCAAGCTAAATGCGATCCAAGAATACTCCTTTACTCACAATGGTCCGCTTTACCCCTACGCAAGTGGCCGCGGGTGTGGCGTGGTGCCGGTAGGAGAGATGAGCGAGCGCGTGAGCATCAGCGGCCTCCCGCCGCGCCGACGTTCTCCTGGGAAGCAGTGTAAAAAGCCATCCAGAGCCGGTATGGCACATATGGCACACAATACCGTATTCAAGCTAAGTCAAGCCAAGATGCGACCAGCGCTCAGGCACCTGAATCGAGAGATAGGATGCGGTGCACATCCTCGCCCTTCGCAGTGCCCTTCGCAGTGCCCTTCGCAGTGCCCTTCGCAGTGCCCTTCGCAGTGCCCTTCGCAGTGCCCTTCGCAGTAGGCAATGCCCGGGCCATCTGCTGGGCCCCTTAATAGTGCGTTGGGCAATGGACAAAGCCGAGGTTATTCGGCGCCCGAAACCACTCGTGTCCAGGGATTCATTTTCTTTCATTCGACTTTCTACATGACATAGAATGTACCCAGAACTATTGGAGATCAAGCAGCAATCCTCTTCTTCAGCAGCTCTCTGAGGGTCTCGCCGTCTTCTGCAAACTTCTTGATGCCCTCATGAAGCTTGTCGAAGGCCATCTGGTCCTGGAGCAATGCCCACCGGAATTCGGGCTCATTGTTAACGAATGATACCTTCTCGGTCTTCTCAGGCGACGCGGCAACTACGAAGAAGATTGAGGAAACTTGAATATTCACGGTTTCATGACATCTTACCGGCTTGTGCATTCAGCCTCTTAGGGACGTCAGCATCCGAATTCTTCAACTCCTCGAGGAGCGCTGGGGAGATAGTTAAGAAATCGACACCAGCGAGCGCCTTGATTTCGCCAGTCTATGGGAAAGGTCAAGTTCCGCTTGATGGCGCGGTGGGTCAACGTACATTACGGAAGGAAGCACCCATGACGATGGTCCTGTAGCTGTGTTGTTTGTAGTAATTGAAGATCTGCTTGACCGACTGGACACCTGGGTCCTCATCACCCTCGTAATTCTTCCCGGTAGCCTTCTTGTGCCAGTCAAGGATCTGGAGGAGCTATTTGAATTTTCAAATCATCGACAGATCTAGAATACTCACACGTCCAACAAACGGAGAAATCAGAGTTACACCGGCCTCTGCACAAGCAACGGCCTGGCCGAACCCGAAGAGAAGGGTAAGGTTGCAGTGAATTTGGTGCTTGCTCTCCAGCTCGCGGGCGGCCTGAATGCCCTCCCACGTGCTTGCGATCTTGATCAAGACTCGCTCCTTTGGGACGCCAACCGATTCATAGAGCTCAATCAAGTGTAAAGCCTTGTCTATGGTGAGTAAACAGAGTCATCAGCCCCGACTGTAGAAGCGAAGTCGGTAACTTCAAAGTGGTCCAGGGCTGACCGGCCTGGACATCACTTCGAAATTCCCTAGCAGGCGAGGGACGTTATGGGGGACTGCAGAGGAGATACACACTGATAGTAGCCTGCTTGTCGAAGGACAAACGTGCGTCGACTTCTGTCGAGACGCGACCCGGGATGATGGCGAGGATTTGCTTGCCGAATTCGACGAGGAGACGATCAAGAGCAGCGCCGGCTTGAGCGTCGAGGTTGCCACCTTTGGACTTGCCGAAGTTGATAGCGACGTCGATGAGCTTCTGATATCCGGGCTTGTTCGCCGCGGCGAGGATGAGAGACTGGGTGGATCGACCATCACTCAGTCAATGGTACTTAGTTGTTGTGATCACATCAGTACGTACTGGGTTGGTGGTGGCATCTTGCGGCTTGTAGACGGCGATCGCTGTAGGTGTGTAAGTTTTAGGTGCGTATTCCAAGACATCATGTGCACAAGGACGAAGCAGAGGTGGAGCAGAACGATTGAACTTCCTTCTACGTGTTGTGCTCAAAGGCGACAGGAAAAATCAGGAAAGCCACTCACAGTCGAAGTCGCCCGAGTCAGATACAACGATGGTGCCAGTTGCCTTAAGTTTATCGAGTGCAGTGGTCATTGGGAGCGTTGTTTCGTGAACAGCGGTGGTGGTTAGAGATCAAGAACCGAGTAAATAATAATCTCCCTCAGCATTGCATCACACCCAGGCTCACGCTTAGACCAACTCCTCCTGCTTACCAGCTCGGGCAGTTCGGGCGCCATTGCCCAACGCCATGGCAGCGAATACAGTCCAGAGAACCTCCATCGTGCAGAAGCGGTCAGTAGTTTCCCAGTCGAAAGGGCCAGCCATCGCCTGACTCCGACGAGCTTGGAGGAAGCACAAATAGTGATTCATTAAGACTCGTGGTACACGTCCTTCCGATTCAGAGAATTTGTTCATAGTGCGTGACGGGGGGAAGAGGCGAGCGATGATACATGACAAATAGGAGACAATTGCGAAGAACGAAGACCGAAAGTTGAGTACAGAGGGGGCAGCATATAACAACTCGATGTGATACCTAAGCAGGTAATTGTGGTCGTGACGGTTCAGGTAAAGCGACTGATAACCGACGTCCAGGCATTGCGCTCGCCGCGTTCAGCCTTGGCTTGCTCCTGCCGGACGACTTGTGTAAGGTGCGTACTCTTGATGTGGGACCACGACACGCCGCTACGGCGGGTGGGATAGAGCTTACAGAGCTCTGGCATAAATTCGTGCTTGAAATGCTTGCATGAGCCTGAACGAAATGAAATTAGGCACACAGTCGTACAAAAGTAAATATGGGTTGTAGACTTACCGAGGTGTCTCTCCACGCTCCTTACGTTCAGGTTCTTTCCGCAGAACCTGCAGGTATCCGGTTCCTGGTGCCACTGACTGCAACTGAAATGGCGCTCCCAGTCTTGATATGTTCCGAAAAGCTGGTTACAAGGATGCCCGACCTCAGGATCAGATCCAGGCAGCCATTTGGCGCGGCCCCTCTTGCTTTCCTGCCGAACGATTGCCTTACAGATGTACTGACCCTTATGAAGGACCCATTCCGCGGAACTGGAACCAGTTATGAGCCTGCGTTGTTGGGCAAAGGAGCGGATCCGCTGACGTTCGGTCCGACCAGAGACGGAGATCGCGGCATTAGGAGGTAGGGCACTGAGAGAGGAGGCACGGTTGCGGTGAAAACGAGTAGCCTTGTGGTCGCTGTACTCGTAGTCGACGCTGGACATGGAGATGTCGTCCTCATGATCAGAGCTCACTGAGTCGTCTGGCTTCCACTCCTCGTCGGTATCAGGCTCGGGATCCGACATTGGAGGAGAGGAAGTACATTGTAGAGCATTATAAACGTATGTAGCTGGCTGTCGGCTGGCACGACGTGGAAAGGCGCGATCAGTGGGAGGGACCTCGACCTGCTTAGCAGTTGCTCCTTCGCCCTTGATGGCCACGCTCGACTTGGAGCGACTTCTGGGGGATCCCTTGTCCTTCGCGGAAGTACGTTTTGGGGAAGCGCTGCTGCCACGAGAGGTTACAGGAGACGGCGAAGATGGCGAAGAAGCGTAACTGGTCCCACTTCCGCTTCCATCTCCGCCAGCGATCCGTGATTCGCAGGGAGAAAGCGTGACTGGAGACAGAAGATCCACTGTGGGGGGCGTATTGAAAGTCTGAAAGAAGTCTGATGGGGAAATAGTTGCTAGAGGAACGTCGGACCAGTGGATAATGATGTGGTCGAAGGGGAGAATTTCGGCGACGTTGTGCACCGGAATTTGGTGTGCGATAGGTAAGAACGACGCATCGCCAGAGAGGGTATCAGAAGAGAAGTCGACACAATACTCGATAGACGGCGGATGGGGGTTGTTGGGCGACGTGAATTCACTAGCAAGTTTCAGTTTCAGCTCGGACCAAAGGGAACCAAGAGTAGGATCGCACAGGTCGGTTGGCACATTATAGGTATCCATGGTAGAGGTCGAACGAGGTAAATGGAGGTGGAGCTCGACTCGCGCTTGGAGGGGTAGGCGTGTGGTGTAGGGTTAGCGCGAAGCCGGTTTATAGTGCGCGACACAATGGACAGGGGGGAATCCGGGAGACTGCAATATTTCCAAATAGGACAATAGACGGGAACTGCAGGGCTGTTGAACCGCTCGCGTGACGAGTGACCATCAACGTGAAGCCTCCCAATGAGCATTTCTCTGTGACTGCCGCAGGACTAAGTAAAGCACAATTCAGGAATCGCTATGCACTAGCCAGCCGCCAGCACGGCTGGTCGGAGGAAAGGGGAGTGCGTTGATTAGTGCGGCCTGGAGATAGATCGGATATACCAGCCGAGAGAAGCGAACGTCAGTTATCAGGGCGTGTAAGGCATCGCAATAATACAGAGTAATCGCGGTAGAGGGTTATCATCACCGATTCGCCTACGCTAACGTCAGTGCCTTCCGAAAAAGGAAAAAACGCGCGGCTTCGAGTCAGGAAGCACACGATAGTAGTGATGGTTAATTGTCCATGGTTTGAGGCCCTTCTAGGGAAGGCGCCCATGGGGCTGACCGTAATCATGGTCTGTCTATTCAACGGGACAGGCTCGCTTCTGTGGAGATCCGCTCTGTGCCACTTCCTTCCTTTTTCGGATAGTCAAATTCTCGTGACCTTTCTTTCCACAGGAACCGCCTGTCCAACGTTCGTCGCTGGTGCAATTGTCGCACACCCTTTGCACCCTTTGCACCCTTTGCATCCTAAGATTCCAAATGAAACTGCCTCGAGTCAGGTATCACTGCTTGTCGTGTTGCGGAGTGGGAGCAAATCCCATCCACGGCGGAAGACACCAGATATTGTGGAACCCGCAGATCGAGGTCAGAGTGTCGAGTGAGTGTATTGCATTCCAGTAATCTTGCTCGTCAGAGGCTGTTCCATACTACGCTTGGGTTTGTAGACATACACCTCTCCGCCTGGATGTACCCGACCTTTGGTGGGTAAATGCCCCATTCTTAGAAGCAGATATTGCTATGTACGCGTGCCTGACGTTGGATAATCCCGAATACTCTATCTCCCGAAATTTGACGAGTACTGCAACTCAAAGAACGCGTCTTATTTTTTTGTGATCGGCGCTACCGTAGAGTGTATGGAACTTGTGTTGCTGATTAATTGGTCCCGCGGTAAGCTGCTTGGAGCATCACGCTTCCAGTTGCCCAGATGACTGTCCATCCGAATGGCGGGTCATAATGATAGCGCCGGAGCTTCCCATCATGCGAAGGGTGGTCACCGCATTTTGCGTCCACCTGCCAAGACTCATACTTAGCGGTTTGAGGTGCTGTGGTGACTGGATTTAAACATAGCAAGTTACCCTTTTTTCTGGGAGCTAGACCAACCTTCCTTGGTCCCAAAGCGACTTGCACCCAGGCGCGCGCAGATGGCACACCGCCGGAGTTTGGCACCTTGCCGTGTGTATTAAGGTTCATGGTCTGAGCCACTTGAGGAAGGAGGTTCTGTGCATGACATCTGGGGCTGAACAGGACAATAACCGTGATCATCAGGACGCCACGGCTGCGCGATAAAGTAGCATACCTCCTGTGCCTTTGTGAGAGCTGCCCTTTAGTGAGCACACGACTGGTCGCCTATCCTCCCGGAGCCTGAAGCCGGCACCTCTCCTTCCGCTGGCAAAATCACTCACATGCTGTTGTTGTGTGCCAATCCACCTTGAAGTGATCATATAGGCGATTCTAGGTACTACCCTTGGATGGCCACACACGTCTGGGAGTACCGTTCAGCTCGTCCAAGGTATCTATGCAATACTGGGGCTGCATGCCTAAACTTACTAGGTCTGTAGCAAATGCAAAAAATCAATTGGACGGCCCGGACATGGGGTTTTTCGGCCTTGCCGTCATACCATGTTCATTTGATGTATCCTCTCCCTTTGAGGTGAGTGGTCTCCTTTCAATGCATTGCCTTTGGTCATTCTCACCGATTGCTGCAGGATTTATTGTACTGCATGACCGACCGAAATATTCATGTTCAAGACTACGCATTTTCGCTTGCTGTCCATTTGGCTTGTGGACTTGTTTACCTCGCTTGCGTACATCACGGTAGCGGGCAAGGTGAGTGCTTCAGACGCTGCCGATACTTTCCTCGGAACCCCCAGCGCGGAACGCCCTGAAGTCAAGACCATCGAAAATTGATGCAAGGTCCTTCCCTGAGCGCTTTCATCGCTTCTAAAACTTTGAATGCGTGCGCATTTCTTAAGCGCCCCATTGGCAAATAAGATGCAACATGGATCGTGTGGCGGTATAAATAAGAATCAGAAGGAAAGGCGAGGTCCTACCACATTTGCCACGTCCATTATTCGAAGACAGGGTGCCGGCTCCACCTTTGGCAGTCAAGGACGGTGCACTTCACACGATGCTTATGCGGCTCGGGTAGTTCTTATTATCCATACACCAGAAGAGGGGCCCGCGCTCTAGGTTCCTTGCTAACTGGTGCGGCCCCTGGCGCTCACCTCGGGAAACAGCCCCTACACGACTTTCTGTCTATCGCACAGGTCCTAGTCTTGTCGGCCCATGAGCCTGTGTTCAGGGTTCTGACTTCAGAAGCTCAACATGGGCTCGTCACAATTATATATAGAAGAAGTTCTGGGGTGAGGACGGCTGGTGAAGCATCAGATTGAGCCGAGCGTTTCAATCACCCTCTTTATCTGACCGAGAACGCCACCGACCACACAGCTCCCGTTTTTTGATCCACATGCTCACGGGATCTCGAGGCTGGGTGGCTGTCCGATTGCGTCCTCGATACACGCGCCCCTGATCGCTTCTTGGCTTATCAATTAGCCCGACGTTTATGTAGATAAGTTATTACTCTAGCTGCGAATACAATAGGGAATTTCGGGTGGTCCCCCCGCGCGAATTTTCACAACAGGCAAACACAGAAATTGAATAGTGACCGCATGGCTGACTGAAACCGTTCCGATTCCAGCCGATTTGTTTTTGTGAAATCTCCAAGTACTAGCTCTACAATTCCAATTGACGAGCTTGACTCAAAACCCAGATTCAAGTGGTAGCCCTGTCGCGATATCTTGAGTAAATCGACTGCGGCTTCACTCAAAGCAGCAAATCTATTCGTGACTACCTCAGGTTCACTTTGCCTAACGCGTCCGCCACACGACATCTCCCTGACTAAAGGTGTATCATGGTACAATGCACACATGGTGATTTTCTGGAGTGAAAATAGTTCCATTCGGCACGCTAGGACCGATGGAGATCCGATTCCTCGCGTCCATGTAGGCCACCTCTAGCTGTGTACCCGCTTATCCGGTCGAACGAGCACGCAATCTCATGTTATCCAGTAATAGGAGGTGATAATGGCAGCGCAGTCGCACAGCTTTATGCCGACTTTATGCAGAACCTTTGCCCCCCCGCAGCCCCCCACTTAGCTGGATGAAACCGGCATCGCTATACCCCCGCGAGAATGGTCACATATATCAATACTATTCCCTGCTCAATGGTAAGTCGATGGTTCTTACTCGCAGGTGGTACCCGACTCAGGGATGGTTCAGGTCACAGATGCACATACACCTATCTGAACGATTAACCTCAAGCGCTTAGGAAGAGTCAGGTCAAAGACCACCATATGGTAGGTTTCGCTGGACGAAGATATATCTATCCCTGGTGGAACCGCGGCCCGCGGCATCCGCTCACTCCGATCATCGATTTGCAAAGGAACGCGGAGAAGAGAGGCTGCATTGCAGTGATATATTTTTAAGTTCAGCTTATCCCTGAGGGTTGAAATTCATTATTCCCATTTCGCGGTCCTGTGCTCAGCTTTTCTCAAGCATGTCAAACTGTCTCTTTACCGGTTTAAATACCGCACTATCCCACGCCGAGCCCTCTTTTATAGCATCCAATACTCTTGTCAGAAGTGTTAGAAGAATGACGTGAATAGGAAGGTAGTAGGGAGCCGACAAGCAACTGGACACTCGAGAGGCTGGCGGGGATCCTATGGTGGCCGGCTTCTTGAACCTTCTTGGTTTATCCATTGCCGCCTCTTATTCATCCCCATTTGGAAAGGAGAAAGGTAGGCGCGGGAAAAGTGCGGTCTGAACTTTTCCATCGGCGCACGCCTACTTGAATGACCCGGACTCAACGTCCATGTACATAATTCGAGTTACCGTCGGGATGCGGGATTGACTGAGACACAGGAGAGCGAGACGGTTTGTTTGCGACGCCAAACGTAGCTTGAGCTCAGCCACCATGGTGCGTTGTGGGACACCGACGGGCAAAAGGAGCGCGTCTTACTGATTGAAGACGCGTAGCTTCCGTTGGCGCTGTTGAAGGCTGCACAAGGCAAGCCCATGGTACGAGAACACTTGACAGTCCAACACGCGTATGACACAAGTCCGGCAGATGGTGGAATTGAAAAACGGAGAAACGTTCAACGGACATCTCGTTGACTGTGACACATTTATGAATATCACGCTGCGCGAAGTGTACCAAACGGCATCGGATGGCGAACGCTTTTGGAAACTGAAAGAGTGTTACATCAGGGGCAGCACCGTATGCCATCAAACTAACCTTAGATTTGTTGACTCATGGTTAGTAGATCAAGTACCTCCAAGTCCCGACAAACCTCTTGGAGCAAGTCAAGGAAGAGCAGAGCCGCGCCCGAGATGCTGGCCGTGGCAATCGAGGTGCACCGCAGAGGGGTACGATCGAATACATTTCATTGACTCGTTTCTGCTCTCGAATTCTGACGTCTGCTCTACTCGGGGCTGCAGGTGGTCGAGGGGGTACTCAAGCCAGAGGTGGTTCGTTCCCAATAACTGTTGTGATGCGTGACGATGAACTGACGATGTACCTCGATCACAGCACGCGGCGGGGGTGGTGGGAGAGGCGCGATGATGAATCGCGGTGCAGGCGGTCGTGGACGCGGTCGAGGGTAAACCGCGTCTAGCCGGAGACCCCGATTCCTAGCGGTTACTTACACTGGTTGCGTGAGTAGTGTGGGTTTATCACCACAAGGGTGTAGAGTGGTCGACGCCGCTGCCATATGTTCGCTGTTGATCAATATGATGCTTCGCTCTTGTGACAGGGTGGCTGCATTGCCAAATGTCGTGAGTTCGGACATACCGGCTCTCATAACCTGGCATATTCCGGCACGCGCTCTACGGTATCTGCAACTATGAGTCGCGTGAGGCTGGCGCGAGCTAACGTATTCGTTCGGTACCAAGCTTACGATACCCCACAGAGAACCAATCGTTCATCCATTTCGTTTGATTTTCCCCGCGGTTGCATGCGGCCTTCCCGGCAGGAGGCTCACACCGACCGCCCCGTAGTCGGGAGAAGAGATGTTAACGATTGAGCGAACCACGAGCCGCGAACCTGCTCCCGTCTTTTTCGGTTGAAAGTGCTCCATGTGGTCCCAAAGGATAGGCCGGCCCTTGGCACTTCCACAGACGGTCCGACGACTTCCTATTTCTGATCCATGCAAGGCGGAACGACATATCGCATGACAGTCTTGAGTCTCCGTCCAGTATAAGACTCTCCCAAGCTCCTTCGATAAAGACCTGAGCGTTCCCCTCTCCCCTTCGCGCCCCGGTACCAGCCGCCTCCGGGCCTGTATTACCGTTCAAGGATGTCGCTCAAGGAAAAGACCTCCAGTAAGGAGTCTCTCTCTATCGAGAAGCACACGGACCCCGAGAATGTGAGCCTTTCATTCCCGTCGCACCTTTCACTCCCATCCCACATGCACCCCCGTTGTTGGTACCACCTCTGATCACCCAACTCCCTCAGGACTCGGCTGAAATCCGCCAGAATCTCGCGGCTGACCTCGACATCGTCGACGAGAAGCAAGCTAATCTCCTCTACCAACAAGCCGAGCAAATCTCGGATGAAGAGGTAGAGGAGATTATGCGTGAGATTCTCGAAGAGCATCGCCACAGTATGCCTCCCTTTACTCCCGTTATCGTACATGTTGCTGATGCTCTCCAGACCCCTTCTTCCCCTCGCGCGTCTTGGAGATTGCTAGCCAGTTCATAGAGGACCCCACGGCTAGGGATGACCCAATCGCCTACGAACGCATCAAGCAGGAGGCAAAGATGGAGGCCGCCCTCGTCATCAATGATTCACCCTATGTCGAAGTCCGTGCCGTCGTCTCGCCTCATGACGATCCCAACGAAGTCTGCAACACGGTCCGTGCTTGGACTATCGGTCTTATTCTGGCATGTACTGGTGCTCTCATCAACCAGCTCTTCTCCCTCCGTCAGCCGTCGATCTCCATCGACCAGATTGTTGCCCAGCTGCTCGCCTATCCCCTTGGTAAGGCATGGGCTAACTGGGCCCCGTCGTTCATCAACCCTGGTCGTTTCACCCGCAAGGAGCACATGCTGATTACTGTCATGGCAAACGTCTCCTTCGACGTCGGCTACTCTGGCTATCTCATCGTCGTTCAGCTCGTCCCGAGTTTCTTCAATCAGCAATGGGCAAAGGATTTCGGATACCAGATCACTCTTTCCCTCAGCCTCCAGCTGATTGGTTTTGGTCTCGCCGGTCTCTCTAGGCGATTCCTCGTCTACCCCTCTGCTGCGATTTGGCCCCGCAACTTGGCCACCATCGCTCTGAACAACTCATTCCATACTGAACAGAATCCCGTTGCGAACGGCTGGAAGATATCCCAAATGCGTTTCTTCCTCTATGCATTTGGCGGTATGTTTGTGTACTTCTGGTTCCCCAACTACATTGCAGCATTCCTCTCGTACTTCTCTTGGTATGCTCATTCATTTAAACTCTCTTTCATGCCTTGACCGAGACTTCTTTCGTAGGATGTCGTGGATTGCGCCTGACAACGTAAACCTCGCCACCATTGCTGGTACGCAAGCTGGTTTGGGACTCAACCCCTTACCAACATTCGACTGGAACGTCGTTGCGGCTACCACTCAACCCCTCATCTCCCCATTCTTCGCCACTGTCAACAACTTCTTGGGCATGTTACTCAGCATGCCCATCATCCTTGCCATCTGGTATACGAATACCTGGAATACAGGGTACATGCCCATCAACGTCAACCAGCCTTACGATCGTTTCGGTAACCGCTACAAGGTCACCCGCGTCATCGATGAGAACGGGTTCTACGACCAGGCCGCTTATGAGGCCTACTCGCCCCTCTACCTCTCAGCAGCCAATGCCTTCCTCTACGGTATCTTTTTCGCAATCTACCCAGCGACCATAGTCTACGCATACCTCTACCACCGCCACGAGATCGTCCGTGGCTTCAAGTCGCTCCTCAAGAAGACCAACCCGAAGGCTGCTTACCGTGATGTACACAATCGCCTCATGTCCGTCTACCCCGAGGTTCCGGAGTGGTGGTACATGCTCATTCTCCTCGCTGCCACCGGTTTGGGCTTGATTGCCATTCTCAACTACCCGACCCACACCACCGTGGGTGCGTTATTCATGGGTATCGCTCTTGCTGTCGTCTTCCTTGTCCCCATTGGTGTCATCTACGCCATTACCAACGTGCAAGTCACCCTCAATGTACTCGCCGAATTCATTGGTGGACTTCTCTTCCCCGGTAACGCGCTCGCCATGAACATGTTCAAGTCGTACGGCTTCGTCACCACCTATCGTGCCATCACGTTCGCCCAGGATTTGAAGCTCGGACATTACAGTAAGATCCCGCCCCGTATCATGTTCGTTGGACAGACCGTTTCGACTATCGTGTCCACCACCGTGGCCATGGCCATTCTCAACTGGCAGGTCACCGGTATCAAGAACGTCTGCACGCCCGAAGCTCAAGCCAAGTTCTACTGCCCCGGTACTTCGACCTTCTTTACTGCCTCTGTCATCTGGGGTACCCTTGGCCCTTCGAAAATGTACGGCAAGGATGGCCCTTACTTTGTCCTGCTCTTCGGATTCCTCGTCGGTGCTGTCTTCCCTCTCCCTTTCTACTTCCTCGCAAAGAGGTTCCCCACCTCGAAAGTTATCCGTGGCTTCCACACCACCGTCTTCCTCTCCGGTGGTCTCTCCTGGGCTCCTTACAACCTGTCTCATGCCTGGCCCGCTGTCCCCGTCGCCTACGTCTTCCAGGTCTTCATCCGCAAGCGCTACCTCGCATGGTGGCAGAAGTACAACTACATCTTGTCGACTGCCTTCGACTGCGGTATTGCAGTTGCCGCCGTTGTTACCTTCTTCGCTCTGCAGTGGCAGGAGACTAATATCGACTGGTGGGGGAACACCGTCACTGCCGAGGGTGCCGACGCCTGGCCTGGCCTCCCCCGCCTCATGCCTCCTGACAGGCCAGGATCTGACGAACCGTACTGGGGACCCGGCCCTGGTGAGTTCCACTAATCGGAAGGGGATGGTGTATGTTGAGTATTTGGGCGCTGTGATGTCTCGCATCCACGCATGTACGATTTAGCGGGAATATAGTTGATGTAATTCACCGCATGCTGGGAATGAAATTATATAATAGACGCAAAGAGTGAGCAGTGGTTGACAGATGCTTGGACGCCGGGTGCTTGGGCATCCTTTCACAATACATATATCGCTGTAACCGATGATTTACTTATGGCCGCAATGAGTATTTATATACACTACGCCGCCAGCGAGTCCCGTAACCAACTATCTACCGCTTCACCAGCGAAGTACGGCTTTCCGTTACCTATGAACTCAAACCAATCCAGGACCACACTCCAAAATCCTGCTCCTTTGGGAACCTCAATCAGTCCCATCGCAATTTGGTACCGCCATGGCCAATCCTCTCGCGCAATGGAGACAGTTGCTCCACAACTTCCACAGAACTGCCTGACCTTCGTTTCACTACTCCTGTAGCCGACTAAAGTCGAAGAATGGGTTATTTTGACGTGTGATTTGGGGAACAAGCACCAGGACGAGAGGGGAAGACCGGAAGTGGTACGGCAAAATTTATCAAGGCAATGACCGGCTCTCCAACGGTCCTCAGAGCTAGCGAGGCATTGAGCTCTGGCTTCGTCGTTTTCAATTTGTGCTGTGGAAGGGCGGGAGATGGTTGCTTGGAAGCCACCGCAATGACATTTTGCATGGAGGTTCTCTGCCTTAACCGAAGGAGTGACAAGCGAAGCCTCTGGAGCTATGAACACTCCGCTGTCAGGTCCTTGAGAATATCGAGGCAGATCGTCCTTCATAATTTGGAGGATACTGCCATCAACCGTGTCCCCAACCCATTGGTGCCATTCAATCTTCACAATCCCGTCCACCTGTTCGAGCAGCCCAGTGGCAATGGACCATTTGTCGTATTCGCGATGATAGAAGGCGAGTTTGGCACCGCACGTCGCGCAGAAGTAGCGGGACGCAAACGTTGAGGATTGGTGTTCATTGACGGAGGGTGGTGGCGAATCAATATCGGCTATGAGAGATGTGCCTTCTGGAACAGGAGCGAATGCCCCGAAGAGCATACCCGTTACATTGCGGGTGGTGTCACAGTGGCAAATACTGGCCGAGACAGGCAGAGAAGCACTAGGGTAGTGAAGAGTGAAGACGTTTTCACCACAGTGACAGGCGGCTTGGACTGTGGTGATCGGTGGG
>Ga0307513_10005714_pt1 | contig 16366 bp, 21 predicted proteins | sample 15_EM_MG_FD_202174 | JGI IMG/M metagenome (GOLD analysis project Ga0307513, IMG submission 202174) | Populus trichocarpa ectomycorrhiza microbial communities from riparian zone in the Pacific Northwest, United States - 15_EM | ecosystem: Host-associated > Plants > Roots > Unclassified | place... | reverse complement strand
AAACCAGTCTCCTGGCTAGCAGGAGACAGCAGACTTCGACAGACCTTCAGTCTAAGAATACACTTGGTTGAACGGCAATCCCTGAGTCCCTTAGCCCAACTTGTCCTTCAACTATTATCCTTCTAAGATACCGGTCCCTTGAAGCCTCCCTTAGCATCAGCGCTAGCAGGTCTATCGCCGGTCCTATTGTATTTTCGTTAGACAGGAATAAACCTGTTACAGGGACATAGTGTATTTATTCATCCTGGACACTCCCTTCATCCCGGACACTACCTTTATCCGCAACACTACCGTCATCCGAGACACTGCCCTCAGTACCTTCATCCTGGACACTACTTTCACCATCTTCATCTGTGACACTACCTTCACCACCTTCATCCTGGACACTACTTTCACCACCTTCATCTGTGACACTAGCTTCACTACCTTCATCAGGGACACTACCTTCACTACCTTCATCATGGACACTACTGTCACCACCTTTATCCGGGACATCACCTTCATCTGGGACATCACCACGAGCGATAATCTCCCTCCTGGCGATAACCCGAAGATTTTCAAGGTTTAAAATAATGGACCCCTTGGAGTTCATCCCCTTGGGGCAACCTCCAGCAAAGAATTCACCAAACGTAATAGATGGGCCTGCTTTGGGTGGGACAGGTGGGGGAAGGACCTCCTAGTGATTAAATTCGCTCATTAGTAACATATTCAGTAGTATTAGGATATACAAGAGCCTTACATATTTTTCGTTCGTGATTTTAAAAGAGTGACGGGTGGGGGTAGCTCGGCTAATCCGCACTCGTGAACCAATACGGCCGGCCAATCTTTTATAGTACTTAACTTGTATAACCACGCGCACTGCCCCCTCCGTACCTTGTTGCCAGAGTCTTGCGTCTAGTGCAAGCCTGTCGGCCGGCTCAGCCCATCCCGATTCTAGGACTATCGAAGGAAATTTCCGTTTCTGGGTCCAATCAGGACCCAGCAGTGGGACAAACGTCAGATCTGCTTCCTTCGCATATCCCGCATATTCGCCGAGGAAGTTATTATATGCTAGTAAACCTGGTCAGCTTGATTTTTCTTTTGATAGGTAATACAGGTAAGTGACAACAAACTGGGTGAGGGAGATATAAAGATCTTGCGAACCCAGGCAGGTGGAATGATGCCCGTTATCAATCCATCTTGAATCTCATCAAATACCCACCCGGAGGGTGACTCGTGTAACTCGGAAGGCATTATTACTTTGAGGTATTTTTCCCTGGGAAACCAATGGATGCTATAAGCGTAATTTAGTTCTGCAGGACAAACCAAAACAGGGGGGAGGTGAACGGTTACCGCAAGGCATGCTCCTCGAAGTAATTCTTAGGAAGTCTTAATCTATGCATAACCTGGTCGAATTCGGCCTGCTCCACATCATGGAAGGTTAGGCGGTCCGGGATACGGGCCTTGATTGCATCTTTAATCTCTTTGAAAATTTTGTCTCCCGACATGCTTGTTTGATTAGATTTCGTAAACGAAAACTGGGGGCGTATGGTAGATGGCGGTTGTGGGGGTTACACCCAAGAGAGCGAGAGAGGTTGATTTAAGCTTTCCGGGAGTGGCAAAGCTGCAGTTAAGTTGATATGTCAGCTGACATGGCAGACCCTGAGCAACCACTACCCGTACGAGTATAGTGGGGGACATCTGTAATGGGAGTACCGTATTCTCTGTTTGAATTCGCTAGCTCCGCTGGCTTGCTAATCTCAGGACTCAGACCTCGGTTCTTAAGAAGGATTAGTGCTTTCCTGACTTGGCATGACATGAGTCTTTTGGCTGTGTTGGATCTCATTAACTGACTGTCGTAATTCTATTAACTGGCTAAGCTAAACTCACTTGAGATGATGTCGCAATTTCCAAGAATATTCGGAGCTAGCAAATTCACCAAGAAAATACTGGTACCGGTACCCGTGCACGTCCAGATTTGCCAAGAAAAACGCCGTCTACTCAATTTCAATAATGGCTACGTCGCTTGGATGTTGACCTTGGTAACCTGCTGTAGAGGGCTTGTGATATCTGGTTTTATGGTGTAGTTGGTTCTTCCACCGGTCAAATAGACTGCTGGTCTCCGGATCGAGCCCGGTCGTCATCATTCAGTTTTTCTCACTTCTCACAATCCTTTTTTTCCTTCTTCATTCACAAAGCCATCTATATCATTGGCTCCAATCGGGTGCTCGTCGATTTATACGGCTGTGGAACCCTTTAACCGGATGAAGGAACAACAAGAAAGACTGAGCTTGGTCGTTGATACAGTTTATAGCATAATTTATTTACACGAGTGAGAGCCTGTGACTAGATATCCTCTTTTATGATGACGATGACATTTGACATAGAGCAAAGAGGAAGAGAAAACAATGAAATCCATTGAGAACGCGCCATTTTTCCAAGCTCAGACCTCCCACCACTATCCCTTCGACGAGTTGGCATAGCAGTTAGTCCACCTTTGCACCGCCAAGCAGGCCTGGCTGAGCGCTTGTCGTAAGGTTATTGGGCTGCCGGACGTTGGTTTTAGCAAACCCTTTAGCATGCTTGAGCCTTTTCCGGGCAACCATGGCAGGGACAGAGGATTTAGTGACCAGGTAATTCGAGAAGGATCCTTGAAGGATGCTAGGTGATGAGTTAGTTTATAATGTAATACTAACAGGGTGTAATTTAGGGTACCCATCCCTCTAGAGCATTACTATGATACTATGGGAACCAAGGACCACAAGTGTAGGTTCGGTAAAGTCAATCTAAATCATATAATTTTCCCTTCTCATATCCCCGTTGCTGGGCTTCTGATGCGGAAATCGTGGATGGGAGGAGGATTTCACTTTTTCGGGAGCAGGAAAGTGGTGGTGGTGGGATCGCAGCAAGCATCAAGGGGAGCGGAGATTTATTTTCTCAGAAGAGAGCAAGATTTATTTTGGTGATGGAGCATTTGTGGGATGAGCAAGAGGAATTTCTGAAATTCTGAATGGGATGGGGTGTTGACGAAGAGATCGTGAAAGAGAGGAAGGAGATTGAAGGAAAGGGCCGGCGGTGGGAGGAGAAAGGGTTGGATTCAGTCGAAAAGTTTTATGTTCATCTAACCTCTAAACCCTTGCCTATATTTTGTTTCCTTGTACCTATTGCTAATATTTTGCCGCAGAGAACTGCATTGGCTCAGCTACAATCATTCGTGATTGTACTGCTGAAGGTGATATTGGCCAATCTCAATACGGGCCCTCATATGACCACCCTACCGCTGCCCCCAACCGAGCAGCCAACAGGTTTCATTTGCAGATAAAGATGGATAGCAAGGGGTCTGGGGATTGGTCAGGTTGCTGCATGAAACTAATGAATAGTGAACAGTGAAGGCAAAGGTCAGAGATATTCAGTAACGATTGACACAGCTACTGGGATGGTTGAATATGCAGTGTCCACCATCCTGAGTTCTTCAAACATCTTGGCAAGGGCGATTCCAGGAGTGAGTCGTGCTAAGGGGGATGGGGGGGGGGGGGAACTAAATGCTATCAACGAGGACCGTCAGAACTCGGGTCAAATGATTGGGAGGAGATGAGGTAGATGCCTACAGGCTTAGGGAGATTACGAGCAAAGCCACCGGTGCCATCTTGATCGGCATATCGAAACGGCCCAGTGTTTGTCGTAGGGTTTGGCTATCCTCGCTGGTATGGAACTATGAACTAACCAGCGACCTTTTAACAGACGCGCCCAAGTTCGAGTGCCCGACACAGCTCCCTCTGGATTGGAACTACCCTCCACTCGTCCTCAGATTGCTCAACCAACAGGACATTGTCCCCAACTGTAACCACTAAGACTAACCGCAAGGACACGTCTTTCTTCAACTTCTGCCTCTTCACTCCTCCCACCCCAAGCCACCTACCCTAATAATTCCTCCCCCACCTTCCAACCTATTTCCCATTGCTTGTGAGCACACAGCGCAGATCAGCGACCGCATAGACGCTAACACAACAGACCCAGACCCAGGGCATGCTGCGTTAGGTGATTGACCTCTCCACTATACAAAGGCAAGCTCGGCAAGCAGCGAGAGGACAGCTTCGCCGGGAGTAATATCGGCTCCTGGGATAGCGAAATGGGCTTTGAGTAGTGTTCTCGCAGAGCGCGAGAGCCATTCACGCTGTGGACATCCGCTTACTCAGTAGGGGTTTTGAAGGCACCCGGAGGGGCTTCAAGGGCACTGAGTGAGTTTTGTACGGGGTGGATGGATGGATGGGTGGGTGGATGGGTGGGAGAATAGATTCCTCCATTGTTTTCAACTTCTGGAAGGGAAAATGCGGAGCAAGGCGTTTTATTTTGGGGGAAAGCTTGTGTACCGTCTGTAATTATAGACATATCTCCACTCTGAAGATCCCTTTCGGCTTGGTTTTTAAATTACCCTTATCGCAGCGCTGAAGGTATAGTAAAGTATTGCCGGACTAAATATGTTTAGGTAGGTAGTATATAATGTCAGTTTCTACCGAAATCTCAACTCTTAATGGATAACTTGGACTGGGCGGAAGCGTATTAGTTGGAAAGGTTGGCGTGAGTATCACTCGATGGGCGTTTTTTTCGTTCCCCGGGAGCACTTGGGGTGAGCTCCCTGTTTTGTGCAGGATTTCGCGGGTTTGCTTGGTCCTCGTTCGTTCCTCATTCTGCCGATCACTATCACAACCCCCCGTCTTTCCCACTAGCCCACCATAGTCTAATTTGTTGATTGTATTTTTCCATGATAATGTTGACGATCGCATGGCCCAGAATACCCAGACTTTACTCTACTTCCCCCCTCCCCATCCCCAACAAAAACCCACATTCGAACAGAAGGACACAAATAGGATAGGAAGTAAAAAGGAAAAGGAAAAGGGGGAAAAGGAAGGAAGGAAAAAAGGGAAAAAAGTGCGATAAGAATACACAGAAGGGGGATTCTCGCAATACGAGAGGGGGGCTGCGAAAAGTGATAACTTAAGGAAAGGAATCATGATTATTTCCAGAATTTAAACCACTTCTTCTTGACATCATATCCTTCCTCGGCGATATTGGCACATCCGGCTATGGTTAGGAAGACTTGATCTATGATACAATTAGTACGAGCACGAAATGGGGAGGAGGGAGGAGGAACACACCTAGTGTGGTCTGCGAAACAGTATACCGCATTTTTTGGGCATATCCGGAATGACGCTACTAAGGGGTGGGGAGCACACATCTGGCTATTGGATGGAGGTGGCAAAGTTAAACGAGTATCAAAAACACAGGGTGTGAGATTTGGTGATGGAACGGAGCAAGAATATCAATTCAATTGAGACACTATTCGCATTTAATCCTCCCATTCCTTCTAAGAAGCAAGACTACCAATCCCAAAGCTTCCTTCGTCTTCTCCAGTGCCTTGAATATCCTATTAACGCCTGTGTCACCACAATGTGATGCTGCAGTGGGCGTAATATCGTCCCTCTTCCTCATTCTCCCAACGCCAAATTGGTACCGAGTAGCGAACTTGTCCATGAAAACTCCGTTGCTCAACAACAGCACCACGGAACCTACCCTGGACCCAATCCTGCACGCTGTAGATTTCCGCCTCCATACTTGCGGGCGTAGACTTAAGGACAAGATGGATGTAATACCATCGCTCTAGTGCTTCCGGAGGTCGTCACTGGTGCCGACTGCTAGTATTTTCTTCACGAGGATCCCAGCACGCGAGGCGAAGGGGTCGGCTTCCTCCATTGAATGGGTCGTCAGGACAAGACTTCTACCCTTTTGAATGCTAGCAAGGGTCTTCCACATGGTACGTTTTGCTGCGGCATCCATGCCTGAAGAGAGTTCGTCTAGGAGGACTGTTGGATTTCCCATGAGAGCAATACCGAGGGAGAGCTTGCGTTGTTACCGCCGTAGAGTTTCTGGCCCATGCGGGTTTGGAAAGCCTCGAGACCGACGGCACGGATGACCTGGGAAACGCTGTGCTCGACATCCTTGACGCCACGAACTTGGGCGTAGAAGCGGAGGTGCTCGACAACCGTCATACGGTCCATCGCGTCGAATTGCGGGCAGACACCGAGGTGAGATCTTGCTTCTGCGCAGCGTCTGGTAATGGGAATGTTTTCCACAAAGATTTCTCCACTATTAGGGGCCATGTCACCACGGATCATGTTGATTGTCGTGGTTTTGCCAGCGCCGTTAGGTCCGAGAAAGGCAAAGACCTCACCACGAGGAACTCCGAAGGTAACATTCTCTGAGCGACCATCTTGCGGGAGAACGACTTGGTAAATGTCAATTACACGGAGGCCATCGTTTGAGGAGCCCACTCTGGAGATTTCGGCATTGATATACTGCTTCTCGGCGCCAGCTGCTCCAACGTCATGCTCGCTGTCGGGATTGGCGGTGCTCGCTCTCCATGGTAGCGCAAGGCGGAAGCCGCCGCTATCCCACCAGAGAGGAAGGAAGTAACAGATCGACTGCGCAATGAGATAGAGGATTGGACCTCCATATAAAGTAAGTTCTCCAGGGTTCGTAGCAAATTCCTTGCCACGACAGGAGACAGAGAAAAAATTCACTGCCGCACATAGAGCACGAGCTAAGCTACCAATCGGCGGCACGGAGAATGGGAAGTGAACGATATTGATCTGAATATCGATCTCCGAAGCAGGGGCATAAGTGAGAACCGACATGAAAGTGATGAAGTAGAGTACGAACATCATAGCTAAGTCAAGGATTACTTACAATTATCTTGAAATAAAGAGCTTGCAGCATACCTTGGCCACCAGCAACGATCGCGAAAGCACTCAACTGACTCCCCGCCATGAGAGAGACGTTATAAGCTAGCAAGATAGACGCCAGCCCATACAATACAAGTACAAGGAATAAATATCCACCTCCCCACACCACCTCCCCCCTCCCCAGACACCTATTCATCGGGGATACACCCGCGCTTCAGGATTCGGATCCTGGCTAAGACCCGGAGCTCTTCTAAGTCAAAGACTACGGACCCCTTGGGGTCTATGCCGAGGGGGCAACCCGCAGGAAAGAACTCGTTAAAAGTGATAGACGGATTTTCCTGCGCTTTAGAAGGCGGAGGAAGGACTTCCTATAGATCAAATTAACTTGTTAGTAAAAAATTAGTAGCAGGATATACAAGAGACTTGCATATTTTTGGGGGTTGGGGGGGCTCTTGGCCGAGGACGCGGAGCCCGCAGCCGGCTCCGCCCGACGCATCCACATCCGTGAGCCGATCCGCCCCCCTTCCCGTTTATAAAACTTGACTTGGATGACCACCCGGACCCCCCCCTCGGACCCGCCCAACCACAACTTTGCGTCTAAATCAAGCCGATCTGCCGATTCTGACCACCCCGACTCCAGGACAACGGACGGATACTCCGCCTCCTCGGTCCAATCTGGGCCAAGACGGGGGATGATGGTCAGATCTCCCTCCTTTGAGGATCGATCAAACGGGGGGGCAAAATTATACTCTAGTGAACGTGATTAGCTAGATTTTTCACATTTCGACAGGGCACAATTGATAACAAACCAGGTGATGGGCATATCCCGATTTTGTGAACCAAAGTTGCCGGGATGGCTCCGCTCGCAAACCCACAGAAAAACATTTGAATCACCCATTGGGCGGGGCACACGTGGAGTTCAGACGGCATCACTACTTTTAAATACCCTTCCTGGGCGAACCAGTGTACTCTATAGCCGGGGGTTAGTTAAGCAGAAAAAAAAAAGAGGGTGAAGGGGTAGGGTTACCGAAATGCGTGTTCTTCCAGATAATTCGTGGGGTGGCGGAGGCCCTGTATGATCAGATCGAATTGGTCTTGCTCTACTTCGTTAAAAGTTAATAGGCCAGCGTCAGTGCCGCGCGTCTTTATCGCATTTTTTATCTCTATGAAAATTTTGGACGCCATTTTGGACGACATTTTGGACATTTTGGACGACATTTTCGTAAAAGGTGGGTTGGTGGTTGTCGGGGAGAGAGTGAGAAAGAATGGTCCGTTGACGAGTGTCTATAATAGGCACGACGAAACTACGGTAGTTGGTGAAGCGTACGTACAAGCACTGTGACTCGAAGCTATCCTCATGACAGCGCAATATCGTAATCACACATAACCCCAGCCCTACCCAACCTCTTCATGATCTTCTGGCAGACTGGAGCACTGAAAGCAACCCACGCCCAACACATGCTACCCTGGCCAACAGGAGTCCGCCCCGAGTGACATATTATGATGATCTCTGACGTCATAACCTCACCTTGGACAACATCGGTAACTGAGAAAAACATGGATTCCTGCTTAGAAGGGCCACTGGTCATTTAGGGGCATATCATGTCGTAATTCGGTTGTCTTTTAAACTTAAACTAATCCCTACGTTCCCACAATTTACAGAACTGAAGTCAGAGAAGTCCCGCAAGCATAAAACATCCCTTCTTCCCCTTTCCCCTTCTCACAACTCCACACACCAAGTACGGTACATATACCCAATCCAAAACCAACCACACTACAGAGGGAAAAAAAATGTCTACAATTATACCCCGTCCGAATAGCGAACCCCAGCGAGATCCCCCCCCGCCGCGACAAACAGCCCTTATCTCACCGTTACAACACCTTTCGGGAACCGTACCACCGCCGCCCACGCCTGCCGTGCAGCCGTGCTCTTATAGGATGGGTACCGGTGCACTGTTGCCGCAACCACCACTACTACCGCCGGATACGCCTTTAAGGCCTTATGATAGTGGCGGTGCGGGGAGGAGTGCGAATGACACCCCGCCAGCTGCTGTCACCGCGAGGCCTACTACGCATTTACCGCAGGAGGGCTATGTGGGGACTACGGACATTAGTGTTTTCGAAGAAGGTGAGGAAAGAATGGGGAGAAGGCAGGGGGATGGGGTTCCTAGACAGGCTACACTCAACAATTTGGTGCTTCCGGTGGTGCGAGGGGCGGGGGCGGAGTGAAGGGCTTCCCGGAAAGCGGGTTGACGGGATTAATGAGAAGATCATCGGGGCTGAGGAGAGGGATGATACAAAGTGAATGTGGCTGTTCGCACGTTTGACTATTGACACATGTATTTTTTGCTTGAGATGGATGTATTGTTGAGAATTGAGCTTCTGAGCTGAGGAACGAGAGCGATGCTTGCGCTTCCTACTCACTGTTGCGTATATGAAGGTGCACGCAGATGTTGGCATTCTACACTATGGCTTGCGTAATCACGATAGGGTACATATACCGTTCATGTCTCCCGTAGTTAGCTGGAGAACTTAATCAACGATCTTTCGCTGAGAGGCAAGGCCTTCAATTCCTGACATGTGTTTTGGGCTGACCTACGAGTGATGGTCTGTGAACCATTCATGGTGGAGCGTACTGACTTTGGGGGCCGGAATGGGTGGGGAAGGATCCGTGATTATTACTTCTATACTGTATCCTGGGGGGTTTTCTGCGCGATTGGAGCCATGCACTGGATTTAGTGCATCTAGTATGCCTTACTTCATCATCAAAACTTACCCCACTCCGCTGTCTGATATAGTTCTACCGTCCATCCGATACCATACCCACCAGAACTGGAGACCCCGTCCGCTTTGGGCAACTAGTCCCCAGTAGCTCTATATAATGCTATCTGGTTACGCACATTATTAAGTGTGAGAATGTGGGGTAATATCTAGGATATGCCATGGAAGATTATTTACAAAGGCAAACGAGGTACGAGGGGCCCCACCGGTGTCACCGGAGAAGAGAAGTAAAGTCCCTAGGCAAAAGTGTTCGTGAAATCGCTTAGCCGGATGTCTCATATTTTCACGAACACTTTTGCCTAGGGACTGTATGAAATGTGGGGCAGTCTAAAACACTCCCGAACGAAGTGAGTGGCTGTCGGGGGGCTCAAAAGTCCGCAGTTATGAGAAGTTGAACGACATCCCTTTCGCCGTCCGGTCCTAAGTCATACAATAACAAACTACAAACGCATACAAAAACTAAGAATAAAGCTCGGCGTCAGTATTGGAACAAACTAGGGTCAAGATGGCCAATGCAAAATTTCCTTCATTCAGATCGCCGGATACCTAAGAAGGAAACTACCGGTAACCGCTCTTTTTTCTGTTCCTCGCACAGACATTTACCCCCCTGTTTGTTCCAATACTTTACCCCTACCGCGAGTATGATAACATCCAATCGGGATTAGCCCTTTCCGATCTTGATCTTCCAAGATCAGCCATTAGGGTACCCGAATTTGGCTTGAAAGGGGTAAAATCTTGGCAACAGGGGTGAAAAAAGGATTGGGATTACGAATTATTTGGACGGAAAACTCCCCTTCCGAGAGTGAGCTCACTTCTGGGTTCGCGACCATCCGAGGATTAGAGAGTGAGAGGGAGAGCCTCATTCAGTGATTTTTATGACGGATTGACAGAAAATACTCGAGTAGAGGTGCTAATTTGTTGACGCCATATTCTCAGGGGTGGATTTTCATTCCTTGTCCCTTCCTATCTGAGGCTTTCCTGGAGAGCTTGCTTCAACACATAAATTCATTCCTTCTTCCCTACTTTCTTGGGGACAACAATCATGCCCCCTCCACCTCACGGATATGAATTTGGCGGGCCGTAAGTTTACTTCTTCTTTGGTCAATCGATACCTTCTGTTGCTAATAATTTGGTAGTTTGGGAGCCCTTGCCATTACACTTACTGTACCAGCAGTCACATATATCTTCTACTTTGTTTGCAACGAAGACGGGTGTCCGAGCGGTTCATTCCTGCGAGATCCTGTTGGGAATATCGCCTCGAAATGGCCGGGGCTGTCGGGGGCTTTTGACTGGGATGTTACGAAGCACTACTGTCTCTGGTATCTCGCGTTGGCAATTATGTATTTTGTCCTTCCTGGGAAGGCCGGGGATGGTGTTGTATTAAGCAATGGGAAGAGGTTGAGGTACAGGTTTAATGGTATGTTCGCTTTTCTCGGAGGGGAGGTAGGATGGAGATTCATATTAGGAGACTTATTGTTGTTGCAGGCTGTGCTTCACTGTTGACTGTTGTGGCGTACTGTGGATTTATGACTTATAGGGAGGGGTTTCAGTGGGAATTCTGGGCCTACCTTTGGGATAACTACCTCCAGCTCATAACCGCTACCTTGATATTCTCTGTTGCTCTTGCATTCTACTGCTACATCTCTTCTTTCTTTACCGGGGAAATTTTAGCAAACGATACTGGAAACTTTATTTACGATGTATATCCCCCCTCTCCCTCCTTTTCCGTGCTTCATGCTAACCAAAATACAGTGGTTTCTCGGCCGCCCTCTCAACCCACGTATCGGCAGCTTTGACATCAAAGTCTTCAGCGAACTCCGACCCGGCATAATCCTCTGGCCAATTCTGAACTTTGCCTTCATGGCTCACCAATACAACACCCATGGTAAAGTCACCGATAGCATGATCCTCGTCAATGTCTTCCAATTTTGGTACGTCTACGACGCACTCCACAACGAGCCAGCGGTCCTCACGACAATGGACGTGACCACAGATGGCTTCGGATTCATGCTTTCATGCGGGGACTTGATGTGGGTGCCAATCAACTACTCTCTTCAATCCCGGTACCTCGCCATGCACCCTTTCGAACTCGGTCCTCTAGGCATCGCCGGAGTTCTGGCTGTTCAGGGATTGGGCTACTGGGTCTTCAGATCAGCCAATCGTCAAAAGCATGAATTTAGGACTAATCCTAACGATCCAAAGTTGGCTCATATCAAGTACATTGAGACCAAGAGTGGGTCAAGGTTGATGATCACTGGATGGTGGGGTATCGCTAGACATATCAACTACCTGGGGGACTGGATCATGGCTTGGGCGTGGTGTCTGCCCACAGGATATAGAGGCCCTCTCAGCTACTTCTACGTCGTCTACTTTGCCATCCTTCTCATCCATCGGGAGCGTAGGGACGAGGCTAAGTGTAAGCTCAAGTACGGAGCGGACTGGAAGAAGTATACGGACGTTGTTCCATCAAGGATTGTTCCGGGGATTTATTAAAGGGTTGTGTGATTTGCAGTATGGTACATAACAGGTTGTAATACATAGACTTTTCTAGAAATTATAATGGCAAGGAGAATATGCCCGTTTGTGAAATGAGGCACAGAAATCTACTCAAGGATCTACGACACCAATTCTACTTGTCCCCTCTCCAGCATCCCCATCTCCAGCTCGACCTTCGCCTCTCCCTCTCCCTCTGCCCCTGCCTCTACCTTTTCCCCCTCTCCCACCACCCCTCCCTATCTTAACATGCCCCTTCCCAACCGGCATCCTCCCTCCCCTAACTTCCTCTGGCAGCTCCTTCACAACCCTGCCCCCCTCCCACAGTACGCCTAAACTCTTACTCACCACCCTATCAACAAACCCTAACCCAAGCCTTCCCAACTCATCACCAGTCGTAAGCACAACCCCATTCTCACTAACACAAAACTCGATGCCACCCTCCCTCCTCGCCCTCTCCACATCCACGTAGAAGAGCACCTGCGCATCCGCCCTCATCCCACTCTTGACGCCAACCTCGCCCGTAGCGAGGTGTATGTGGGTGCGCCCCATGCGGGATAGGTACCCGCAGGCCAGTATCGCCTCGTACGCGGGGTAGAATGTGCCGTGCACGGCGCTGGTAATGTTGGGCGGGAGCGGGGTCAGGAGGGCGCTGGTATTGGCGAGTGGGAGGGAGTGGCCTTGGGTTGCACGGATCAGGTAGGTATGTAGGTCTCCCACTGTCGCTGTCGCCTCGGCAGTAGTAGTAATAGCGGTGGCGGTAGCGGGAGGGGTAGCAGTAGAGGTAAGGGAGAAGCGCTGTTTGTCGTTCTCGGAAACAACTTGGCGGAGTTTTTCGAATGTTAGGTTCATTTTGCGGAACTTTGGGAGTTGGAGCTGTCCGAGTGTTAGCGTGAGCACTGGAGGGGGGGGGGGGGGAATGTGGAGTGGGAGGAACCAATTCGGCGACGTTGGCGTACCCATCGTCTTGTAGTGCCAGGCCTTCTTTCACCGCGCCATGGCGGAGGGTGTAGCTGAGTGCTTTGGAGATTGTGCGGATTTCGGAGGCGGGGTTTGGGGGTCGGTTTGTGCCGTTGCCGTTGCCGTTGCCGCGGGGGTGGGGAGTGGTTGTGGACATTTGTTTTAGGATGAGGGAGAGTGTTCGGGTTGGTATTTTTATTGGTGCTGCAGCTGGTACTGTGGTGGTTTTTGGTAAGAGTGCGGATTGGATGGTGGATGTGAAGAGGCGAGGTGTGGGGGGCATTTTGTTGGAGGGGCAGTAGAGTCGCAGCCTGCTGGCAACTGGGTGCGTCTCGCAGTGGTTTTCGAGTCTTTTTGAGCCTCAGGGGGGTTTTCTTCGCCACATCTTGTCACCGGATACCGTACGAGTAAAAACTGGAATAATTGAGAACGCCACTTTGACACTGGACTTGCCTCTCCTAGTGGGCTCTGTTGTCTCAGCTGAGGGCTGAGGGGTCTTTTTCACTGTGTTCCCCCCCTTAATCAAAAGGGGGGAACTCTGGACGTCCTAGCGCCATTCTCAATTATTCTAGTTCTTACGGTAATGCCTCGCTCCTCCACCCTAACCAGGGCAGATTTCATCAGAACGATTGCCACGCCTCCGCCTCTCTTCTCAACGTGGAGAGCAACATGAATATCCCCAGCTCTCGGCGGTTGATCTCATCCCAGAATATCAACTGTGGTAATGTGAAGGACAGCTATAACAACACCTGGAACAATTGTGACATATCGGTAACAGATGAAAGACGCCAGATTCTGGAATGGTTATCTCCACTAGCTCCTCGGAAAAGACATCGGGATGTAAGGGCATCTCAAGTGGAAGGGGTGGGTGATTGGGTTTTACGAACAGACGAGTTTGTAAATTGGTGTACCGGTGAGGACGGGGTGGTTAACCCTGTCTTGTTTTGTTACGGGGATCCTGGGGTTGGGAAGACGCATATCAGGTATGATATGAGAAACATCCTCTTGAGAAGATGAGCGAGACTAAATATGGGTATATTTGCGCAGCTCTTTAGTTATTGAGGCACTGTGTCGTCGGGGCGATGAAAGAGAGGCGGCGGTTGCATGTCTTTACTGCGACTTCCACTCCCGCAAGGAGCAATCCACGGCCCACATGTTAGGTGCTATCCTCAAGCAAGTCGCAGGCGGCCTGGAACATATTCCGGAGGAAATCATGGCCGCATTCCAGAAGTCAAAAAAGCAGATCGATGGTCGAGAGCTCGAATCTGGTGAAATCTGTGAGCTGCTGGTCTCATCCCTTCGAACCCTACAACGGAGTTATATTTGTATCGACGCGTTGGATGAGTTTCCTGGAGAACATCGACAAGAGCTTTTCAAAGTGTTAGCGCAGGTCATTCGAGAATCACCCAGCACTCGTCTATTCCTGACTGGTCGGCCGCATATTCGGGATGAGGTAGAGAGATATTTTACCAGATGCGCAGAGATCAGAATCAAACCAACTGAGGAAGATATCAGGAAATATCTCACCATGAGGTTGAGCAATGATACACAGCCTGAGGCGATGGACCAGGATTTAAGAGAGGAGATCCTTCAGACTATTCCCGAAAAGATTTACAGAATGTATGTGAAAGATATCAATGCATTGTGTAAACTTATGCTCAGGTGATTTACTGACATGATCCCACGGGTAGATTTCTGCTGGTTTCGTTAAGTGTGAACGCGATCTTGGCGCAGTCAACCATTTACCGGAGGAGAAAAACACTAGGACTAATGACTAATGGGCTAGGAATGGGTGATGCATATGCTGCGACTCTGTCGCGGATAATGGAGCAGGACGGAGACAAGGGGAGACTCGGGATTGAGGTACTGATGTGGATCTCACGGTCTGAGCGGCCATTGCGCGTGGAGGAGTTATGTTATGCACTAGCAATCGAAAAGGATTCGACGGAGCTTGACCCCCAGAATGTTCCTTCTATAGGGACGCTATTAAGCTGTTGTCTAGGACTTGTCGCGGTGGATGAGGAGGGGTCAAGGGTCCGATTGATACATTTGACTCTCTATGAGTATCTCAGCGGGCATTCCCATCATTTCGATAGCGCCCACTCGAAAATGGCGGAGGTTTGTCTCACATACCTCGACTTTCAAAGCATTAAGGACCTACCCCCTACTCTCCTGGCTTCCCCACCTCAAGCACCCTTTCTCGAGTATGCCTCTTATTACTGGGGAGTCCATGCTAGAAAGGAATTGACGGAACGTACAAAATCGCTCGCACTCCAACTTCTTGACCGGTATGATCACCATGCATCCGCGAAGCTGCTTCTAATGAACCAATGGGGCTGGTCATATCAGAGTCGTGAGGAGGATGCGCGCTCCGCTAGCGGGTTTACAGGATTGCACGCGATGGCGTTCTTTGGGATTGAGGAAATTGCCATGGCTCTACTAAGATCGAGAGATTGGGAAGTGAATGGAAAGGATTTTATGGGGCTTACACCACTTTTATGGGCTGTGAGGAACGGGCACGAAGGGGTTTGTAAGCTGCTCCTGGAACTAGGGGATGCGGATCCCAAAATCACAGATAATGAGGGCCGAACACCGCTCTCTGTGGCAAGTGAGTATGGACATATGGGTATCGTAAAGTTGCTCTTCGAATGCAAGGAAGCCAATCCTGGCTCACCTAACTGGTTCGGCGAAACACCACTATCGTTGGCGGCCGGTAACGGGCACAAGGATATAGTGAAGCTACTCCTCCAACGCAAGGAAGTCAATCCCGACCCATCCGATAAACACGGCCGAACGCCACTGTGGAAGGCGGCTGGGAGTGGGCACAAGGGTATTGTGAAGCTACTCCTCCAACGCAAGGAAGTCAATCCTGACTCATCTAATAACGGCATCCAAACACCACTGTTGAGGGCGGCTTGGAATGGGCATGAGGGTATTGTGAAGCTACTCCTCGAACGCAAGGAAGTCAATCCCGACTTACCTGATAAGTACGGCCAAACGCCACTGTGGGGGGCGGCTGGGAGTGGGCATAAGGGTATTGTTAGGCTACTGCTCGAACGCAAGGAAGTCAATCCCAACCCATCCGATAAACACGGCCGAACGCCACTGTTGGGGGCGGCTGAGAATGGGCACGAGGGTATTGTGAAGCTGCTCCTCGAACGCAAGGAAGTTAATCCCGACTCATCTGATGGCGACGGCCAAACACCACTTTTGAGGGCAGCTAAGAATGGGCATGAGGGTATTGTTGGGCTACTGCTCGAATGCAAGGAAGTCAATCCCAACCCATCCGATAAACACGGCCAAACGCCACTGTTGGGGGCGGCTGAGAATGGGCACGAGGGTATTGTGAAGCTGCTCCTCGAACGCAAGGAAGTTAATCCCGACTCATCTGATGGCGACGGCCAAACACCACT
>Ga0307513_10005713_pt1 | contig 16369 bp, 13 predicted proteins | sample 15_EM_MG_FD_202174 | JGI IMG/M metagenome (GOLD analysis project Ga0307513, IMG submission 202174) | Populus trichocarpa ectomycorrhiza microbial communities from riparian zone in the Pacific Northwest, United States - 15_EM | ecosystem: Host-associated > Plants > Roots > Unclassified | place... | reverse complement strand
TTTATGAGTCTACAACAATGCGGCTGAGTGATCGTCTGCAAGGGTTGTGTGCCCAATCTTGGGCAAAAACCGGTCTTGGCAAAAAACCGTATAACACGAAAAAATACGGTATGAATTATTTGAAACAATATTCTCTGATAAGATAATTTTAAAGTTGTAGAAGTTAATTTGTACTTTCAAGTTGTAGAAGCCTGCCAAAATAATAGTTCAAGTTTCTCATCAGATTATATATTTATTGAATTTAAATAAATCTCACAAATCCTGTTGCAACCACGTAATATAATTTGATATAGTTGTGTAGCCAATATATAGACTATGCAGTCTAGTTTCCTTATATCCATCAAATCATATATTAACTTATAGTGTATATAAAAAATATATTTGATTGATTTGCCAATTAGAGCAAGCTTTATTGGTTATAGGACATCACTATTCATAGTATAGTGTGTAAGAAATATGAGTTATGTTTGTCTTGACCCACTTCGTATATTTGCTTGGAATATTATAGTAAAGCCTGAGTGTATCCCAAAAAATGGAGTTCATTGACCAACTATCTGTACACTGGCGGATATTATATTGTAAAATTGACACAATTTGTAAATAGTTAACGTGTAGTTTTTCATCTCTTTTTTAACAACTATTACTTTGAAATCTGATTATGAAGTAAATTAAAACTAGATTAACAATAAAAAAGACTTATACTAAGCTTCTATCTACACTATAATATACTTGAAGGAGGGATTTCAATCCTATATCCCTTAAAGGAAGTACTATTCTTTTCTGAAATAGTCTATCTTAAAACTATTAGTATACCAGAGTCATAATTTCTGACAATAAAAGAAAACCAGATTTTCACATTCCCTATATTTTAAAGTACTTATAACTAGATTTTCAAAGCTTGTATTCCTGTTATTCATTGGGCTAATCAAATATGATTTTGATTTTGAAGTGATTGCTAGAGGTGAGTGGGATTCCAGTTTTCAAGTTAATTCAGTTCCCCATAAATAACGGCAGAAGTTTGAACTTGTAAAGATAAGGTTGATCAATTGAGTCAGAAAAAAAAGCTTAAAAATAAGAACCGGAGTGCTTTCTAGTAGACCTTACATAACATGTAGCGGCTAGTAAAAAGCCTTATGAAGATTAGTAGTAGTCTTTAAGAGCTCAAAATCAGGAATGGAGGAAAGGTATTGTTGTAAAAGGCTTGCTACTCTGTGGATTAGATATTGCTATAGCATGGACTGAAAGCTGCTTCAATTTTAACAACCTCAATGATTAGGGAATCTTGCAATTTGGAACTGCTTTGAATCCTCAGTAAAGAGAAGCGATTGGGCCTGGTTCCAAAGCTGTAGTCAAAGTAGTCGTACCAAGGCTGCCAGACTGACCACAACCCCCGGGCCGGATGTTGGCAGGTTGACAACCTGGGCCGCTCACAAGAGCACCTTATAGCTCAATACAACTTGCGAGCTTAATGCAAGTTGTGGTTTAATATAGTAATTTTATGACAAAATACTTCTGTTGCTCAGCATTGCTTTATAACTCCGCAAAAATTTTGTAATGCAGCATACCTTTGAAGCCTGATAGAAAATTATTATATAAACTTTAAATAAAATATTCAAATTATCCTACAAAGTTATGCTTAGTTATTAAGTTATGCTGAGTGACAAAGTCTTTTCAAGCCACAAAGTTCTCTTAAGCCATGACTTGCATTGTGCTGAAAAGTTGCATTGAGCTGAAAGGCACTCATAGTGTGGCCGGGGTTGTGAGCCTGCGAATATCCAGGACTTTTAGCCACTGCTACAACATTGGCACAAGTACTCTGAGTTGAGGCATTTGCTGGTGGTCTGGATGAGAAGGAACAGGATATAGATGTAATTGTTTTTTGAATATCAGGCATATGCGACATGACTGGGATGTTTGGGCTCCTTGTAAGGGATTGAATAGAAGTGGAAGAATCACCAATATTGCTAGCAGTGGTCACTTTGTTTGTACCATGTTCATGCAGTGTTCATGATATTCAATATCTGGTCGCAGGTGTGGGCTGTATTTTGTATTTCTGAACAGCTTACTTTTTCCTTTACCTCAAGCTTTAAATCTTCGAGTATTTCTTTATTTTTTTTTGCCATTGTAGAAACCTCTGCTTTCATTCACTCTACATACTTAAGAGATTCAAGATGGGTCATATATATGTCATTGTTGAATAATTGCAGGCTCAGTCTCTCTGGAGAAGATTAACGGTCCCATAAGGGCCCCTTGACCGTTTAGGGGATACTAGCTAAGCTAGTTCCCGTGGTGCGCTAACGCATTAACTGTGCTAAGGTTCCCGCCACTTTGAAAGACGCTAAGTGAACTTCAAAGCTTGACAGCACTCCAAAGGAGTGCTCGACCGCTCAACGACTCAACGAGACTTTTATTGTACATGAATAGAAACATTGATAACTAAATGCCCAATACCACAAAGAAAGAGCTTCTGAAGCTATTCACATTTGTTTTGAAATTTCCTTTCGTTGTTTCTTGATCTTGGTTTCAACTACCCTTATCAAGATCTCAAGTGAGCCTTGACCCTCAAACTCTTGAGCAGTGGCAGCCACATAGGAGTTTTTTGTCCATTTAGCCTTTAAATTGCGTGTTGGATTCCGACCTCTATTGTGGAGCTAGTTTTGGCAGACATCGAAAAGGCTGTAGTTGTACAATGGGAATTTACTGAGAAAAGTCACGTTGAGCTGTCGGGCACTCCTTTGGGGTACCGTCAAACTTTGAAGGTCACTTAGCGTCTTTCAAAGTGGCGGGAACCTTGGCACGGTTATACCAGGAACTGGATTCAATGGGAAAATTGATTAGTTAAAATGCATCAAAAAGGAGAAATATGGAACCCTTAAATGAAACAAGAGTCAGATGAGATTAAGAGAGGTAGGAGATATCTCTGACAGCCCACTGTTGCAGATCTTTTTTCTCTTTTTGAGCTAAATTTGGACACTGTATTTTGTCGAACACCCTGTAGTCAGTATTCGGGCAAAATCCACAAAGAAACTAATTTGCTTTTGCGCCTGACCCACTTCTCGGCTTAGTACGTTAGTGTACAAGAAATCGAGTTAACAAAGCCATGATGACATTTCCTCTTCATGAGCACCAAAGAGAAAGATGAAAGGACAGCAAGCCCTAAGAGATCAATCGGTTCTCGACAATTTACTGCCCCAATTCACCCCCGATGTACGTCCCTCATTACTCAATTAAACCAGAAGAAAAATAGACTTCTGATCCTCAGCCACTCAGTCTCCCATAGTAAACCCTTTTTATCTTGTCAAAAACCCCAGGGCTAACATGCCAGCCAGATTCAAGAGGTCCAGCAAGCTTCCGTCGGATGTTGAACGTTCTTGCTCGCACCGATGGATTATTCTATAAGGGCACTTCGGAGATCCTCCCCCCACGCAATCGCCGGCACAAGATGGCCTAGTACAGCCGATTAATAGGAGCTGGAGGCTTCATCCACAAATAGCTCTTTTCTTTGAAAGGCCTACGATATCTCCTCCAGAATCCATTCCATTCCGCTAACCCTCTGTTCCAGCAAGGAACCCAACGCACTGGCTGCAGACTGCTCCTTTCGTGCCGCAAACCCATATTGACAGCACCCAGCAGGCGCATTTTGTCCCTAGCTCCATGGCATAGCCTATCCATTACTAGAGCGCCGCTATCATGGCCAGTTAGCATGGGCTCTCTCTTCCTTCTCCCCCGCGTGAATACCCATAACCACCCGAAAACGCCTCCCCGAACCACTGATCACAATAGCACAATACAGTCGCATCTCGCTGTCCCGGATGGCAAAAATCAGGGACAGACCATCCGGGACAGCGAAACCTCCAGGAGAGTGAAATATTTGGGGAAAAAAGAGTTTTTAAAAACTGAACATCGAGTGGGGGTGAGTAGCAAGGACTAGAAACTATTCCATAGATGGTCTAGCGAAGAGTAGAGAAGAAAAAGCTAGAGAAAAGAGTCAAAATCAGAACAAAAACACTAAGGCTCAACACCGCATACACACTATTTACTTTCTAAATTCCACAAGCGAAGCTTTCCTAGGGGAGTAAAAAACGAAATACATCACTGGATTCAACCTCCGTCCTTGAGCCGGCAGCATTCACCGACCAGAAGTAACTGGAATCCGGAACGACTACATGCGGTGGGGTCTACTGCCACTCGAGTAGTGAGAGCAATTAAGAGGTGGGTATCATACGAAGGATCAGATTGAACATTCATCCTATGCTTTAACTCAGTAGGCCATACATCAGTCATGCCTTTCAGCAGCTGTGATATGAAGAGTCAAATTAGTCTAGTAGAAGGAAGATACTAGGGGACAACAAATATATTCCCTAGGTGAGCAGGGGTTAAAAAATTTCATATTTCCATCCGGTCCGGAAACATGCAAAATCCGGGACAGTGAGGTGTATTACTATGTAGCCCGAATAAATCTCGAAAAAATTATCCGGGACAACGAAGGGTCCGGTAGAGCGAAGTCTGGGACAGCGGGGTCCGACTGCGACACTGTGCTATCAGCATCGACCTCTCCACCTGATCCACGCCACCTTCCCAATTCCTCAGCTTGTATTTTGTAAAAAATCTCTGTCATTATCGACACAAAAATATTAGTCCGTTAGAAGTTGAGACCATCGGCAGCGGTATAGATATTCCCCATATTTAATATATTATTGAGTCGGTAGTGGCATCGGTTTAACTCACTCGCAAAGGGATTCAACGGTTGTGTTGGAATTAGGCTTTCGGATATGCACTATCTACGCGTTAGAGTACGACAAAGTCGGTCATTACACCTTGGCTCCAGCCTTCTACTTTCCAAGCTGGACTTACTGCATTTGGCTTTTCCCCTCATGTTACCGCCCAATCTGTCGACTGGTTCTATAATTTTGTTCTCACTTGTTTTTCTCTTGTCTTCCAAATTGGTTCCTTATTATCTTTCCTACTGCGGATATATGTTGCTGTTTCGCTGTATAAATAGTAGGCCTTTCTGGCACTCTGAGATTGAATTAAGTTCCTAAGTATCTCTGGTACGCACAGGTTTCCGGTATACAGCTTGACAATTGAATCGTTTTTCAATAGGTTGAGAGCTGATGATGACGAAAACGTCACCCACCTGACATCTATACACGTACGCCTCGCTTTCCCTCGCTTTCCCTCCTCTTTCCACCGCCTCACACATCCACAAGGTTCCGAATACTAGAGTGATTTTCACGAGCAACTACAAAGCTCTTTCATGATGTTCAGGCCAGTGTTCCCAAGCATCGTGACAGATCGGTAACTCCCGAATCGTACCTGCAGTCCTCACCGGTCTTCTTCAGTCCTCGCCCGTCTTCTTTAGCTCTCACCGGTCATCTGCAGTCCTCGCCAATTACCCGTATGCTCGCCAGTCACCGACAGGACCCGCCGGTGATCCGGAGTTACCCGGAAAATTGCGCCACCTGAGACATCTGCAGTCCCCGCCAGTCCGTCCCGGGCACCCTTACAGGTACTGTCGTCCGTCCCGTCCGGGCCCGAAGACGGACGGACTGGACGCTTGGGACTGGCTCAGATACGGTGTGCGGTACACCGCATCTCGCACCGGCAAGTGACGCAGAAGAGGCAAAGATTCTCATTCAGGTGAATGGGTTTATCTACGGGAGCAAGGATGGTGACTTCGTTGGCGGTATCCCATAAGGGAAAAAGCTGCCGGGTGTTTTCCAGGTAGACAGCGGGGCCCCGCTGAGTTATCTCTCTGCCGAGGTGAGTCCGCTATTTATCAATGATGCTAGTAGTTCTAATTGACCTAGCGTTGGAGATTAACAATTTTTGGCTGTTTACCTTATAGATCCTCCGGTTCCCGCTGGACCGAAACACCCATTCCCCCATAACGAAACACAAACACCAGCGATAGCCGAACTTCTACCTCACCCTCGGTTATGTACTGTACTCTACTCGAGGCACGTGGCATAACTCTACCCTCGATCACCGTTCTTCTATCTCGGAAGCGTCCCGGCAAAGAGAAAGAGCAGGACGACCTAGAGATGGAAAGTGGAACAGCGATCCGGAATGCCCAGCAAGTATGCCGGGGAAGAAGGTTTTCTGTTGAGGAGGATATAAGGCGGCCTGTTGTTCCCTTTATTCATTTGTTATCTGTTCATCATCGCATTTTCAGTCATGGTTCTATAGTCATCTCTCGTCTTGTCAAAGTCATTCATTATTGCACACGATCTCGTTCCTCTTCTTGTTTTCTGATATCTGTTTCTATCATCATTGTTGGTATCAATAAAAGCTCCGTGTCGTTCGGTAACTAAGGATTGGATCCACTGTTCCCAACCACCCAACCGTTGTTTAAAACCTAGGCATGCCACTCCCTTGGGATTGCGATAAAATTTAAACTATTTTATTACCTCTCCAACGTCACTCAGGCTTACTGTGCTGAAGTAATTAGGGAATGGGGAGCTGTACCCCCGCCTAACAGCTGAAAGTCACGCTACTCTGTCTTCACTTGGCAACCTATGGAAAAATACTCGCAAACAACAATTCTTCTTGGTGGGATAGTTATTGGCGCCGGCGCTGTTCTGGCTGTGGGTTGGCTCTCCGACCGACCCCCAGAGGCTCCCCCGGAGCGAAAACCTCCGCCTGCTAAAGCTACAGAGGACATACGAAACGCGCTGGAAGAGTGTATTGGGAATACCCCTCTAATTAAGGTGAAATATCTTTCAGAGGCTTCCTATGGGGAAGTTCATTGCCTTCCGGGGAGAGGTAAGTGTGTGGGGCTCCGGTCTTCGCAGTTGGTAATGTTTAATTCCAGCTGCAGTGCCCTGCGCATAATTCAAAGTTAGAAATCGGAAGTCCGGAGTCGGAGGAATACCACTTAGTGCAAGTGAGATCACTAGGGAGGGGGAGTAAGGAGAGAAGAGTTGATATGGGGGTAGGTAGAGTGAGGTAAGTGAAGCCGGTAGAAGGCCATAGATCCCATAGAAAGACCTAGGAGAATAACATTAAATTTTGTAGAAAAAAGAGAGAAAAGGTCCGGAGCCTCGTAACCATGCCCGAGGCCTGACCAGAGAAAAAAGGAACATAGATCAGTGCTTAGCACCGCGATATTTGGGCGGTAAACCCACCAAGCCGCAGCATGACCGGTGCACGGGCAACAGGTATAACAGCTGCGTAGGCCTGAGAAGAAATGTTTGGTGCAAGTTTCGGTTGCAGTGCCCCCAGATACGGTATGTGACTGTTATACATATCGGCCACGCTCGGTTTACAGCTAAACACCCTTCACTCCTCCTCCTTAGCAAACCACTCACTCAACTCTCTTCCATATTGTGCCTTACAACTGCAAATTCAATAGTAGTTATTACTTCGCAGGCATGTTCCACACCTTCTTCCCCGATTTCCTTATCGCTCTTTTTTTATCTGCTTACCCCCCTAAGTTTCGTTCCAAACTTCTTCAGATAATTTCTCCTCTGTGTCCCCATCCCTCCAGCTGCAACTATAACTTGAAGAATCATGCCAAAGTTCATAAAGACCCCACGGTATGCTTCAGCTGCAAACCGGACTGACATCCCCTTATGAGATCCAAGTAAACAATTTAGATTTAGTCCGATACTAATACAGAGTCGGAACTACTTGAACAAGCATAGGCAACGCATTTTTTTTCTTTCTGGAAAGTCCCACCACCCCAGCGATTTGCGAAAAACTCGGAAGGTCACCATCAATCACAACCTGCTTGAATCAGCAAACTGATATTTGCATCTCACCATGAATGGATTTATTGTCGGTCCTCAAATCAGGCCCTTGCACCAGTGGGCAGAATACGACTCAACAGCAATCACAATATATATAAGCACGGTTCTCAACCAAATGCAGAAGCAAGATTCCTATGATATTTTGACAAGTGTTCAGGTAGGAAAAGGCCCACTGGTGGCTACACTCATATTCGGATTCCCTAGGGAACCCGTTCCTGAAGCTGCAGTGTTCCCAACCGTCCAGTCCGTCCTTCTTCGGGGGAGGACGGGACGGACTACGACTCATAGTCCGTCTTTTTTGGGGTGTAAGGACGGACTACTCCCGGGAAGGTGAGGACCGGACGGACTATAGGGGACTATAGTCCCAGCGCTTGGGCCTCCTGCACTAGCCAAGCCGAAATCATACACCTCCAAACGGATTCTTTTCACATCATGAGACATCACTCTTGCAGTCCCCGGCCGTCCCAGGCCGTCCTCGCTCTTTCCCGGCCGTCCTCAATAGTCCCCCGCCTCCACCCCCTGCCCTGAACTAAAATGTCTCACCCTGTAGGGCCCGCCTTCCTTCCCAAAGACGGCCTGCTGAACTTAGGCCGCCCCGGACGGACTACAGATAGCCGTTCTGCCCCTTTTAATCTTTGAAGATTCAATTGTTTTCATCAATGACTTTGACACCCCTTGGGCTACCACGACTGTTTGTGATGTCACCGAAATAACATTAGAACCATTGTCGGTTGGAATCGAAGGTTTACTCACCCTTCTACAACTAGGAAGAAAATTCTCTCCCTAATGAGTAGCAGGAAGCGTCAGTAAGGCAGGCAGCTTCGGTGGATTCTCACAATCGACAACTTCTCCCACTGGAGTTTATGGCATTACAGCTGCCCATTGTGTACCAGGTGCAGCTCCTGGTGCCTCGATCTGTTGCCCATCTACCCTTGAAATCACCAGCCGATTTAACCGATTATTTCGCTACACAACCCTATGCCCACCGGAGAGCCGCCACCGCACCAACCCGGTTAAACAGTCGGAAGTGGAGTCATTTCTCTCCCGTTTTCAATTTCAAGTAGCTTATCTGGGATTACCTTTCTCGATCCCGCCCACCATTCTGAACTTAAAACTGGTGTCCTGAGCGGTGCCTCTTTGGGGGAAATTGTTTCATTGGAGTTCAAAAATTGCCCAGGCCGTTGCATAAGTATGACCAACTGTTGAGACTACTCAACCTGCCGACCTTTGCAGCCGAAAGCTCTTGGGAAACCAGGGTCGATTGGTGTATATTCTCATGCCAGATTAATCGGTAAGCTAATTCTGATCTCTACTTACAACCCTGACAAGCAGGATTGTTAATTTTATTCGAGCAATATAGATATGGAGGGAATAAGTATGAGGGATCGATGATTGAGGAAACAGGGGATCCATATCCCGGTGCATGCGTGGAAAAGGTGGGACGGACAACCGGAATAAAATGCGGCAATGTGAACAGTCTGATGCTACAGCGTTAGTATACTAGAGACATCATGCACGAGATTGCGATTATTAGGGACCAGGGGCCTTTTGGCCTGAAGGGGGATTCGGGAGGGTGTCTTTGTTAAGCGAAACGGAACCAACAAAGCCGCTGGAATCCTCATCGGAAAGAGTTGTCGAGATTCTTTCGTGCTGGCCACCCCATTAAATATTATTTTGGATTGTGCCTCCTATTATCAATGGGCCCAGCCTGAGGTATGAATTTGGCTAGATTTTTTGCAAACCCCAGCTAACAGATTACTTGTTCTCTAGGCTTGTTGATTGAATGGCGGGGGAATGCTTGTTGTCAGAAATGTTCCTAACAACTCGGATCAATTTCCTTATTCTTAGCTTCTATTATTCCAGGAGTGCAACCCTGCATATAACAATTGTAATAGTTGATATGGAAAGGCCATTATCAACCGGAGGGGAGGGATGGTGAGTTTCTATGTAAAGGCTGATAAATAGTATACTGCCAGGTTCGGATAGCAGAAGGGATAGCTGACCCTTCCTTATGTTTTCCATTCCTACTGCCTCTGTGCTGTTGTACTGTACATTCCTTTCCGTTTTTTTTTTTTTCTTATTCCATGATTCTTTTTTATGTTTTCCTTTTCTACCGCCTCCGTGCTGTCGTACCTTCCTTTCTTTTCTGTTCTTTTCTTCTTCCATGATTATTTTTTAGACTTATATTGTAGAATTATGGCATTAAGGATAACATTCAATCCAGTTAACCCCAGTGTTCTCAATGGTCCGGGGCCCCTATAGGGCCCCGCGGGCGAACTTCCAAAAGCCCTGGACGGGACGGGACGGCAAAATGCGGTCCACACCCGTCCTGGAAACCTCAGGACCGCCGTTATTGTGGAGGACGGTGGGCCCTACAAGGTAAGACAAATTAGCGTAGGGGATTGCAGGGGACGGGCGGGGACTACGAGGGACTGTGGGGGACTATGTATGAATCTTATCGACCGCTTTTCCTTACACCCTCCCCGAGCGGATACGGAAATTCATCGAATATCCAAAGAAATCGAATGCTATCTGGTAGAGATAAATTGATGTAGAACTTTTCTCATGATTTACGGCAAGGGAAGGACATCAAGCATAACACTTGATATATTCTATGGTGGGATTAACCCTGACATGAATCGGATGAAAAGCACCTTGAATGCACTGGGGCTCTATTAGCTTGGTCTTCGTTCTTCCTCTGTTGTCTGAAATTGATGTCTACTTTTATTCTTTTATTTTACATTCACCCCCTGCTCCGCTTTAGTGGTCAACCTTATAAAGTGATGAGTTTCATGTGTTGAATGAAACACGCCTGCGAGACACAAATAATTGCATACCCAACTTGCAGTCTCCATATATCTAGACTTTCGGGGTGTTAAGAAATATGGGATAATGTAAGCAACCCCGGGTGGGATTACTTACTCATTTGAGTGCCTCCACGGGCAATGATGAAAGATTTCCCAACCAATTATGATCTGAAGTTTCGTGACGGTCGACAAAAGGCTCCCGGTGAGCACGCTACCGCCCGGACCAAACCGCGAGTAAGATTCTATGAACTGGTGCGGCTACCCGACCAGAACGATATTACATAACCGGCAGGCTGCAGGCGACACTCCCCTGCAGGGTCTCCGACCGTATGTGTTAACGACGACTTGACCCAATCCGACGGCCCATTACCCCGCTTTATGGAAGAAAACGAAGTATAATATTATCATCGTCAAGAAAGCACCTTTTAAAGGTCCAAGTACCAACACAGAGCATCTCGAATGACTGTGCAGCAACTGGAGGAAACTTCCATTTACTTTCCCGAGTCGCCCTCTGAATACCTATATCTCTCCTTGACTCCGTGTTTCCGCCGCAGGCGCTACCTCCACTGACTTTTGAATTCACTCTTGGGCTCCCTTTAAACATATAGGATTTACTAACTACTCACCGCAGATCGAACAAACACACGTTATGCGTGTGTCCAGGTAGCTGTGGCCGGGGACTTTGCGCGCTTCCGGGAGCGCCGGACTCATTGACTGTATCTGTCCAGTATGAACTGAATTGCTAAATCTATTAATTTGCACACAGAATAAAGATCCACCATCACCTGCTCCATGAAAGGGTTGCGGGACGGCGTCGGCACTAGCTAACTCTCCATCTGGAGGCTCTCGGGATCCCCGGGCCCAAGACGGGGAGAAGGGATTTTCTCAGTTTTTCCTCATATGCATTACACCTACGCCCGGCGGTAATAAGAGACCCGGGCTTACCACACCTGCCTCTGGGCCTAGGTGCTAGATGGCTTTCACGGGGTCTACGGTGGCTGCGCTTACCGTGATAGTACCTGACTTCCTCGTCTAAAGAGATTGATGGGGTGTTCAAACCAGATGTCCAGGCACTAAGACATCCGCACCTTCTAAGATTAGCGGGCACACTCGTCCCTGTGTGCTATAACCCATTGGTATATAGGTAGTCATAGGGATTGACTTAATTTTTTATCCAGTCAACATACTCCTGCCCCGAGCCGAAGCCGGACAATTAAGGTAGAATTCTTGCTCAATAGGTCCGGTTTCAGGTCGGCCGCGCGATTCAGGAAGTGGAAAACTGATGAGTGTGAAACAAGGCTACCAAATTTGACCTCTCCCACCAAATTTTTTGGTGAATTGTTTGCTGTCATCCCCTACTCGCTTTGCCCTCTCCCATCCTACGGCCCTACTTTTTATTCTTGTTTTTTCTTCTGTTTTGGTTCTGGGAGGTAGCTCACAAAATCTCACTCGGAGATCATTTGACACCAGGTTCTTGCAGGGATTGGAGACGGAAGTATGCTTACTTGATTGTGTCCCTGAGACGCCCCCGCTGGATACCGGTGTTCCTTCATAGCCGCTGGCTTCTTCTCCCTCCTCTTTCCAACCGTGCTCGACCCCGTCCTGCCACCCTATCAATATCTTCTCCGACGAAACCCATCCCCTCCCTGCCCCTCCCTCCAGCCACATACCCCACCCCCGCCACAAAATCCTGCAAGAAGCCTCCAACTCCACCCTCCTAACCCTCTCAAAAAGAATCCAGCTTATATTCTACACAGATCCCAAAACCAGCAATTCTACACCCGACATAGTCTCCGACTCGGCTCACAACTTCCCCGACCTTTGCATGCTCCTTGACTTTTCAAAAGCACTCTTGGTAGATCCATATTGGCACCGTCTCTTTCCTAAGGTGACCTCTTAGAGACATGATGACCCGGAGGTTCTTACCGAGGGCCTCACATCATGGAACCAGGTTCCCCGTTGTGATCGGTGCTTCTCCGAGATTCAGAATGATGTGAAAGGCAAGAGGAAGACCGGACATTACGAGATAGACGAGGCTAAGAGAAATTATATGGAGCTGCAACTCCGTAGTTTACTGAACTTTATTGAGAACGGCAGTGTTTCGGTTTCGGGGATACAAGGTGGGTTGGAACTCACGGGATAACTGCCTTGGCATGTATGTGGACTTTCCCAATAGGTTGAAGGATACCATCCGATCCAACGAGGTTAGTTAGAGGCGGCTTGGGTTGCCGCTAAGGATGATGGTGAAGGCGGGGATTAGGATGACTTGCGGAGCGCCCTAGGCATGGCGAGTGTTGTGCTCGTGTTTACCTGCTGAGCGGGCTTAGAGGGGGGGGTACTTGAAGTGCTATATAGGAATTACCAGCATGGATAAAACAGGGTTATAAGCATAAAGGACAAGACGGAGAAGGAGATGGTAAGGAATAGTGGGAGTTGAGCCAAATAGGAGAGAGATAGGGCAAAGAGGAGGATGTGGGATGTGTGGCCCGACAGAAGGGAAGCGCCTAGAGGATGCGCAGTGACAGAACCCTTCCAATGACGCCCCCCACCTCCACACCAACTCAGAATATTCCCCAATTACCCCCGAGGGAGTCTCCGCTCCGGTGGGCCGTGAGCCAATTCCTACTCACGTTTTCGTGGCTCAGCAACAAAATAAACATTCCTCATTTGGGTTTCCTATTAACTGAAAACTCCTCCCGTCCAGCCCGGGAGTTTGGGAATATGGGTCATTCTGGACATCGAGGAGTCCGCATACACTCCCACTTTCTCCCCTGTCTCCGTTTTTTGCCGTGTAATTTCATGAATTATTGTCATCCCAGTTCCTCGGGCTCTGGTCTTAGTCTACTATAGGGCACCCTTCCCCCCCATCGCTCCAACAGTAGCCCCCTCCCCGCAAGCAATAAATTTGATTCTACTAATATCCCTAAATCCCTCGTCTTGTAGGAAAAAATCACCCTGGCACTTGCGCCGTTATTAACCCCACAATCAAAACTCCCCCCGTTCCCGTGGGTGTTTCGACATTTTGTTTCCGAAGATCAATTTCTCCCCCAGGGAACACCCACGCAATCCCAGCATAACATCATCCCGGCATTCCAGCCACGCTTACTAAGCGCCCAGCCAGCCCAGCCCCGACTTGCCTCATTTTCTGTGGCTTTCAATTCTTTTTGCTCGCTCTTATCATACTCCAGCAGATTTAGGAAAAAGAAATGTTTCTTCCCATGTTTAGCGGATCCCTTTGCTTTTTAACTCGCGTGGTGCACACAAAGCTTAACCCATCCTCACTCTCAAGAAGACTTATGCTATAATTTTGCAAGTGGTCGGTCTGGCGGATAATTTTTCCCCGACTGCCCTCCCCCGTCCCTTTCCCTCGAGACTCAAGGGTATAGTAGGAGCACTTGAATGCTCGTCAATTAAATGGAGCACGAACCTTGGTACTTTCCAACTACGAGTGATCAAGTGTGATAAGTTCCGAACACGATATAAATCCCCCTCCCCGGCTGTTTCGACGCTCGTTATTTTTTCCTCTACTCAGCACACTTTCGAACCCCCTTAGACAGAGGCCGCGGCAGGTTTCCCGCAGATGCAGATGGGTAGGGGGGTAGTAATCAAAATCCGTTCTCCGGTTGTCTACACGCTGTGGGGTTTAGCACCTTGGTCCCCTCTTATGCCTGACTGACCTACCATCAATGATAGCCGGATAGCGTTATGAATGGTGCCCGCCCCCCAGATTTGGATGACTGTTCAGTAGAATAGATTCCGCAGTTCCCTATCATACCACACTCTCCATCTGCAAGCTGGATCGTGAGAGGGGTGTTTGGCAGGAAGCCCCCTTGCCCCCACATGCCGACGACATCCACCACCACCGATGCTTCCTGATTTATAGGATTCAATAAGTCGGTAAAGACACGCCCTCGGAATCGACAAGAGAACTGAACAACCCAAATCTTGTTCGGACACGTAGGTCTCGCTGGCAAGAGGGTTTTTATTTATTTTTTTGCACTGGACAGTCAACAGGGCATTACCATCGCAAGGACCATTGTCGCCAACCCGGGCTCAAGCATGTCCGTGGATGCAGGCATGCGCAAGGGCAGCCTATGGGCATGGGTGTCGCGAAAGAATTGGAGAATAAGGCGTCATAAAGTTGGCCGTTGGTTGGTTGATCTATCCGGAGCAGCGGTACATCACGGCAGTCTGCTTCCACTCTTTTAATGTAATCTCCCTTGTCTCCCTACCTACCCACCGCATCCTCCAACTCACCCTCACTTACTTTACAGCCATCCATCCACCAGAAGACCAGAGATTAATCGCCGCTGTTCTCGCTTTGCGCGTGAGGCACTGCACTACGCTTTGTCAATTAGAAATCCACCACGCGGTACGCACGATAGGGTTCTTCCTGGACAGACTGTCTATGGGCGCGACCTTCGCGTTTGGATCCCTTCGAGAATGACCCGCTTAACATCATCCATGGAAGAAATGATGTGATCAGACGCGAGGGTTCTGCCATGCTTGTCTTGTTGATTATATTCCCGGTTCTCCCCATCAAGGCCTGGTATCGAATTCGAAGCCAGAACAATTACGGAGTTTTTGATTCCCATTCCTGACCTGTATAGTTTTTCTCACTAGAAAGTCGTCACACAATTCAGCAACTCCTTACGAATTCTCTTCAATTGTCCCCTTTTTCCCATCCCTCTTTATCTCTCCACCGGGTTTCTACAACCTTGATTCCTCCACCCCCCACCAACGCCACCGCCATGGCCCCAGCTCAGATAGACCATGTCGTCATCCTTGTCCCTTACGCAGATTTGCACAATCCCCCATCCTGGATAACCAACAACTTCACCCTAACCCCGGGCGGGCGGTACTCGGATGGCAAGACGGAAAATAAGCTAATAGTCTTCGAAGACGGCACATACCTGGAGCTAATAGCCTTCATAAATGACAACCCCTCCCTGCGGCGCGGGCACTTCTGGGGCCACAAAAAGTACGGCTTCATCGACTTCGCCCTAACGACGAATCCAAAAGACACCTTCGACTACGCGGGCCTGCGCGGCCGCATCCACCAGAAGTCCGGCAGGCTGGGCATCGACTACGACCAACCGGTGGAGGGCGGGCGCAAGCGAACCCATGACGCGAAGGATATCCGCTGGAAGGCAACATTCCCAAAGGGCCAAGCACAAGTCGGCGGCCCCACTAGCCTCAGTCGTCGCGGGGAGATACCCTTCTGGTGCCACGATATCACTCCCCGCGAGCTGCGCGTTGATGTGACGAAGGAGCGCACCACGCATCCTAGCGGTGCGAAGGGCATCGCGCAGTTCACTATCCTCGTCCCGGATGGGCAGGAGGCTTCGTACCTAGACCTCTACTCCAGCATTATGGACACCTCTCCGGTGCAGGTTTTCGGCACAGCGCGCTTACCGCTCGATACGCCGGTTAATGTGCCTGGGCTCGTTAAGCCGTGGGTTTTCGTCGAGTCGCCGACGCTGGATATTGAGCGGCAGAGGCTGAGGGATCGAGGTCCGGGGATTGTGGAGATTGCGTTGAGGTTGGGAATTGAAGGGCAGGTTGGCGTTGGGAGGAACTCGATTGATGAAAAGGGGATGTGGATCCATTTCTTGAAGTGACAACCGATATCGTCCCTATGACGTTCTCTTTCTCTTCCCCCCCCTCTTTCTCATTATTTCTTGCGCTAGTTTTTCGGGTTCAACAATGCCTCCTTTTTTTTATTCTATAACTAGAGTGTTATTCTAGAGAACTACGATACCATCTTATTCCATTCAGTAAACCCGGGGGGGGGGCGGGGGGGGGGGCGGC
>Ga0307513_10005712_pt1 | contig 16373 bp, 13 predicted proteins | sample 15_EM_MG_FD_202174 | JGI IMG/M metagenome (GOLD analysis project Ga0307513, IMG submission 202174) | Populus trichocarpa ectomycorrhiza microbial communities from riparian zone in the Pacific Northwest, United States - 15_EM | ecosystem: Host-associated > Plants > Roots > Unclassified | place... | reverse complement strand
CCAATAATAGCCGCGGCGATGTTATCGAGAAATGCCGAGAGCACGAACACCATCGCCAGCAATACAAAGCCACCCTTCCAGTCATCGGGCAGGAACCGCGGCATCAGGTGCGGCACGTGGCTCTCTTCGAAATGCCGGGACAACAGCGCAAAGCCCACCAGCAGCGCGAACAGGTTGGCGAGGATCACCCATTCTTCGAGCAGGTGAAACCACAGGCCGAGAAGTCCGGGCTGACCATAGAAGTCGCCGAAGAAAATTTTCCAGGCCGTGATCGCCGCGAGGCCGAGCAGCGCGGCCATGAGCGTGTGCCGGTGAAACACGGCCACGCCGAGCAGCGTCAGGCCGAAGAGCACGAACTCGACAGGAATGGTCACCGCGGCAAGGGTGCGTGCGCCGCGATCACGCCACCGTTGACGGCATCGGCCATGGCGGCAATGTCCGGCGCGAGGTAGCGGTCGATGTCGTAGTGCGGAACGCGTGCGCGGATCTCGCGCATCACGCGCTGCAGTTTTTCCGAAGTGAGATGCGGCGCGCGCAGGTCCACGCCCTGCGCCGCGGCCAGCAGCTCGATGGCGAGAATAATCGCCGTATTTTCTGCGAGATCGCCGAGCTTGCGCGCCGCGAACGTGGCCATGGAAACGTGATCTTCCTGGTTCGCCGAAGTGGGCAGTGAATCGATGCTGGCCGGGTGCGCCAGCAACTTGTTCTCGGACGCGAGCGCCGCGGCGGTGACGTGCGCGATCATGAACCCGGAATTCACGCCGCCGTCCCTGACGAGGAAGGGCGGCAGGCCCGAGAGCGTGGCGTCGATGAGCAATGCGATGCGTCGCTCGGACAACGCGCCGATTTCGGCCACGGCCAGCGCGAGATTGTCCGCCGCGAACGCAACTGGCTCGGCGTGGAAGTTGCCGCCGGAGAGCACTTCGGCCGTATCCGCCCCCTCTGTCGTGAAGACGAGAGGATTATCGGTGACGGCATTGGCTTCGCGCAGCAGCACCGCACGCGCGCCTTCGATCTGATCGCTGCAGGCGCCCATGACCTGCGGCTGGCAGCGCAGGCTGTACGGGTCCTGCACCTTGCCGCAATCCCGGTGGCTGGAATTGATCGGGCTGCCGGCTAACAACTCTCGATAGGCAGCGGCCGCCGTGATCTGCCCGGGATGCCCACGCAACTCGTGAATTCGTGCGTCGAACGGACTCGCCGAACCCTCGGCCGCGTCCACCGACAGCGCGCCGGCGACCAGCGCGGTGGCAAACAGGTTGTCGATGGAGAAAAGATTGACCAGCGCCAACGCAGTCGAGATCTGCGTGCCATTGAGCAGTGCCAGGCCCTCCTTGGCGGCGAGCTTGATGCGCGTGAGCCCCGCGCGCTTCAGGCCTTCATCGGCGCTCATGATTTTTCCGGCGCACTCGACCTCGCCCACCCCTAACAACACCGCCGACAGGTGCGCGAGCGGTGCGAGATCACCGCTGGCGCCCACCGAACCCTTCGAAGGAATGCGCGGCAACACATCGGCGTTGTAGAGCTTGACCAACGCGTCGACGAGCTCGCGGCGCACGCCCGAATAGCCGCGCGCCAGTGTGGCGATCTTCAGCGCCAGCGTGAGCCGCACCACCGGGGCGGACAACGGCGCGCCGACTCCGACCGCGTGCGACAACACCAGGTTCGTCTGCAGCAGCTCGAGCTGGTCATTGGGGATATGCGTCGTGGCAAGCCGGCCAAAGCCCGTGTTCACGCCATAAGCGGGCTCGCCGCGCTTGACGATCTCGGCCACGGCCCGGGAACCGCGTTCGACGGCGGCGTACGCCGCCTCCGAAATCGTCAAGGTGACACCGCCGTGCGACAAATCGCGCAAGGCGGAGAAATTCAGCGGATTGCCGATGGTGAACATCGCGGCATGATGCCTCAACTGCCCCCGCGAGATCAGTCCCCAACGGCTAGAATGCGCGCATCACCCGAACAAGGTTTCCCCCATGGCATCCGCTCGCCAGGCCACGCTCTTCTTTTCCGGATTGGCCCTCTTCGTTTTACTGACAGCCTGCAAACCGAACATGAAAGAAACACCGCCCGCCCTCGCTGATGCCGCTCCCATCGCGGCAAAGAAGCCCTACCAGGTCGTCTCGCCCTATGGCAGCCGCGAAGACGAGTACTACTGGCTGCGTGACGACAAACGCGAGAACCCGGAGATGCTCGCGTACGTGAAGGCGGAGAACGCCTACGCCGACGCCAAGCTGGCGCACATCGAGCCGCTGGAAACCAAGGTTTACAACGAGATCATCGGCCGCCTGCAGCAGGATGACTCCACCGTGCCGTACCTCATGAACGGCTACTGGTACTTCCGCCGTTACGAAACCGGCAAGGAATACCCCATCTATTCGCGCCGTGCGGGCACGCTCGATGCGCCGGAGGAAATTCTGCTGAACGGCAACGAGCTGGCGAAGGGTCACGACTTCTTCGAAATCGGCGACATCGCCATCAGCCCGAACAGCAAGCTCATGGCCTGGGCGGAGGACACCGTCGGCCGGCGGCAGTACGTCGTGAAGGTCATGGACCTGGCCACGCGCAAGATCTTCCCCGTCACGCTGTCCAACGTGGAAAACAACGTCATCTGGGCGGGCGACAACCAGACCTTCTTCTACATCGAGAAAGATCCGAAGACGCTGCTCGGGTTCCGCGTGCGCAGCCATCGCCTGGACAGCGCGAACCACACCGACGTGGCCGCGGATCCGGTGGTGTGGACCCAGGAAGACGAGAGCTTCTACACGCAGCTCTATCGCACCAAGGACGAAAAGTACCTGCTCATCCACACGCAGAGCACGGTATCGACGGAAGTGCTGTACGCGGATGCCGCGGCGAAGAAGCTGGAATTCAAAGTGTTCCTGCCGCGCGAGCGGGACCATGAATACCAGGTGGAGCACGCCAACGGCCGCTGGATCGTGCGCACCAACTTCCAGGCGAAGAACTTCCGCATCGTCGAAGTGCCGAAAGGCGCCGAAGGTGACCGCGGCAAGTGGAAAGACGTCGTGGCGCATCGCGACGACGCCTTCGTCGACGCATTCGAAGTTGCGCGCAACTTCCTCACCATCGAAGAGCATTCCGGTGGCCTGCGCAAACTGCGCATCCGCCCCTGGAACGGCGATGCCGATGTGTTCGTCACGGCCGACGAACAGAGCTACACCATGGCGCTCGACGTCAACCGCGAGTTCGACAGCGACAAGCTGCGCTACACCTATCAGTCCATGGTCACGCCGAAGACCACCTACGACTACGACTTCAAGACGGCCAAGCGCGACTTGTTGAAGCGCGAACCCGTGCTCGGCGGCTACGACCCGGCTAACTACGCCAACGAGTTCGCCTGGGCCACCGCGCGTGATGGCGCCAAGATCCCGGTGAGCATCGTTTACCGCAAGACCACGCCGCGCGACGGCACCGCGCCGCTGCTGCAGATCGGCTACGGAGCCTATGGATCCACCTACGATCCCGAATTCTCCTACCTGCCGCCGTCGCTGCTCGATCGAGGGTTCGTCGTCGCCATCGCGCACATCCGCGGCGGCCAGGAGATGGGCCGCGCCTGGTACGAAAACGGCAAGCTGCTGAACAAGAAGAATTCGTTCACGGACTTCATCGACGTCACGCGCTGGCTCGCGGCCAGCAAATACAGCGACCCGAAGCGCGCGTTTGCGCTCGGCCGCTCGGCCGGTGGCCTGCTCATGGGCGCCATTGCCAACATGGCCCCGCAGGATTACCGCGGCATCGTCACCGGCGTGCCGTTCGTGGACGTGATCACCACCATGCTCGATGAAAGCATCCCGCTCACCACCAACGAGTTCGACGAGTGGGGCAATCCAAAGAAGAAGGAGTTCTACGACTACATGTTGTCGTACTCGCCGTATGACCAGTTAGGCGCGCACGACTACCCCGCCATGTTCGTGCACTCCGGTTTGTGGGACAGCCAGGTGCAATACTTCGAGCCCACCAAGTACGTGGCGCGCCTGCGCGCGCGGCGCACGGGAAACAGTCTCGTGGTGTTGCGCACCAACATGGAAGCCGGTCACGGCGGAAAGTCGGGGCGCTACGAGCACTTCCGCGAGTACGCGGAGCAGTACGCCTTCATCCTCGACCAAGCCGGCATCAAGGATTAATGGGGACATTCCTCGTTTCCTAGCAAACGGGGACGCGCCTCAACCGTGATGACGTTCATCAGCCGCCTCATGGCTTGCACGGTGCTCGCGCTAGTCGCGGCGTGCGTACCCACGCGCAGGGAACCCACCGCGCTCGCGCCGACCGCGCGCTTCGAGCCTGAGAGCTGGTCGAAGCTGCCGGGCTGGCGCGCCGACGATGCGCTCGCCGCGTGGCCGGCCATCATCGCCTCCTGCAGCGCCTTGCACGCCAAGCCCGAGTGGCAGTCGTTCTGCGGGTCCGTGATCGCGGCGAGTCCGATTGATTCCGCCTTCGTGCGCGCATTCCTGGAGCAACACCTTCAGCCCTATCGCGTCCTGCGCGTCACCGGCCACAAGCGCGAGAAAACCGGCCTCGTCACCGGCTACTACGAGCCACTGCTACGCGGCTCGCGCGAGCGAAGCGACGAATTCGCAACCCCGCTGTACCGGCGCCCCGAAGACCTGCTCATCGTCGACCTCGCCGAGGTCATCCCCGAGCTCAAGGGCAGGCGCGTGCGCGGGCGCGTGGAAGGCAACAAGGTGGTGCCCTACTACAGCCGCGCCGCGTCGCGCGAGGCGCCCGCTCTCGCAGGCCACGAAATCGTCTGGATCGACAACGCGCTCGATGCCTTCATGCTCGAAGTACAGGGATCGGGGCGGGTTCAGCTAACTACCGGCGAGATCATCCGCCTGCAGTACGAGGACCAGAACGGGCATCCCTACCGCTCGATCGGCAAATATCTCGCCGACCAGGGCGTGATGACGATCGACCAGGTGAACATGCCGGCCATCCGCGCGTGGCTTACGTCCAATCCGCAGCGCCTGCACGAGGTGCTCGACATCAACCCGAGCATGGTGTTTTTCCGCGAGGCTCCGCTCGATGACCCCGCGGTCGGGCCAAAAGGCGCGATGGCCGTGCCGCTGACCGCCGGACGCTCGATCGCCGTGGATCCAAAGTTCCTGAAGCTGGGCGCGCCGATGTTCCTCGCCACCTCGGCGCCGGGCACCGGCGCTTCGCTGCAGCGTCTCGTGGTGGCGCAGGACACGGGTGGTGCCATCCGCGGACCCATTCGTGCGGATCTCTTCTTCGGCTTCGGCAGCGAGGCCGGCGCGCAGGCCGGCATGATGAAGTACGACGGCGAGATGTGGCTGCTATGGCCGAAACAGGCGCCTCCGCCCTGAGTCCCCGCGTTACTCCGACCTGATCCAGCCGCCACATCGAGCGGTCTTGCTCCACTGATCCGCCACCTTGTCGAGTCGCAAGATCGAGCCTGCTACGCCGCCCAAGTCGACCGCGACCCACGCGTGCTGGTTGCTGGGATCGAAGACCACGCGCGACAGCGCGACATAACGCGCCGGCGGTTTTTTCTTCTTGACGAGCTTCAAGTCCCCCGCTTCCGCCATCGCCTTATCGAACTCCACCGGCTCGGCGTTGACCGCCTTGATCTGCGCGACCATCGCCTTCGCATCCGAAGCCGACAGCCCACAAAGGTCTTTGAATTCCCTGCGGGTGGGATCCGTCATGGAGTTGGTGATGAGCGGCGCGATCTCGTAGTCCGTCTGGAAATACAGAAGCCTGTAAGGACGGGACTTGTTGTCGTCCGCAATGAATTTGACCAGCGCCTGCCAGACCGCCGGCTCTTCGCCGACTGGGCCGGCCGCAGGCGATGCGACACTCAGCATGATCAACAGCGCAGCCGCGCAGCATTTAACGATGGCAATTTTCATGGCGGCAAATTACTCAAGCTGTTCGGGCTATGCCACTGTCGATGCAGCAGTTTGCGAACTGCGTCAGCCTCGCACTTCAAGCGCGCGGAAAAACCGGCACCGCGCCACCGTGGTGCGGTCCAACAAGGTTTTGTCCTAGTGCTCCACCGAAAAACAACCGGGCCGGCGCCAGATCATGCGACTTGCTGTTCAGCCTTCAGCAGGTTCGCGGCATTCTTCTCGACCCACCGGCTGAACAAGCCTGCCAGCCGCGCCAGCGAGCGGCCCAGCGCCGTGAGCCGATAATCCACGCGCGGCGGCACTTCGGGATAACACTTGCGGCTGATGAGCCCGAAGCCTTCGAGCTTGCGCAGCGTCTGGATGAGCATCTTTTCCGATACGCCATCCACGCCGCGGCGGATTTCCGCGGTGCGCATGGGCCCGTCCGCGAGCTGCGTGACGATGAGCAGCGTCCACTTCTCGGCGAGCACGGCCATGATGCGGCGCGATGGACACGCCGAACTGAATACGTTTGCAGCACATTGGGCTTTTGGCATGGGCGGCACCGTACCACAGCAGGGATACTTACCAAAGGTTTAGTACCCCCTCCGGCGCCCGGCGTGGTACTTACTGCCAGGTAAGTACTTGTGTGATGGTGAGTGCGTCTCCAGAATGCCGACCCGATTCAAAACCACGAAATGGAGTATGTCATGCAGTTGTATTTCTCCCCCGGCGCCTGCTCGCTCGCGTCCCACATCACTGCGCGTGAAGCCGGTTTGTCGCTCGATCTCAAGCGCGCCGACACCAAGACGAAGAAGCTGGAGGATGGCTCTGACTACTTTGCAATCAATTCCAAGGGCGCCGTGCCAGCGCTCAAGCTCGACAACGGCCAGGTGCTCACCGAAGGCGTGGCGATCATGCAGTACCTCGCCGACCAGAAGCCCGAAAGCAATCTCGCGCCGAAGAACGGCACGCTCGAGCGTTATCGCGTGCAGGAGTGGCTCAACTACATCACCAGCGAAGTGCACAAGAGCTTTTCGCCGCTGTGGACCGCATCAAACGACCAGGCGGTAAAGGACTACGCGCTCACGAACCTCAAGAAGAAGTTCGACTGGGTCAATACGCAGCTCGCCGGCAAGAAGTATTTGACCGGTGATACGTTCACCGTCGCCGATGCGTATCTCTTCACCGTCGTGAACTGGACCAACCCTCTCGCCATCGACCTGGCTCCGTGGCCGGCGTTGAAGGAGTTCCAGGCGCGCGTCGCCGCGCGTCCGAAAGTGCAGGAGGCCATGGAAGCTGAAGGGCTGATCAAGAAAGCTGCCTGAAGATCGGCACAGCGGAAAACGGGCCGTACCTCATCGAGGTGCGGCCCTTTTGCTAGGTAAGCGCTGATCGCACTGCCGCGCGAGCGTGCCGTTAGAGCGCGGCGACCAGTTCTTGCACCGGTGTTGGCGCAGCGGCGATCCCGTATTGCGCTCCGTGATCTGCCTGCTACGCTGTTTTTTGCCAGCGTGGCGAAGGGAGGTTCACGATGGACAGGCGCAAATTCTGCCGTTCCACGCTCGCGGCCAGCACCGCGCTTTCTTATCCCTTTCTCCAGGCCTGCGAGAAGTCGGCGCGTGCGGGACCCGGCATCCCGGCCTTGACGCTCGACGGCAAGGAGATCGAGCTCGAGCGCAAGGCGGTTGATGAGCTGGCAGGCCAGTTCCCGGGCCGGCTGCTCCTCTCGGACCATGCCGACTACGACAAAACGCGAGCAATCTGGAACGGGATGCACGACAAGCGGCCCGCGCTGATCGCGCGATGCCGCTCGACCGAAGATGTTCGGCATGCCGTCACATTTGCGCATGAGCGCGATCTGCTCGTGGCCGTCCGGGGCGGCGGACATAGCTGGCCGGGCAAGTCCGTCTGCGATCGCGGCCTCATGATCGACCTGTCGCCGATGAACGAAGTCCGCGTCGAGCCGGGCCCACGCCGCGCCTTCGCGGGCGGCGGCGCGCTCCTCTACACGCTGGACACGCGCTCGCTCGAGCACGGCCTGATTACGACTGCGGGGGTCGTTTCGCACACCGGCGTGGGCGGACTGACTCTGGGCGGTGGCTTCGGCCGCCTCAATCGCAAGTACGGACTCACCATCGACAACCTGAAGTCCGCGGAAGTCGTTACGGCGGACGGCACGATCCGCATGGCGAGCGAACAACAGGAACCCGATCTCTTCTGGGGCCTGCGCGGCGGCGGCGGAAATTTCGGCGTCGTCACCCGCTTCGAGTACCAACTGCACCCGTTCAAGCGCAACGTGCTGTCCGGCATGATTGTGTGGCCGATCGAGCAAGCTCGCCAAGTGCTCGAGTTTTACGGCGGCTGGTACGAGGGCCTCTCCGACGAGTTGTATGTTGGTCCCGCCATGCTGACGATGCCTGACAAGACGAGCGTGCTCGCGTTTGAGGTCGTCTACAACGGCGACCCGGCGGCGGGTGAGAAGGAGCTGGCGCCGCTGCGGAAGATCGGCAAGCCGGCGGACGATGGCATCAAGGTTCAGGACTACATGGTCATGCAGACGCAGGAAGATGGCACGTTAGCGCCCGGCATCCGCTCCTACGTGAAAAACGGCATGGTCGCGAAGGTCACGCCCGCGCTGATCGACGCGATGATTGAGTCCTTCCGTCCCGATCCGCGGCTCGCGTTCTTCACGCACACCGCCGGCGGGGCGGTCAAGCGCGTTGATGAGCTGGCGACCGCGTTCCCACATCGGAATGCGGAGACGATGGTCATCGTCGCCGGCTTCTGGAACAACCCGGCCGAGGACGACACCGTCATCGAGGCAACGCGCGCCTGGTTCCGCGCGCTCGAGCCGCACACCGGCGGCTACTACAGCAACATCGAGTACGAACGGCCGAATGCTGAGGCGGGCAGCTATGGTCCGGCGTATGGGCGGCTACAGAAGGTCAAGGCGCAATACGACCCGCGCAATCTGTTCCGGCTCAACAACAACGTGCAGCCCGCTGCCTAATTCGAAAAGACTTGGGGGAGTGTACCCATCATTGCGATGCCGGAGGCAATCGCCGCCAAGCCCGCCACCCGCGACACGATCCCCGCGTACGGCACGACCTTCTCGATCAGCACGAAGAGCATCAGCCCCGCGATCCAGTAGAAGTTCATGACGCCGAAGGCGAACAGCAGCGCCATGAGAACCCAGCAGCAGCCGATGCAGTACCAGCCATGCAACGCCCCGAGCCGCAGCGAGCCACGCGCGCTCGCCTGAAACCCGCCGTGCCGCTGCACGAACGACAGCGGCGCGCGGCATTGTGAAAGGCACGACTGCTTGATGGGCAGCCACTGGTAGATACCGGCGGCGATCAGCACCGCGCCGGCGAGCGGCCGGCTCATACCCGCCATCATCGGCACGATGAGCGCACGCGACTCCAGCAACCATTGCAGCAGCGTCGCCGCTGCCGAGAATGCGCTCCACGACAGTAGATAGCCCGCGACGAACGCGCTCGCCGGCGCGAACCCCTGCACCGCCCCGACGCTGCTCCGCCCAACCGCGACATACAGCAGCACCATCGGCGCAACCGACGGCGTCATCATGCCGACCATCATCACCAGCCACATGGCGAACATGAACGCGAAGTGAGCCGCGGTCCACGGGATGAAGTGCGGCGACATCATCCCCGACATGTCGAACCCGTTGCCAAGCCACCAGGTGTAGCCGAGCGCGAGGATGGTCAGCGACAGTAGCGCCCCGATGACCACCCAGCGGTCTCGTCGCAGCGCGAACTCGAGTGGCGCGGCGCCGGTCAGGGGATGATGCCGTCCTGACAGAGGTGCAGCTCGGCAAACTGGCCATAGGAATCCGCCAGCTCATAACTGATCGGCCCCGACGTCTTGGTCCAGCCGCGGCCGATTTCGGCGACCTTGAATTCGAAACCGCCGACGGGCTCGATGCGGATGCGATGCTCCGCACCCGATACGGGATTGACGATGGGCTCGCCACGCTGATCGATGTATCCCGGCACGCGCAGATGCGCGCGCCGCTTGTCGATGTCCACGTCGAAATCGATGTCGGCGAACACGGGATCGTGAACCTTGGTCAGCATCGAGAAGAAGACCTGGAACATCGTGGCGCCAGGCTTCGTGTCCTGGCCACTCATGATGCGCAACAGCGCATTGCGCTGCGCTTCGTTCGCGCGTTTGTCGACGATCGGCACCGCTTCGCCATTCCCCATGTGGATGGCGCCCGGATACTTGAAGATGCCCGCGAGCCGCAACCCGTCGAGCGGCACCTTCCCGTGTTGGCCTTTGTCGATTTCAATGGCGACCACCGCCCAGCAATTGCCGTGCGTCGGCAGCGCGTTGAATTGGCAGGGGCAACCGTAGGAACAGTTGCAGTTGGCGAACTCTCGCCCGTGCAGGGTCCACTTCGTATCGGTCATGGCGCCTCCGTTGGAACGATGCGGCGCCGATTGAATCACGCACCCGGCGAGACCGACAACCCTTACGCCTGGGATTTATTGAAGCGGCCGCGGAGGTTTCCCTCCACGGCCGCCCGGTCTGCCGCCTAAGTTGAGATCTAGCCCACTTTTTTGAGTGCCGGCGCGCGCAGCAACGCGAAATCCACGGTGTTGAAGTTGTTCTCCGCCACTTCCTTGTAGAGGCGCGCGGCTTCGTCCTTGCCGTTGGTCTCTTCCAGCGCCTGCGCCAGCAAATACTTGTTGTGCAACTGCGTCTGATCCGCGAGTCGCAGCTCCGTCACCGCCTTCTTGTAATTCTTCTGGCGCAGTGCGATGAGCCCCAGCAGCTCGTGGTACGGCTCCATCTTGCGCGCATTGTTTTCGCCAGCGACCAGGTCCGAGGTTTTCTGCGCGAGTTTCGCGGCTGATTTGTAATCGCCGCGCCAGGCGGCCAACTGCCCGTCGAAGAATGCGATCTGTGATTCCTGGATCTTTGTAAACGCCTCCGTGCCTACGAGCTTCGCGTTCTCGCGCATCAGCGCCGTGCGCATCGTGAGCACACGCTGCGCGTCATCGTTCAGCTCGCTGAACATCGCGATCGTCGCCGCGTTGGTCAACGCAAACACTTTCGCGTTCAGCACCTGGTCCTTGCCCGCGCCGAAGCCATCGATGTCGGCCACCAGCTTCTCGAGCGACTGGACCGCCTTGGCCGGCTCACCCGCGTACACCCAGGTGAAGCACTTGAACGGCGCAAGGAAGCCCGCGTTCGCCGGCCCGCCCGCCGCGATACCGCGGTCATAGTCCTTGCGCGCTTCGTCGAAATGTCCCAGGAACGAGTTCACGTGCCCCAGTTTGATTGGCGCCGTCAGGTCTTTCGGGTCGAGCTGCAGCGCCAGCTTGTAGTAGCGGCGCGCATCCTCCAGCCGGTTCGTGCCGCGGTACACGTCGCCCAGCGACCAGTAGTAGATGTCCGTGCCCGGCGAGAGGGCGATCGCCGCGCGGTAGTATTTCTCCGCTTTCGCGAAATCCTTCGGCGCGCTGAATAGATAGGAGCCCGCCAGCGCAAACGGCGCCGGCGAGAAATCGGGCGCCAGCGCCATCACCTTGGCGAGCGTCGCGCGTTGTTCGTCGAATTTGTTGAGCCCGCCTTGCGCCGCTTGCAGCACCATCCAGGCGCGTGGCGCGTTTGGGTATTTGTCCGTGAGCTGCTTCGCCAGCGTAAGCTGCGCGTCGAAGTTGTTCGTCATGAACAGCTTGTTGAAATCGAGCAGCATGCGCTCGCCTTCACTCGCTTTCGCTGCGCCCTGCTCCGCGCCCTTGAGCGCTGCGATGAACTCCTCGGTGGAGAACGTGACGTTGCTGAGATTCACCCAGGCGTAGGTGAAGTTCGGATCCGCCGCCACAGCGGTTCGGTAGAGTTCGTTCGCCTGAGCGGCATCGCCACGATCCAGCGCTGCCTGGCCGGCGTCGAAAGCGAGGCGCGCTTCGGCGGACGATGTGGTGATGGGTATTTCCTGCACCGCGGCGAGCGCGGTCAGTGGTGCGGCGAGGAGCGCAAAGAGTGCCGTCCGCATCCACGCGTGTGTGTTCGTGTTCATGGCTGACTCCCGGAAATGCGTCGCGCTAGATGCGCGGGTGGGGAGTGTCGCGCGGACTAGACGCGATGGAATGGCGGTTGCGGCGAGTGGACGCGGGGGAGCGGTGGGGCGTGCATGCGGTGACACGACTTTCTGGCGAATCCCAGGAGTTTTGCGGCGGGCGAGACTCCTGCGAATCCGGCAACCTCTTGCAATTGTGAGCCCGGAGCCAGACTCGCTGCCCATTGACAAGATAGCCCGCACCATTCTTTTCATGCGCGGTAAGCGGGTCATTCTCGATAGCGACCTGGCTGCCCTCTACGGCGCTACCACCAAGCGCCTGAACGAGGCCGTCAAGCGAAACGCGGCAAGATTCCCATAGGATTTCATGTTCCAGCTTTCGGCCGACGAGGCTACGGTTTTGAGGTCGCCAATTGGGGATGGGTCAAGATTTTCTGTTGATGAAGTGTCCGTTACACACGAGGGTCGATCGCAGCCGAATGAATGCGGTCGCCCAGAGCAGTGCGGAAGTTGGATTCGAGCCTGCCCTACTGCTTCTGAACATCTCTCGTATCAAACGGCACATCGATTCAACGACATTGGTCGTGTGCGGCAGGCCGAAGGACGGATGGGCCCGGTAGGTTCGATAGAAGCGCAGGTTCGTTAGGAGTTCACGAACGGTGGTTTGCATGCGCAAAGTTCCGCAGTCACCAAGCGACAGTTGCTTCAGTCGCTTGAGCGAGCTTGTGAGGCGTGGCCCGCCGGGAAGTGCAAGGGCATCGCGGACAAGCTTGTGGATCTCATCGCGCACGCGGCCGCCGCGCAGCGTGTAGCGCACCCTGCCGCGCCGTGCCATAAGCTTCAGGAGCAGATGGAAATGGCATAGCTGCAACACCAACTGATGCTGATGGGCGAGCTTGCGTATTCCGGGCAAATTGTCGCTGACTATTGCGCAAACGCGAGCTCTGGCCCTGGTCGGGATTGCTGCTACGACTTGCTGCCAACGAGTTGCTCCCTCTCTGCCAGGCAAGAGCAATGGATCGAGGAAGGTAGCTTGATTGGACCGGCAGGGTTTAAGCGCGGTGAGGTACAGCACCCAAGGTATCCCTTCGAACTCGAACCACAGGCCGTCGACTAGTAATACCAGCGGACCACGGGGAATCTTCTGCGGACTTGGTCGCCTAACAAACCGCCGCAATGCCTGTCGAAACCGATACCGATAGGCAGGCAAGGCCACGCCTGTGCGTCTAGAGAATAACTGCCCAAGTGTGCAGCCCTTCAGTAGCACTCGTCGTAAAACGACTCCTGCGGTTCGGTGAGCTGGCCGCCCACGCTTCTTCGGCCGAATGGTCCACGTGTGTAGGCATCGCACACATTGACGGCGCCGTGGACCAAAGCGTCGTACACGAGCGGCGCAACAAGGCGACTTCGCATGCTTCGATTGCATGCATGCGAGTTACTCCAGAATCGCGCGCATCACGGCCGAAAGACCCTGCGCGCGACTCAAATCATCAACAGAATTACTTTACCCATCCCCATTTTGCGACCGGTTCCCAGAAGCACCGTGACCCGCGCTTCCCGCCGTTCGCTTTCACCGAACACGGCGCCATCATGGCCACCACCGTCCTCAACAGCCCCCGCGCCGTCGAGATGAGCCTCTACGTCGTGCGCGCATTCATCCATCTGCGCGAACTACTCGCCGCCAACTCTGCCTTGGCCCGCAAGATCGATGAGCTGGAGCGCAAGTACAAGCATCACGATGAAGCCATCGCCGCCATCCTCTCCACCCTGCGGGAGCTGATGCACTCCCCGGCGCCTAAGCGCCGCGCCATCGGCTTCACCGCCGATCTCGATTGAGCACCGCCTAAGAGGCCACAACGTGGCCCCTTAGCCGCCGCGAGGCTTTCCTGCATCGCTTCTAAAATGCGGCGCTCTCAGCCCCGCTTGCTTGGCAGCCATTTGGCTGCCACTCCAAAGGCCGCTGGCTGCCGCAGCTTTCTCGCACCTAGCAACGACTTACGTCCGAAGTGGCAGCCGGCATGCCATGCATCAGGTGTGTAGGGACTCGATCAGCCGCTAAAGCAGTCGTCCTTCCTGGACGGGGAGATTTTGAGCACGCGGATTTGCACTCGCCTTGAGGCGCATCGCCTTCAACTTTGCATGCACGGCACAGTTATTTTTTAAGGCGGATCGAAGGCATCTCGCCGTCAAGATTGAAGGACGCAGATGGGATTTTTATGGCGCCTGTGCGCCACTGCCCCCTGGAGCGGTCAGCTTCCACTTCCCATCGATCAGTTTCCACGTTTCATCAAAGTCCGCGGTCTTCCCATTGTTGAACGTCGCGCGAATGCTGATGAGTTGAACCCCATCCGCCAACGCTTCCTCTTTGACGACATCGATACGTTTCACGCCACCCTCGGCATCGGCTTGCTTCTTGTTGTCGGCACTCAGCTTCTCAACTCCCCCGTACAAACGCATGAAATCCGTATCACCTACACCAGGCGCGAACCATTCATCGACATCAATCTTCTCGCCCTTCATGGAAATCTGTGTGAATTGCACGGCACGATCAGAAGCATTTGGGTTGCCACACCCGCAAAGCGTGAAGCTTAAGAGTCCAATTTGTAGAGCTGTCCTGATCATGAAGTTACTTCCTGTTCCTATCTAGAAAGTCTGACGGTGGAACATTTTCGTTCCCGATATATGGCGAAAACTCCGGGGGCTCATTGCGCACACCTGGTGTATTGACACCCTGTGCATTTGGCTCGAACCAACTCAGTGCGTCCCTGAGAAACCCCATCGTTTCTTGCTCGGTGCCAGGCCGCGGTGGCTCTGGCCACTTAGAGCAGTTACCTCCGAGATCATTTAAACATTTGCTTAGCTGGCGATTGCACACGATGTTTTTGCAAAACAGATTGCTAGAATCGCGACCATAAATGATTGCGCATGTCGTGAAGCATTTGTCGTGTCCCATGTAGCACCGATCGGCGCTATCTGTCGGAGGCTTGCTTCCCGCGCGGCCACCATTTGCACTTGGCGCCTGCCCGCCGCTCCAGTTCTTACCACCCCAATTGCCGTTCGCGGGGCCATCAAATGGGAAGGAACGTCCTGGCCCACCCCAAAACGTATCGTCCAATCCAAATCGGTCGATGCTAGACAGAGGGCGGCCGCGCACATACGCAAATGTGTTCACACCTCCTAACAATCCAATGGGGTCACTCTGGGTGTACCTCCCACTCGCCGGATCGTAGTCTCTGAAGTAGTTGTAGTGCAGCCCGACGACCGCATCGTACTGCTGCCCCGGAAATCGAAGGTTGTACTCGAACAGTCCCAAACTCGAAGGATTCTCATTCGGCACCGTGGTGCCAAACGCATCCGAGTCCCACCTCCAGCGCATGTTGTTGCTGCTATCGGTGACGAGCCGCGGCGTGTTCAGGTGATCGGCGTGCACATAGAACAGGTTAACGCCGCCGCTGCCATTCGGCCGCAACGTTGCGATTGGCGTATCACCTAACCACAGGGTCTCCTGTATCAGCGCACCGGCAGCCGTGTACTCCCCGGCCAGATGCCCCGCCTCGTCGTACACATACAACGTGGTGGCGCCCGAGGTCGCGCGCTTGATGCGCTGACCCAGCGCGTTGTACGTGTACGTCGCGGTGGTGCCGGCATTGCTGGCCGTCGCCATGCGACCGCGGTTGTTGTACGTGAACGTGGCGGTGCCGAAGGACAGGGAATTGCCCGCGGCGTCGTAGCCATACGTCCGCGGCAACGAACCGCTGATCGAGTTCACGCGGTTGCTGGTTCCGGAGTTCGTATACGTGCTCGGTGTGGTGCCGCTCTGCGTGAGCCGGTTGCCGTTGGCGTCGTACGTCCATCCCTGGGTGATGTTGCTCGACGTCGCCGAGTTCAGCCGGTCGAGCGAGTCGTAGCCATACGTCCACGACAGTGTGCCGTCGGCGGCATCAGAGATGCCGGTGATGCGGAAGGCATCGTCGTAGGCAAAGATCTTGAGGCTGGCTCCATTGGCGTTGTCGACCTGCGTCACCTTGCCGTCGGTGTCGAAACCTCGCGACGCTGTGGTGCCATTGCCCCAAGTCCACCCGGTGATCGGGCCAAACGGGTCGTAGCTGATGTTGTTGAGAATGGTCGTCGACCCATTGAGCGTGAGGGTCGAGGCCTGGCCATTCGCGTTGTAGCCGTACGTGACAACGTTGCCCGACGGCAGTGTGGCATTGCCGAGTTGCCCAGCCGCGTTGTATCCGTACCCGAGCGCAAGCGTAGTGCCGCCAACGGTCTGCCCTTTCCCCGTGATCCGTCCATGCGCGTCATAGGTCCAAGCCAGCGAATGCTGCGAATCCCAGGCGCTGGTGAGCAGGCCGTTCTGATTGGTGCCGGCGTCGTAACCATAGTTGATGGTCTGGTCGGTGACGCCGCCCAAGGTGAACGACGCCGAAGTCACGCGATTCGCATCGTCG
>Ga0307513_10005711_pt1 | contig 16373 bp, 18 predicted proteins | sample 15_EM_MG_FD_202174 | JGI IMG/M metagenome (GOLD analysis project Ga0307513, IMG submission 202174) | Populus trichocarpa ectomycorrhiza microbial communities from riparian zone in the Pacific Northwest, United States - 15_EM | ecosystem: Host-associated > Plants > Roots > Unclassified | place... | reverse complement strand
GGTACAGCCTCAAGATCCTAGCATCGATTGCTACTGCTTGAGTTCATTTTATCCTGGTATCCTCACTGACATAGTGCAATGTCGATGTGCATTGAACGAGGCAACGTGTCAGTGCGCCTTTCGTAGTAGTCACATCACTAAAAAGTTTGAAATCACCCCATTGAGCACTAAACGAGTTATGGACTTTGATGATTATCCCCAGCCAGAGGTTTGATTCCTCTGTTTCCGACACAGCGGTGGTTTCTTTGTATCGCTTTTGTGTGTGTCGCTTATTAGCTCCCATCAATTTCGTCATATCACTTGAAGGTGACATATTCAACGATGATCGAGATTTCCAATAATTCAGTTTCTGAGAGTTTGTTTACTTAAAACATGAAAAGCGTAAGGAGCATCCAATTATTGCACTCCTGATAGACTACAATGTGTACTGTCAGAAAAATCTCCCCATCACTTTTAACTTGAATGTAACGCTATGGGCGCTTAAAAAATCAAACCCGGAAAGTGCCTTGCGTTGATCTCTTGATGTCGATCTTTCGTTCTTGTGGGTCATAGCTTAATGTATTGCCACGAATACCTGTTTATCTCTCTGGAGGGGGTCTATTAACCCCTGCCCGGCTCCAATGAATCACATTGTCATTTAATGTACTCATCCGCGTCAAACAGCGCTGCGTTGGCGGGATGTCCAAATATTTGTCAGTAAAAAGGTAGAGTATGCACCTTTAGAGTGAAACGTACGTAAAGGGCTTGACCGGGATCGCCAAAGCCTTCAAACCGGTGGGGATGTTCAGATACAAGACTCAATCCAGACCGCGAAATATCAGTCTCCTTCCACAAATTTTCCTGCCTCATGCACTGTATAATACCATTTTACACCGACGAACTCTTTGCTTATTTAAGGTGCAACAAGAGAAGAGAAGCCTCTCACAGGCCAATTAGAGTCAGCATGTAAACTACATTGTCCCATAGGCCTTGGATGTACGTCCGCCTCTTTGTTGATGGTCGTTCCAGACTCAATTAAGGTTCTCCTACCGGAAAACCTCTGAATTACGCAGAATATATGCAGTGAATAAAACAACACCTCAGTCCACTTTTCGTGGCATCACATCACTCGAAAGTTCTGTCCACTGAAATCCCATTGAGCGCTAAACGAGCAAATGGGCTTCAATTATTATCCCGCGCCAGAGGTACGATTCCCCCTTTTGCAACACAATGGTTTCTTTGTACTGCTCTCGTGTGTACTACGCTCCCATCGCTATCCCGGCGCCCACAAACCTAGAAAACGTACTATAACGTAAGGTACTGACATCTTGAGAACATGGGGGTACAAGGTTGCCCTTCCATCAGCAAAAATAAAAGTAACATATATCCAATTGCAGGTTTAGCATGCCAATAGAACTATTCTAACGTCCTCCTGTGGTCAGCAAATATTCTCTTGAGTTGGAATGATTCTTACCACCATTTACGTTTCCTGAATCATTGGTGGTCTTAGAATACAAAGGAATGATTTTGGCGGGATTAGTAAGTTGCTCGAAAGAATTGCAGACGCCTAGACTCGCGACCAGTCCTTAGGTGGTGATCATGATTGTTTATCATTTATTGTGGTAAGTATTGTTATCGTGGCAAACATATGGCGGAGCGTGAAAAAGAGGATCACCACCTAAGGACTGGGAGCAACGGATGCGATTTAAAGGAAACCCCCCTCGCGTGACGCTGACTTGGAAAAAAATCGCGTTTCGACATCGTTAAAAACACTCAAACTCTTTCCACAAGTCTCTATTTTCAACATCACTTTTTCGTACGTTCCTCTACATTTGTAATCGATTGGCATAGGTTTGTAAAATAAGAATTTTTGACATAAAACTGAGTTTCATCACTAAAAGCGACCACGGCCATTCTGAGCACCCGCACTCGACGACGGTGGGTTAGGGTTCTGAGAGCCTAGCAGACGCCCACAATTTGGCTGTGGGCAAATAATAATAAATAAATAAAAAAGGAAGAGCAGGAAAGGGGAGGGATATATCTGTATACTCACTATAGAGTCTGAATTACATCAATATCATGACTCTTGAAGCTCAAAGCACGACAGTGATCCAATCGACTGTAGAGGCTAGGCTTGAGCTTGAGTTGGTGCCTTTTTTAAAAAAAATAATAAAGAATACAAGGATAGTCGCTTAGATGTGAACAGTTCGGATATCGGGCCAAATTTGGTTCATTTTCTTTCAGATACCCTTCTGGAGGGCATTCGTGTGTTGGAAATTACGGCGCCGTATTACGGCGATCGTTTACGGCGGCAATTCCCGCCGTTATCACGTGACTCCCCCCACTCAAACTTAGCACCTTCGCATTCGTACACTTTATTATTTCCCGAGCGATACGCACACCTTTTTTTACTTGTGTATTCAACTTGAAATTTCCAAAATTAATAATTATTGCACGAAGGAGGACAAGGGAGATCACGGCACTCAATTCCCGCCATCCACCTCCTTTCCTTTTCTGCTCCTATTTTATTTGTTAATCGTAATTGTATTCAGACGTATGGGGTGCTTTTAAGTCATGTCAAAGAGAATAATTGCACACAATATAAAAGTGGTGGATTTTAAACAGGTGGAGGGCGAATTGATGCTGTCGCTTTGGTGGGAGTCATGCTAACCGTGACTGAATTCGGCCAGTAAAAATTCTACCCCTGCCTAGGTTTTATCGAGTGGAAAGTTAGGTGCACAATAATTGCCATAATTGAAAAAACTACACTGAAGGTTATATGATAATTCACGGCGAAGCAAAGCTCTCACAGAATTGTCACAGAAGGAATAATGTAAATTATAATTACAGTAATGGCGGGGTGAAACCGCAAGCTGAAAATGTTATTACTGACGTCTCCTAAGGTTCCTGGCCCCTCACTATAACATTAATCCACCTCTCGGTGGCTGGCAGGACCGTCGGAATGGCTATAGCCATCACGTTTTCTCCTCACGGAAATTGCCGCCGTAAACGATCGCCGTTATGCACGCCGTAACTTCCAATTCCCAAACTTACTGCCCTTCTGGACAATCGCCTTTGGGATCTCAGACTTCAGTTGGTGCCATTGGCGATTTCTTTACCCCGGACACCGCCATTGGCAAGAATCACCGGAATGTCTACCTTTTCGAAGTTCAGGCTCGATGTTCCTGCGGACTCTGTTACGGTCAACGACGCGCCGTCAATGATTTTCTGGGACCTCGCTCAGCCTGGATCGTTGCCTACATCCACGCCTAGTGGTTCTCTCTATTTATGGGAATTTTCTATCAGATTCTTGGGAACAGTTTCTTTCTTCTTTAGCCTGGGAACAGGTTGCGAGTTCAGTTGGTTGCTCTCGCTTCTTTACCACCTCCACCTCCACTCCCCCCTCGCTGGCAGCTCCCCCAAGGTGTACACTGCCCACTCTAACCCCATCACCTCTATGTTCCAGACCGTTTACAGGTCGTCTGGCCTGCAAAACCAACAGGTCCATAGCACCCAATCGTCGGGAAGCCGCAGCACTGAAGTGGGCCAGTGCACTTAGCGCCGAGGGCAAGGCAACGCCCTGTAAGGAAATCGCGTCAGCAATCGCGAGTATAAAAATATTTAACGGTGTCCGTACTTTCAAGGACAGGCTCTGCTGTCGAGAAGGGAACAGACGCGAGGAAGATCGCGAGGACAGTGGTTGCAGTCGGCAGCTTCATCTCTTTGCTGGAATTCAGTATGAGGACTTGTCGAGATGATTCTAACTGGGGCTTGGTTTGGTGGCAGATGCTGGGCTCTCCTCAAATGATCACAGAGGCTTTTATAGTATGCCAGACGAGTACACGAACCCTACGACTTGACAATTTCTTCTAAATAGGATACCTAGCGGCAGCTTGTCAACGCTGAGGCCTTGAGGTTCGACAGTTTTATGCTCGCGATTAACGGTCAACATTTCCGTCAGTAATTCCGCTTATCCCGTTGTCAACCTGTCAAGGTACAAGAGCGGAATACGGCTTGAAATTCCGATAGAGGTAGACCCGAGTCTCGGAGTCCGAGGTCGAACAAATGTTAAAGGCTCTGGACGCATATCGGTGAGTCAATAGATCCCCAGTTATCATAAAGAATGCAGATGGAATGGAATCCCGTTGAGCCAAGCAAGTGGTAGTAATCTACGTCTGAGATTAAGCCAGGCAGTGCTTCAAGTAATACGAGGACCGGCCGGATGCATATGTCGGAAATTTCAAAAAAGCCTATAGGTAATTATAAAATCATTTTAGTGATTACGGAGGCATATGTGTTGTTGATATGGTGCTGATATGCACTTATAATGTGTCAGAAGTAGCCTATAAGTCTCATAGGCTTTTTTGGATTTTTCCGACATAAAATCAGAAGAGTTACAATACTAGACCGGACAGACGAGCAAATCAGTCCGATGTCAATACAGAGGAGGAACCCCAGTACGTCGACAGGGCCAATAGCAACCGGTGGAGTGGACCTCAGCGGTCTTGTTGCTGATGGGCGTGGGGACTTGCCGGTTGCGGAGGTAGAGAAGTGTTATGCAGAAAGATTCAAGATTGTGGTGCTCTCTGTCCTTCTGGAATGAGAGCAAAAATATGTGCTTCCGGCAGCTGTGCATCGGAATAAAGTCCTGGCACAAGTACCTAAGGTCGCCGAGGTCCGAGGACAACAAGTTTACCGAAATGTGATGCACTTACAACGCAGTCAACATCTATTGGTGTTCCTCGCGAGTCAGGTCATAACCTCGGTCTGCAGACAGAATTGGACTGTGCTAGTTCGTAGTTGAGGAGCGCACTATCAGTCCAAAGGCCATGACTTCCTGCCACTAGCACCCCCTACTACCAAACCTGTCTGACACCCTAAGAGTGAAAATTGAGTCAAGGTGGCTTATTATCACTTCTGAAATTGTTGTGAAAATGATGCATTCAAGGCATCCTCCATCCACGCATTCAATACTGCGCACATTAGAGCTCTGCTGTAGTGTTTCGACCGATTGTTCACGCCATGTTACGCGTTACATACAATACTTATTGTTCATTTGGCAAGTTGTTCACGACACCCTAAATAGGAAATTAAGGGTCCATTTCGGGTGCCTCGGGCGCTTTTTTCGAGATTTTGGATCAAAAACTCACCCTTTCAGGCCCCGTTACACGTTATTGGTTCATGACTAACCGTTACCCGTTACATCATACATGAATAATCGGTTGAACACTACGGTAATCCGGTTTTTAAAACAAGAATCAACGTGCTCCACAGGATAAACCAAATTGGAAACCCCTTTCCAAGAGAAACCCAGGATTTCAAGCAATTGACATAATAAACATACTGAGAACCGAAAAAGGATTTTCCTGCTTCAGAACCCGACGCTTATTTCCTCGTAAATTATATGGCAATAGATTCTTGCAATACTCTTGCATTGTTATGCAACGATCCCAGGAAGTTCTACATGACCCTCCGACACCCGTTTGGTCTAAGGATCCTAGGATCGTAGTCACATCACCCATTGTCAGTGCGATGATCTCAGTGCTGGGCAATGGGACCCTAAAAGCGGCACAACACTGTTAGCAAGGGGTTATTTCTCCCTGCGCATCGGGTTCTTGGTTCTGCCGGTGGGCGTTATCTCATCTGATACATAATGAGCTTCCCCTTTCCTCAAACCTGCCTCGGAACAATGGAAGCCAGACATTATTTTGTCGGGATCCCTCCTAACTGGGATTACTTCTTTCCAAATCGGACCATTTGAACGTTCGTTCATTAATCATTCTAGGTATCCTTAGTCAGAAAACATACCTGCCATCGAAATGACGAGAAATTCTTTGCTCCTTAAGGTACCTCTAATTGATTTTTTGTTATTCGACACGACATTGGTTATCTGTGCCGTGTATGTTGCGTATGTGTGTGCGACTATTTTTAGCTTGACTATTCAAGCGCTGAGCGGTGAAACCTCCGGGTATAAATAATTGGTTATATTAGGACCAAAAATCCATTTACATCCTTCCCAACTCATGTCTTCAACGCAAAAAGCTCTGGTGATCGACAAAAAGCAAGGAAACTTTCAGCTTGCCGACATCCCTATTCCCAAGCCTGGCTATGGGGAGATCTTGGTCAAAGTTCAAGCCGCAGCGCTGAACCCTGTGGATTGGAAGATCCGGAAGTATGGGGTATTGATTGATGAATATCCTGCCGTTGTTGGAAGTGATATTGCAGGTGATGTCGAAGACTTTGGACCTGACGTAACTGGATTCGTGAAGGGGGACCGAGTGTACGCCGTGATTTTTAAGATGGGACTTTCAAGTTGCGCTAACACTGAATTTTGGACTCTAGGTTCTGTCAAGGAAGTATTACCAAGGAAGGGGGTGGTTTCCAACAGTACGTGGTCACATTTTCTGCGATAACCGCCAAGGTAATGCGTCTGACTCTCATTTCTCATGTATGTTCTAACAAAGCTATCCATCTTCTTAGATTCCTCCTAATGTTTCGTATGACGAAGCTTCGACGATACCTTTGGCGCTTACAACCGCATATTCTGGCTTGTACACCCGAAGCCCAAACGGTTTGAGTATCACGCCTCCAATTTCTGATGGCGGCGAAGGACAATCTTCAGGGATTCCTCTCGTCATCCTTGGTGGTGCCAGCTCTGTTGGACAAATGGGTATTCACAACTTAACTTGACATCCCATGATCTTATACTGACCAAAGTCGATTCAACAGTCATCCAGCTGGCAAAACTGTCCGGATTCTCGCCAATTATTACAACCGCTTCTCTGACGCACACTGACTTCCTTAAATCCATTGGTGCCACAGCCGTTCTTGATCGCAATTCATCTTCCGAATCTCTTGCCGCAGAAATAAAAAGGTTCACCAACTTACCCATCAGATTCCTTTTCGACACAATATCTATCGATAGCACGCAGAAAATTGGATTGGACCTCCTCGTGCCAGGCGGTCAAATGGTCGTAGTGCTCCCGCCCTTGGTAAAGGCAGATGATAAGGCAATCTTTCACGCAATTGCAATCATTAGTTTGCCACACAACGCGGAGATCTGTGGACCACTTTACCACAACAAGCTTTCTGGGCTTGTGGAGAGAGGTATCATTAAGGTGAGGGGGTTGCATTGACTTCTTATCTCACAGACTAATCGCTTGGAAACGTATAGCCGAACAGGGTGGAGTTGGTACCGAATGGCCTTCAAGGAATTCCGGAAGCGCTGAAGAGATTAGAATCCGACTCGATCTCGAGGCTCAAACTTATTGCTCGCCCCCAGGAAACGGCGTAGATAGATAACGATGATCAAGGCCTAGATGTCAATATGCCAATCACGGACCCTGATATAAGTCTACTGTAGAAGTAGAGAAATAGACACTGCAGCGCATAGCAAAAATTGTCATTTTGAGCTGCTCGATGTCCCTTGAATGCTTCAAATATGCGCCGGAACCTAAGCCTCCAATGGATTATCTAGATAGACTTCAAAAGTTGTTTGAACCTACCGGAGATTTACAGCAAGGGCATACAGAGAGACAAAATGTCATATTTTGGGGACAACGAACCGGGGTTCATTCAATGACCTTATATGGCCAGCGAATTCTGGAGTTTGTAGAGCTACAATGGCTCACATGATGCTTCCAACATCCTCCAAGGAAGAAATTGCGGAAGCCAGGTGTGCCCCTACGCATGCTAGGACACGCGCGCCTGAGCCGCATTTGCACTTGGTGAAAGCGTACACTCTAAACGAGTTAAATCACGGCAGGGAGCAAGGCTTGCAACTTTGAGGGTGCATGTGCATTTTAAAGCACGACTGTTTTGACTTTCCAGCGTCTCGGGTTGGTGTATCGTTGTCACCGGAGTATGATCGAAGATATCCAATGTCACGCAAGAGAGGACTAGGGCCACGAACAAACAAGTCGCAACGACTTCACATCTTGGGGGGGTAGCTGTGTATGGAGATTATTGGACACTGGATATCAGAAACAACAATATAGGGCAGTGTCTTCGATATGCTGGATCCCTTCGACTGCGAGGTGAAGTAAACTCGCGGTGCACATTTTGACTGGTATAGTGGGAAGGATTCTGTGAACATAATGTCTCAAGTCGCCGTAAGTAGCGTGGTGAATTGCGTACTTATTTCACACCTTGACATACAGCTGAGACCTTATCCCAAGAGGTGCGCAATTAAAAAAGGAGAGTAACGAACGGGACGTTCATTATGCAATGGGAGTCGATGTTAGCGTGCTCTTGAGGTCCGGGATTGGTAAATCGAGTTATTTCCAAAAAGAGGCAAGCCAAAACGAGAGAAGAGGGTCTAAAACGCGTAAAACATGAGCTCTGGATGTCTAAAGACATGTAGCCAAATATCGAAGGAGGCGTGCGTAAAGAGATCTGCGAAACAATTCTCGGAGGAAGCGAATGAGGAAGGAGTAGGATGTAATGTAGGAAGTAAAAAACAAAAACGCACTCACAACTTAGATCCTCTTCAAAGAGACGCGAGACTTGACAAAGGGACCGGGGAATGCGAGAAATTGTACGAAACGCCGTTTTTGACGCGAATGACTCGGAGAGCTTTGTTCCAACAGCGCTTATGCAGTCATCACCAACGAAAAGAGACCGATTTTGCAAGGACAAGCGCGGGATTGAATTCAGGGTGAAGTTCATGATCGTATAAGCTGATTTCGAGGTCTGCATCATCGTCCGTTGCTACCCGTTTTCCCTTGGTTTGGGCAGAAATAGCGGGCTCCAGCTGCAGGTCAGCGGCTCGCTTCTGGATGGGGGCTTCTTGGCTCACCCATGCGAAACTTTCTTCTCGGATTCTTCCTTGACTCGGGATCTGTGATTCCATTAGCGCGTTTAATGAAAAAATGAAGAATGTAGAGGTTCTGAATGTTACTAACTCTATTATTATAGATGTTCTACTTCGTGTTTGTGTAGGTCTGTTCGACTCAAACCCAGGCCCCAGACCAGTGTGATAATTGGTGCTGCCACTGTGACGATGTTCGACGCAGATCTTGCATTCCATAGGCAGATGGCGCACGGAGCAGACAACAGAGTGAAGGGGAGGACTCTCAGATACGCGCCGACGGCGTACAAAGACTGGGTCGACTAGGATGAGGGCGTGTACCATGATGAATGTGGTGGTTGCCATGCAAGGAAGATTGGTTGCATAAGTAATTGTGTTGGTAATCCGTACAGTGGATTTTTTTGCATTGCGCGCGGGGGAACCGCGAGTGAAGGTGGCTGAGGAACTGCCGTAAAGCTTGGGCTCCCGATACAAGTGCAAGCGTGGTTGGGGATATGCGGTAGAGAGTGATCCTGCCCAAGAAGTAGGGAGGTGAGGGGCTTGACATCCACAAGTCGCTGATGATAGTTCTGAGTGCTAGCCGCAACCGAACGCCGATGAGGGGGCGTAAGATCGAATGCGTTCAGCTTCTAATGCTCTTGAATGACTAGCACAACGCCGACGTCAATGCATAACGTGTTATTCGTTCTCGATCGCTGTATAGAATAAGCTTAATTCTTTTCAAATATAATGGTACTTTCAAAAAAAAAACTTTTTTTCCAAAAATGATTATATGGCCCTAATTTTCACTTTGGCCTGTTCAGAATTTTTTTTGAACTTTGAAACTTTTTTTTTCGAAGTGCCATTATTACTGAAAATTGCAATAAATAAATAATTCTTACGCGTGTTGAACAATCCTGAAATGTTTTATCAGGGTGCCCCGTAAACCTTGGTTCTATGCACTCTCGAAGGCCGCTGCGATAGGTACACCCCCCGGTTCTACCTCTACAGTAAAGTCCTTCCAGGCCTCAATAAAATAATTGACGATACCCTCGTATCCGACATAAACCAGAGCGCCGGCACCTACCAGGATGGAAGCAACTACGGGAATAGATATTAAAAGATAAAGCAATAACCCGTACCATGGGCTTTCTTCTTCCAGCAAGGTCATGAAGAACGAATAGCAGAGCAACGATAAAGCCACGCAGTACATCAATAAGAATGTCGGGAGATACAACAAAACAAGGTGCAGGGGGATTTTAACACCTATACAAACAAAATTTAGCGAGTATAAATGGTAGGATATGATTGGAAGGCCCACTCTGCCTGATAAGTAATCTTTTCAAATAGAAGGAGCAAGGGCGAGGGCGAAGAGAAGCACCTGAAGGCAACCAATACCGCTGGTGTACATAAGGTATTGACCGTACAACAGGGAGGCTTGCAATAATTTGAACCAGCAAAGAGGTATGATACCGCGAACCCATGTAATATATAAGGGCGAATGCGCCTATCGCTGCGCCCAGGGACATACAACTGGTAAAGCCCCCAATGAGGAGCGCCATCCAGATTAAATCGATTGTTTTGGTTCCACTCATTTCTGCTGCCAGGCCGCCTTCAGGTGAAAAGAGTCTTGCAGTAAATAAATAACACCCATAGGATACCGCAATGGAGATGAAGAGGGCGAATAGGTAGAGAAACACAACCACGGCTTCGGTAACTACACAAAGGTTAGATGCACCGAGGACATATACAAAACGATTCACTCACTATATGATAACCCGCCGGAATAGTCAACATGAAACAGCTTTGGATACACCTTGATGGAACTTCCCTCGTATAGGCCAAGCCAATATAAGCTACACGATTATCAACAGAGGCACAGTTGCAGAATTGTGGATCGACTCACGCAGTGACGATTCCTACTCCGAACACGCATTCTACAGTCGTCGCCTCCGTGGGCCGCTGTCCATAGAAGAGGGCTGATTTTGTCATTCCTATGATCGCCACCACAAGTGTAACAATAATCCGGTATCCTGTCAAAGGAGGGTGGATTCCCCCCGCTTGGTGTAGGATATCGATTTCATCGGAAATGTAGTATGGGCAGTGGAAGCCAGTAAATTTCTCTAGGAATACCCAAAGGTATTCCATATAATCGAAATTAAATAGCCATGTGAAATATCGGTTGTTGGTCTCCTCATATGCGCCGAGAAGGTGGAAACTGACCCAACATAAGTTGTTGTAAGCCACAGAATCACCAAAACTCACAATAGGAACACTACCACTCCCAGAATCCACTCGAGAGTGATGGAAGCAAAGGTAAAGTTGAGATAGGATGTCGCGGTCTTGGCCACTGCCAAACCAACGGTCGAAAGGATGACGAGGAGGCGGTATGGCGTCAACTTTGGGTGCCACGAAAGACTTGATCCTGCAGACGATATTCGCGGTGACGGCTGCCTTGGCGGACGAGTGCTGGCAAGGTCAATGAGCTCGATTGTCGAGCCAGACGGAGAGGAGTCGATTGGTGCTCTATCAGTCATGTTGTAGTTTAGAGAGAGGTAGCATGGTTGTTCACCGCCCTGAAAGCACCAATACCTATCCTATAATGGACAGGACTGACCGCTGTCGATTGCAAGGGCGCCATCGCACCGTCGCCCTGGTTCAAAAAACTGTCGGCAAACTCCGTTGGCTTTTGGGCTTTCCCGGACCGATACAACCGCCCGTTCACCTCTCCTCGAATTAAGTGTCTGTTCAAGGTGAACAGTTCGCCGCTTAGCCTGTAGATCCTATTTGGTGGCTTCTAAAAACATTCGTTCAGACACTCAAGACAATTACTGTGCCTGCAAATCCTTCCGTGCGCATTATGCAAATCGAAGAAATGATTCACGACAAAGATGGTATCCCACCCACAGGCCAATGCCTGCTCTTCGGAGGGAAACCGTCCGATGACCACCACTCTCACAACTACTATAACCTCCAGAATTAATCCACTCTAATCTCATTCCCGCCCTTCTATGTAGCAGTGGAGGCGTCCCCATTGAGCTTAACAATAATTAAGCGCCGGCCGGTCGTCCGTTTTCGCCCCAATGAACCATAGCTCCCTTGTCGCATTGAGAATTTCACGGTGCCACTCATACACAGTCGCCCACATAGGTTACGAAGCCCACGGCTGAAAAACCTGGTTCACGACAGAACAAGTCGACTGGGAAGACTTTGCGAATAGGAACGCTAAGAATTGATAGTATCATATCCTTAAATGTAGCCTTCCAGCTGGAAAAATTGTCAGGGCTCTCACCGATCATTGCGCAACCGAGTGGACTCGAACCTTGGTCGGATGGTCGAACGTCAGCGCCGAATCACCAAGAGTACCGGGCAAGGACTCCGATATCATATAACCCGGGCAGCTGGCTTTCTAGGTTCTACCTCCCACTATAGAACCCATGGCTGGTAACAAGTACTTGTCACACCGAGAAAAATACTTTTTCCCCGGTTTTCCAGGGAGTCGACAAGGAAAAGCCAAATCAGGCTTTTTTCCCCGTCTTCTGCCTAGGAATATTTTTACCCGACTGCCAGGGATATTTTGCTAGTGCCCACCAATGCCATAAATGCCTGGTTTAAACCAGTATTTTTTCCCTGTTTTGTAACTAGGAATTTTTTAATGTTCGTTTTCTGGGGAGTCAACAAGGAGAACCTAAACCAAGGAATTTTACCCTGTCATTTTGTTTTTCATTTAAGTCCAACGTTGCGGTCAAGGCCACGCCCCACGGCCCCAATTGAGCAACCACGGTTCAAATTTCAAACACCGCCCATCATTCGCCATTACTCATAGTGTCCATGGTCACCTGGGTGGGACAAAGATACCATTCTGTAGTATCATTCACTGATGATCGAGATTTCCAATAATTCAATTTCTGGGGATTTGTTTACTAAAACTCGAAAAGCGTAAGGAGCATCGAATTATTGGACCCTGATAGACTACAACGTGTGGTGTCAGAAAAATCTTCCCACCACTTTTAACTGAATGGGCGCTTAAAAAATCAAATCCGGCGAGTGCCTTGCGTTGATCTCCTGATGTCGATCTATGTTGACTTATAGAAATACTTTTTGCGAGGTTTCGTTCTTGTGGATCATAGCTTATATAATGCCGTCGCCACGAATACCTGAGTTTCTCTTTGTGGAGGAAAGGCGGGGTTGTTCAGGTTCAAGGCCAAAATATCAATCTCCTTCCATGAATTTTCCTGCCTCGCGGACTGTATAATACCATTGTGCACTAACAACCACCTCTGCTCAGTTAAGGTTTGACCAGAATCCACAGCCTGCACAATCTTAAATGGGAAGCCTCTCACAGGCCAATTAAAATTTGAGCATATAAGCTACTTTGTGCGATAGGCCTTGGATGTACGTCCGCCTCTTTGTTGATGGTATATCTAGACCCAATTAAGGGTCTTCTAAGGTCTCCTATCGGAAAGCTAGCCTGTTTGGTAACATTATCATTTCTGGGCGGTAAGACCCTCTTTAGAACAACCCAACGTTTTTTTCCTCGTGGATTATATGTCAATAAATTCTTGCAATATTCCTGCATTGCATTGTTATGCAATGATTCCAAGAAGTTCTAGATGACCCTCCGGCACCCATTTGGTGTTTGAAAGATCGAGTCACATCACCCATTAGCGCGATCTCAGTGCTGGGAATGACTTGGGACCCTGAAAGCGGCACAACGCTGTTAGAAAGTGGTTGCTTCGCCCCCGGGTTCTTGGTTCTGACGGTGGGCGCTATCTCATCTGATGCATAATGAGCTCAAAATGAGCTTCCTCTTTCCTCAGGCTTGGGCCGGCGCTGGATCTAAGCTGATGGGATTTGCACTCAGAACAATAGAAGCTGGACATTATGTGATTGGCTTTGTCAGGATCTCTCCAAACAGGGACCACCTCTTTCCAAATTGGACCATTTGAGCATCCTTAGTCAGAAAACATGCTGCCATCGAAATGATGAAAATTTCTTTACTCCTTAAGCAATCCTCAAGTCTTAATTGATTTGTGGTTATTCGACATGGTTCTCGGTACCGTGCGGCAATTTAATTTATTTAGCTTGACTCACTGCTGAAACCTCCGTGTATAAATACTGTGCTAATTGGTTATAATAGAACCAAAAATCCATTTTCATTACCACTAACTTCCCAACTCATGTCTTCAACACAAAAAGCCCTCGTGATCGACAAAAAGCAAGGAAAATTTCAGCTTGCCGACATCCCTATTCCCAAGCCTGGCTATGGGGAGATCTTGGTCAAAGTTCAAGCCGCAGCGCTGAACCCTGTGGATTGGAAGATCCGGAAGTATGGGGTATTGATTGATGAATATCCCGCCGTTGTTGGAAGTGATATTGCAGGTGATGTCGAGGACGTTGGACCTGGTGTAACTGGATTCGTGAAGGGGGACCGAGTGTACGTCTTGATTTTTAAGATGCCAGTGGGACTTTCAAGTTGTGCTAACGTTGAATTTTGGACTTTAGGTTCTGTCAAGGACGTTTTACCAAGGATGGCGGTGGTTTCCAACAGTATGTGGCCACACTTGCTGCGATAACCACCAAGGTAATGCGTCTGACTCTTATTTCTTATGTATGTTCTAACAAAGCTATCCTCCTCCTTAGATTCCCTCTAATGTTTCGTATGACGAAGTTTCGACGATCCCTATGGCGCTTACAACCGCGTATTCTGGCTTGTACAGCCGAAGCCCAAACGGTTTAAGTATCACACCTCCAATTTTTGATGGCGGCGAGGGACAATCTTCAGGGATTCCTCTCGTCGTCCTTGGTGGTGCCAGCTCTGTTGGACAAATGGGTATTCACAACTTAACTTGACATCCCATGATTTTATACTGACCAAAGTCGATTAAACAGTCATCCAGCTGGCAAACCTGTCTGGATTCTCGCCAATTATCACAACTGCTTCTCTGACGCACACTGACTTCCTTAAATCCATCGGCGCTACGACCGTTCTAGATCGCAATTCATCTTCCGAATCTCTTGCCGCAGAAATAAAGAAGGTCACCAACTCACCCATCAGATTCCTTTTCGACACAATTTCTATCGATAGCACTCAGAACATAGGATTGGACCTCCTCGTGTCAGGCGGTCAAATGGCCGTAGTACTCCCGCCCTTGGTAAAGGCAAATGATAAGGCAATCTTTCACGCGTTTGCAAGTATTAGTCTTCCATACAACATGGAGATCTGTGGACCGCTTTACCACGACAAGCTTTCTGGGCTTATGGAGAGAGGCATCATTAAGGTGAGGGGTTTGCGTTGACTTCTTATCTCACAAACTAATCGCTTGGAAACGTATAGCCGAACAGGGTGGAGTTGGTACCGGGTGGCCTTCAAGGAATTCCGGAAGCGCTGAAGAGATTAGAATCGGACTCGATCTCAAGGCTCAAACTTGTTGCTCACCCCCAGAAGGCCTAGATATCAGTATGTCGGTCACGGACCCCGGTACAAGCCTTGTACCGGGGTCCGTGGGCCACTAACAAGACTACGTAGTGATACCAGGGCTATTGCCACTACGGATAGGGTCATATGGTGTGTGTAACCTCTGTAGCCTCTAGTGGGAGCCACGTAGCTTTTTCCTGTTTCCTGATGAGTCTACTGTAGATGTAGCGAAATAGATACCGCAATGTATAACAAAAACTATGTTTTTAAGCGAGGCTCGATGTCCCTCGAATACTTCAAATAAGCGCCAGGACCCAGATGAGCTTCAAAAGTCGTTTGAACCTACCGGGGATTTACAGAAAGGGTGTACATAGATAAAATGACTTATTTCGCGGAGAAATGGCCTGGTGACAGCCAAACGACCTTCATCGATTGACCAACCCATGCGAACATTCAGAATGCGCTAAAAATAGGCTTGCAGGGAAAAGCTAGGGCCAACATGAGATGCGGAGATAGCCAAGAGATACGAGCACCCTTGGCCATATAAAAATCGATGGGTTCTCCGCTGAGTCCGCTCTAAACCACAAACTTATGTCTCCAGCCAAACAGAAAGCCTTGCTCCTCGATACGAAAACAAAGGAGTTCGCCGTTGGGGATGTCGAGGTCTACAAACCCGGACCCGGTGAGGTTCTCATCAAGGTTCAGGCTGCAGCGTTGAACCCAGTGGATTGGAAGATCCAAAGAAGTGTCACGTTCGGGGGTCAGTTCCCTGAGTATACAATTATCGGCGAGGACATCTCTGGAGATATCGTGGAGGTGGGGGAAGGAGTAACAAAGTTCAGAGAAGGGGATCGAGTGTGAGTAATTCTCTATCTTTGCAGTAGGGTATTTAAGCAAGTAATTGAACCCCTTCCAAGCTTCGCTGAAACGGAGTTCGCAAACACTCATGGAGGCTTTCAGCAATATATAATTTCATTGGCCAGTGTCGTAGCCAAGGTGAGGAATCACGAAATATCGATAAGCCTTGAGTTCAGTCAGCGATGAATATACAAACAGATTCCCCACTTCAGGCAACCCTCTACCCCCCCCTATATAGGGTAGTTAGTCCCACTTATAAGATTGCCCTATCTAGGGCCTAAACCCCTGGTACTGTCCTCATATATGTGGGAGCTTCCATTTCTGCACATA
>Ga0307513_10005710_pt1 | contig 16373 bp, 24 predicted proteins | sample 15_EM_MG_FD_202174 | JGI IMG/M metagenome (GOLD analysis project Ga0307513, IMG submission 202174) | Populus trichocarpa ectomycorrhiza microbial communities from riparian zone in the Pacific Northwest, United States - 15_EM | ecosystem: Host-associated > Plants > Roots > Unclassified | place... | reverse complement strand
TAGGTCCAGTTTCCCTGACGACTGAGAGGGGGCTACCTGAGAGGGGGAAAGTCTTCCACTCGCATCTGTGTTTTCAGCGGTCAACGCGTGGGAAGATTCCTCCATGGGCGGACCAGGTGGCATCCGAGACTCTGAAAATTGCCCTTGAAGGTAAGTCCGAGATTTCCGGCGGGATGGGGAAACATACCGGGATTGTCCAATACGAGATAAGAGTCATCATCAACATCTGTTTCTGCATCGCCGTCTGCACTAGGAGGTAGTGGTCGCCAGGCTGGAGAAACCCGCTCCAAGCATTCAAGTACAGCCTCGGCGGTGGGGCGGCTTTTTGGTTGGGATAACCAGCATAGTCCAAGCGTCTCCCATAAGTCGTCCGTGAACCATGCCCTCTTCAAACCTCCCGGTCTTCCGGGGCGCATACCGTCGATGATACTTTGCGAGACGACGTGATCTTCACACAATCTGAGGGGAGTTTTACCGCTAAGGACCTCATATATAACCATCCCTAACGCGTAGCAATCCGATTCCTTCGTTGGCCGACTATTCTTAAACCCGAACAGGCCAGGATCGAGGAGTTCTGGGCTCGTCCACCTTGCTGTGCCTGCGTTTGCGGATGCGGTTGGAGTTGTAGGGTATGTAGGGTCCGAAATGATGGTGATAAGTCCAAAATCTGTGAGGCGTGGATGACCGCGTTGGTCAATTAATATATTGGCCTTTAAAAAGCAAGTCAGGGGACAGAAGGGCGAGTCTGATGTTCGAAGACCTACCCCCTTCAGGCTCCCGTGTATCGTCCCCTCGCCATGCAGATATATCAACCCCCGAACAGCATCTTGGAGCTGTGGGAGTGAAATGATCGGAAAAGAGTGAACAGCAGTAGGGACTGAAAACGTACAAGCTCAAATCGATTAACATCCCCGTGCGCCTTGACAAACTCGTTGATGTTTCCATCGACCATCCACTCCGACACCATCGCAAGCTGGTCATTACCCATCGTAACTCCCAACAGCGGCAACAGATTCTGATGCCGAAGAGCCTTCCACGTCACAACCTCCTTGCAAAACCTCTACGTGACTCGCGATCAGCTCGTCAACGCAGACTTTGAATAGCTATACTGATAACCCACACGCGTGATCTTATCGAAGTCACTCGCCGAGTATCCCTTCAGAACCTTGATTGCGACCTTGCGCCCTAGATGTTCACCCTCCCATAATTCGGTGAACCCACCCCGATACAATGGGGTGTCCATTGGATCGTAGCAAAGTGGGATTTGTACCGATCCCGGAAGCGAAGCAGAACGACCGCATATCCTGCACAAAACACTCAGGCACTTCCTCTGGAGTGATGGCGCCAGGGTGTCCAACATCTACTCGGCAGGGTGGGAATGTTCGCGTTCGAGTCAGTAGACCCATTCCCCCAAGATGAAAGAGTGGGAAGTACCTCGTATACCACGTCGACGAAGGACCGAGCGTCATCCCCATGCAAACACCTAACCACCACAGCTTCATCGCGGTTGGAGAAGACTTCCTTGATCAGGGAGATGCGCTCGTCTGCGGCAAGAGGACGGGTAATCAAGCGTCTCAACGCTGGAATGCCCCTGCATGCGAGAAGTTAGTCAGACCAACGGATACGTGTTTCCTAAGAAGTTGAAGCTTACAAGCCGCGTGAAACATCTGGTGCGCGTGGGCGTCGATTCGCTTCCTGATCCCAGCATCGTTGGATCAGCGCCCATAACGCGTCCGTTAGAGTTGGGTCGGTAGGTCTTGGTGGACGTTCACAGCCAACGACCGCAAAGATGACCGTGTCAGGTGGCTTGTCGCTAAATGGAACAGCACCAGTGAAAGCCTTCGTCCCGACAGTAAACGGGTGTCCATTAGACGTTAACCCCAAGAGGGTTATCTGCGACAGACCTCAATCGTGACCATCGAAAACGAGAAAACATCTGCTTCCTTGCTAAATGTCCCCCGATCATCCAATATCTCTGGTGCAATCCACCGCGCGCTGTGACCGTTCTCGGCTGGAGCGTTCCGTATCGAATCCAGGTTTTGCGTGACCATAGCGAGTCCAAAGCCTGTGATCCGGGCACGACCGGTGGTGTCCACAAGAACGTTTGACTGGTTGGATGTCAATACGATGGTGAAACGAGGTCTGGAATAACCACGTACCCCCTTGAGATGTCCGTGGATCACGTTGCACGAGTGGAGGTAATTGAGGCCGTCGGCGACCTCAGATAGCTGGCAAAGGGGTAAGGATGTCACGCGACGCGGTAGGAAAGGTACCTACGAGACAAAGTCTGTCTGCATCTGGATGGTTCGTGATGTATCCCGTGAGATCCCCACCGGGCATCCATTTTGAAATAAATTGAAGGGGAGTAGGTGTGATACCGAGGAGGGGAACGATGTGTTGGTGTTCCAGGCGCTTCCATACTACAGCGGTTGGGTAGAGAGCCTGGGGTTTGGTCAGCACCGGAGAAGAGGAAAGCACGGCAACGTAAACAGCAGACCTTCTTGACCTTCCGCGTGTCTTCATTGTGCATCCGTATGTGTTTTACAAACACCTTCGAACCGCCAAACGTCCCTTCATACGCGTAACCGGAAGCGAACGACGGGCCAGTATTCAGGAGATACGGTGAAAGCGTGCACGATTTCGGTAATATCACTTGGGTGCTGCATATTCTCTCGAGTTCGTGAAGGGACCTCTGGAAGGCGCGACTTGCGGGATCGGAGATGTCGGTGAGAGCCTGTGGTGGCGTTGGTTGGAGAGTGTGGAACTGTGACCGGGAAACTCACACGATCCAGGTACTCGACAAGCCACACTAAATTCTCGCTGTGGAGGTCCGGAAGACACTTTATATACTCTTTCTGATCAAGGAGCTCGGCGAGTTGACTGCTAAACTGAGGCGAGGACCTGTCCAGGTCGTGGAGTCGCTGTAAAGGATCTGGTAGAGTCATGAGGGACTCCTAACGACAGCTTGCAGATAGGGATGGACGGCTCGTGGATGGCAGGCAGAGGCCTTGCTCGATCCTCGGGCTCATATCGAGCGCCGGCCGCCACAGTTTGCAGCAGCGGAACGAACCTCCGTACTTTTTGAGTCGGCACTAAGCGCTCGATGAGGTGCATCGGTTCTGGGGTACCCCCATCCCCAACGATGTAATTAACTAGGGCTTGGGTTTGGAATAACTGAACCGAGCAAGGTCCGACACACGTATCCAACATGTTTCTATGGACAAAAAGTCTCTTATATCCACCCTGCCAAAGTCGCCCGAAAACCATGACCCATAAATCCTATCCTATTAACGAGACAGGTGACCCTCGACTACGGGGTCCCTACCTGCCTGTGGTATGGACGATGAAAGCGCAAATTATCAGAGTTCGATGTTCAAGCTCTGAATGCGCATGAAGTTAATACCAGAACTTGTCAAGGAAACTATCCAACCCACTCCGCTGACGATTCGTACAGATTCCCCCCGGTCCGGTGGCTAAGACGGAGCTACTTGAGAGAGGGAGGACGCTCCACTCCCATCTGTGCTTTCCGCAGTAATTATCCCAGACAGTTCCCATGTGGGTGAGCCGGTTGTCGATGGGGCAGTCGACGACCGGGGAGAAGGTGGCGTCCAAAACCTTGAAACGTTTTCCAAACACAGAAGTACATCCTCAATGCTCGGGCGACCTTCCGGTTGGGGCAGCCAACATTGTTCCAACACCTTCCATAAGTCATCCGTGAACCACACCCCTTCCCGTCCTCGAGGTCTCCCGGGACGGTCTCCCTTACCTATCTTCACGACAACGACTAAGTCCACATACTCGTAGAACGGTATATGCCCGCTAAGGACTTCGTATATCACCATCCCAAGGGCGTAACAGTCCGAATATATCGTTTGGCGGTGAATTTCGACTTCCGGGTCCATGAGCTCCGGGCCCATCCACCGCACAGTGCCACCTTGTATGAATGAGCTCGAGATTGCTGACTCGGAGATAATTGCGAGGAGACCGAAATCTGCGAGGCGGGCATGACACGCCTGATCAACCAAGATATTGGCCTAATAGATGGATTCAGTTGAAGGGGATGTCACAGCATCAGCTTTCGATGACTCACCCCCTTGAGGTCCCCGTGGACCATGCCCTGACCGTGCATATAGATCAACCCCCTCGTGACATCACATAACTGCGGGAACAACACAGCCGTTAGAGGCGAGGGTTGTGGGGACTTGAAGAACTTACGAGCTCAAATCGATTTGCATCCTTGTGTACCGTCAAAAACTGGTTGATGTTCCCGTTGGGCATCCACTCTGACACCATGGCGAACTCAGTTTCGGACATTATCACTCCTAGGAGCGGCAGCACGTTCGGGTGCTGAAGAGCCTTCCATGGCACAAACTCTCTGCAGAACCTCTTCACGATTTTATTCAGCGTTTTTGTAAAAAGAGAGCGCCACTAGTGACTCACGCGTGCAACCTCCTGCAAGTCGCTGGTAGCATATACTTTCAAGGTTTTGACTGCAACTTCGCGACCCTGATACTTGCGCTTCGACACGTCCCCGAAGCCGCCACGGTATAGCACAACACCGGGTGAATTGTCGGGTAACTCAATCCTCAGTGATCTGGGAAACAGGGCGTGGCGAGCGCATATCTCAGACGATAATTTCACACATTTCCTTCGGATGTTTGATGTGAGGTCGAGCCTGTCCAACGCCTAATCGATAGAATATAGGAGGGTGAAAGAAGAGTGAACCAGCCCATTCCCCGGAAACGAGGAACGTGGTAACGTACCTTATCCATCGCGTCGACGAAGGCTTGAGCGTCACCCGCTTGGAGACGCCTAACCATGTCGGTCGTCTTCCTACTTGAGAAGATCTTCCTGATAAGAGAAGGGAATTCATGCTGGGGAGCAGCACGGCTGGTCAAGTGCTGCCAGGCTTGTTCATGGGCGTCGATAGAGGTGGATGGGCATGGGGAGGTTGCCACTGAGTGAGACTCCGGGTCGGAGGTTATGCCACCAGCTATCCTGGATATCCAGGACTCAAATATGGCCATGGTCTGAGGTGGCGGAGAAGGGGGATTGAGGCGAAGGTAGGGAGTAGTTGGACACGGGGACTACGTATGCCTCACATGTTATAGGCGGCCCAGGACAGCCCGTACAGAGCATGCTGACCGCGAACGTGGATGCATTTGCGTCAGTTCTTTGACGTTTCGACGTTCAACGCGTACGAAGCACGAGAACGGGTCAACATACGGCAGTTGCAAAGTAAGTCAGCGAGCGGCAAAACCCGGCCCCCCTGGACCCAGAGCTTAAAGCTTAAAGCCCAAGGATCTAGACGTTCGCCACTGCGTCGAATTGTTATCGGGTTAGTGAAAAAAATCGGCTTTACGCATGCAGTTCGGGCAAGATCGTAGGTATATGAGGATTCTGGCGAAACAAGGTACAATTTACAGAACGCAAACCAACACAAACTACTCCACAACATATTGTATCTCAACTTTCTTCACCGTATTCTTCCAACGCGGGAACTTTGCGAGAGCCCAAACTGTCAGGACATCTCCACTCTCCGCTTTCTCATACAACCCTTTGTCGGAAATCTTGATGGTGTGCTCCTTGAATTCACCATGCGCGTGAAGGTTCCTCACCACTTCACCCCGCCACTTCTCTCCAGAGTCCGCGGAGGGTGGTCCAACCGACAACTCGAACCACGTCCAACTACCACGATACGTCCCATGGTCACTTGGATAACTCGACCATCCCTGATCTTTGGAGACAATGGTAACCACAACCTTCTTCAACTTTTTCCCGCTAGGGATTGGCCCGGAGGTGAGGTAGGAGACACTCCCGTCGGAAATGCGGATAACCTCCTCGCGTTGGTCAACGAGCACCGTCTCTGGCTTGGGCATCTCAACAGGTTCTGCCACGGTCGGTTCGTGCTCCGACAAGTGCAGCAGGTAACGCACGCGCTTTTTAACCCTCTTTCGGCGACTCTTCGATGGGTCCCGCTTGGGGGTGCCGCCCTCGCTGTAGTACCCTGACGTGATGAGGCGACCGAACGAGCTATTTACGAGGGTGCTGGGTAGTATGAAGTGCCCCTTATGTTCTTTAGAATTCGAAGAGGCTGAAAGTTAATCGACCATCAGTCCCGTTATTCCCCACCACAGAAACTAAACGTACCGAGTTCCGGAGTGGCCTCGACATAATCCCACGTATCGTCATCGGAGGGGTCTGGTGGTTCACGAGATTCCTGGAGTCTCTCTTCACTGAGTTCTTGCAAGACCCCTAGGATCATGAGCGCAGTAGGTCTTTCCTTCGGGTCATGACTCCAACAAGCCTCGATCTGCTCCGAAAGCGCGTCCCCCAATCCCTGCGAAGTATCCCCATGTGGCCACTCAGGTCGTAGTCCTGCAGTGATCATTCGTACGACCTCCTCATCCCTGACTTTAGAAAACGGGCTGGTACCAGACAGGACCTGGTATCGGGGACGAGGTGAGATGCGGACTCGAATTTGAGAACAAGGGAAGGGTAGACCCACCTCAAACATTACCATAGCGAATGAATAGACATCAGCGCGCTTTCCGTCGTCCACAGATGCAACCCGCTTGTTTTTTTCTTCGGCCAAGAGAACTTCCGGTGCCGCCCATCGAACATTGGTCGGGATCGACCCGGAGGAAGCCTCATCGCGGAGGACAAGTTCAAGACCGCACTCCGAGATGCAAGCAATTCCATCGCTGTCCACGAGGACATTACGCTATGAGATTGTCAGCTCCCCTAATCTCGAGGTGAGAAATTAAGACTTACTCCTGTCAAGTTACCGTGAACCAGGTTATACTGATGCAGGTAGGCTAGTCCTTGGGCGACATCCAATAGCTGATATCAATTGCGGGTCAGAATTAAAATGGTCAGTGGCAGCACCGGGAGCGGCGACGTACTAAACTGAGCTTATCGACATCTGGATGCTCGCGCACGTAGTTGGACAAGTTCCCGTTAGACATCCAAGGATACACAAGGGAGAAAGGAGGAGAGTCGGAGCCGAACCCGAGGAAGCTGACCACATTCGGATGTCGGAGCCGCTTCCACATGACGGCGTTCGTGCACAGTCTCTGTAAGAACGGGAACATGAATAAAAGATGCTTCAAATCAGGGAAAGACATGCATGCTCAAAGGCATTGAAATCCTTGACGTAATCGGGACTGATCGTCTTAACAGCCACTAGCTCTCCATTGATCGACCGCTGGCGAGTGCTGAATGCCCTTCCTGTGGCGGGGGAAGTGCCATCAGGTTCATCAAGGGTGGTGTGGGACATCCAGTAGCTCTTCGGCAGGAGGCCACACCGAGCGGAAACCTTCTGAAGCCCGTGTAGACATTGGCTTCGGAGTGTAGGGTCGGTCAACGAAGAGTTGAGAACCTGAAACAACAAGGGGTCAGGGACTTCCGAGAGGTGAGAAACGGTGGTGAGCGGGGGTAGCGTACCCGATCGAAGATCTCGATGACGACAAGGACCTCCTTCGCTCGCATCCCCAAAAGCGTATTATCCCCATACCCGAGCATGTAGCGGAGATTTCTGACGTGCTCTTCGGAAGTCGCATCGAACTCTGTGAGTTCCTCAAGCAGAGCGATGTCCGGGTTTGCCGTCTCCAATAAATCAACGAATACGGATACTGTTGGTCTCTCCTCCACCTCACTAACCAACGAGGATTGGATCACCGCCCATAGCTCGTCTGAGAGCCCAAGTCTCGTCGTCTTTGGAGGACGCAATGGCCGCTCGCCCATCACAATCTTCTTCATAACTATCACATGGGTACTGTCGGGAAATGGCACCTGCCCCGTGAACACCTGGGTACACCAAGGTCAGGACCGACAAAGACATTCAACAACGAGGATGACATCACCTCAAAAGTAACCATACCCAACGCGAAAATGTCGGATTGACGTGTTGGGATAGCGGACTTTCCCTCGTTCTGTCCGACGTTGAAGAGTTCAGGTGCCATCCATCGAAAGGTCCCCCCAGACCCGGACCCAGAAGTCTCCGTGCAGTTGAGACTAGCGATGCTGGTAAACCCGAAGTCATTGAGTCGCGCACAGCCCGACCCATCAACAAGAATATTATCCTGAGATGTGAGGTGGTGAATACTGTGTAGCAGAGGAGGAAACCGAGGCGCACTCCTTTCAAATCTCCGTGCACGATCTCGAGCGAATGTAAGAACGATAGCCCGCGGCTGATGTCGAGCATCTGAAGTCTCATCAGCTCAATCCCAGTTTAATTTGGAGTTAGCGCACCAGTTGCGATCGACTGGATTCAGGATTTTTCCTGACGTAGTCCCGCACGTTCCCGTTGGACATCCACTCCGACACCATGCAAAGGGGTGCAGACACCTCCGAAACTCCGAGGAACGGGACAACGTTGGGGTGGCAGACCCGTCGCCACATCACTACCTCCTTGCAGAAGACCTGTGGTGATAGTCAACCGGGGGTGACAGGGGGAGACCAGTAGTATTACCTTTTTCACTTTCTGTACGTCTTCATCTTTGTATATTCGGAGTGCCTTGATGGCCACTCGTTTGTCGTTATAGATTCCTTCCCAAACGTCACCAAAACCGCCACGGGCAACAGGACTCCCAGCCGTCTGGATGAGCTTTCCCGGAATGATATGGGAGGTTGGTAGGAGCCCCATGCGACCACACAGTTGTCGAAATCGCTTGAAGATCGTGACATCGTATGTGGTAGCTTGAAGGGCCTGTGCACACATCGACGTTGAGAACCGATCCACGAGGTAGAATATCTCGCAAAGCACACCTTGTCAAACACCTCCAACAACCCCTTTGCCCGTACCGTATCTCCTAACAGGGAGAAAAGGTACAAATTGTACAACTGACGCTGCTTGAACGCAGCCCGTAAAGCGTCAGAAAGATCGTCTGGGTCCTGATCCACGCGGAGAACATCGAGTCGGGCAGTGAAAGCGGTCAGATCACTAATCAACGAGGGTTGCGCTCCCTTCGACATCGTTCTCGCGTGCAAGGAGGGATGGCACAAAGCGGCACGATATCACCCCAACGTGAGGACAGGTGGGGGGAGGGGGTGAACAAAGCACACGAGGCCACGCTTTGACCCGCACGCATGTTTCATAGGGACCAGATCACGCCCACGAGGCAACTGTTTTGCCGTCATCCTGGGAGACGATGAAGTAATGGAAACGTATAAGAATGAATGAATCTCGCCATCCATGCTTATCAGCAACCCCGTTGATTTCGGCAATCCAGCCATCGCTCTACTGACCCAATGTCACAATACTTTGAGAGCGATTACCGTCCGTCAGCAACATAACCAGGTGCTTCGAGCCTCGTACCCAGCACCACCTGCGGTCCTTGCCTAAGCCCACACCTTTCCGCCATTTGGAGATGAGTGTCGACAGTCTTCCATTCGGCTTGACATGACTAAAAGGTCGGTGGTCAGGCGCGTGAGGTGGCAGGAGGACAACGTGGACAAGAGAGACAGCAGGAGTAAAGGCGGCCTGCCTTGTTCGAACACCCCTACTGTCACATCTTGGAGGCTTTACGCGGCAGGAAACGTTGGGAAATTTGGCTGGGAAGCGAGTCAATGAACGCGACGCGAGGGATGGAAATAAGGGACCGCACAGAATGTGGTATGTTCAAGTTCAAGACGGTGGAGGGACGACGAGGAAGTTTCGAGCAAATTGGTCGGCGGAAGACCGGCCGGGAAATCGCAGCGGAAGGCTGGGGTGGACGGGGATCACATCCCAAATAGACCAGGTGTGGGACAAGTGAGGATGAAGTCGGGTCGAATGACAGGAGGTTCGGGGATCAGTGAAAAACTGGAACCGCTCTTGATATACGAGGAGGATTGTCATCGGGATATTTGGGGATGTAGCACAGCGGGGGGCAGCATGAGGCACGAGCAGCGGATCAAAAGGGTCGGCAAGCGGCAAAACCCGACCGATCTCTACGCCTGCGGTAGGCGGATTTGAGGACGTTCACTGCGCCGGATTGCTGTGGGACTAGCGACATCAAAGACGGGGGTTTCCTACGACGAAGCAACAATCCTGGCTATTGCTTTTACCAAGTGTGCGTCTCCGCCTCCGCCTCCGCCTCCGGGAATGTGCTACTTGTGGATAGCGCAGTGGGATTCGCTAACCGACAAGATACTGTCTTTAGCTACCACAATCTCGAGTCTGGTGGATATGGTCTTTGCGTCGGGGGCGCTCTTTTCGGGTGTGGACTTCTGGACGAGAGTATGAACGTTCTCCAAGTTGGACTTAGCCCAAAGGGCCGGACCTCTTAGCTCGTCGTCGATGTTTGTGTTGAGTAATCCTCGTTCTCTTTTATCTTCCCTGAGACTATTCACGGCCGGTTCAGCACCAGAGGCTGACCGCCATGGGACGATCTACACACTTGGGAATTCTGCGCGCCTTCCCTACCAGGAACAGTCATGATCCATTGAACTACACCCGGTGGCTCCAAGAACCAAAGAGCTGTCCCTCGTCATCGAAGGGTAGTTATTCCGAACGTGGACTGTTGCGATTAACCATACAAAATATCCCCTTTGGCCTCCAGGCGTTCTTTGAAAATAAATTCAGCATCGTGAGTTGTCCCGTTTGTAAAAGCAACTTCGAACGGCTGGAGAGATCGTAGCATCTTTACGATGTTTTTACGGGGTAACTCAGGATCCCTTCGCAATTCGCAATTGGAACCTACAGCTTTCCCTGAAAGGAATGTCCAAATAAAGCGTCGTCAGGTATCCTAAGATCGCTAGCAGTCTTCGAATATTCGTTACTGTAAGTAGGCTCGGGGGAGTTATCCTTCCCTGGTGATTATAGGCTCTCGCGGACATCTCCTATCCTGCGCCGCGCGTCCAGAGGCCCTACATGAACTCGAAATAATACGACACTTAAAACGAATGGCATTCCGGGGCGGCCCGAAACGACCAGACAGGGATTAAAATGAGTGCTATCGCTTTCCATCAGCTGGCCAACGACCGCGATGCCGATTCCACACCTCCCACAAGAAATCCTCGATTACACGACCGACCTCCTACACGACGAACGAGAGACACTCAAGCAGTGTTGTCTCATCTCAAAATCATGGGTTCCACGCGCACAGAAACATCTTTTTGCCGATATCAGTTTTTCCTATACGGAAGACCTCGAGGAATGGAAAATGATCTTCCCGGATCCTGCGAACACGCCTGCACGTCATACTCGCTCACTGCGCGTCGGTTGTCCACAGTCTGTCACAGCTGCAGACGCGGAAGAGGGAGGTTGGATCCGGACATTTTCTCGCGTTGTGCGGTTGGATATACAGGCCATTACCCACGACGCGGACGACTCGGAGGTCTCTCTCGTCCCCTTCCACAACTTCTCACCGGCCCTCAAATCCCTCCGAGTGGTATACTGCCCCCTTCCACACTCGCGAGTTTTCAACCTTATTTGTTCCCTGCCTCTCCTCGAGGACCTGGGTCTATTCGAAATCGCCAGTTGCGAAACCGATTATAGTGGCATCGACTTTCACCCCTCGGCTTTGCTCCCGTTGACTGGAACCCTTGAACTTTATTCTCACGGGATGAAACCCACTGTGGAACGGCTGTTGGACCTGCCAGGTGGTCTTCGATTCCGGAAACTCGTGGTGACGTGGTTTTCTACGGAAAACCTTGGGTGGATCATGGATTTGGTGACACGGTGTTCTGATACCCTCGAAAGTTTTGATATTAGTAGTGACCTATTTCGTATGTCTTTCCGGCTCCTCCCTTGAGACCGGTCCCTTACTTGAGCTTCTGTTTGCACCAGGGGAACCCGGGCGGCGGATCTTTGTCGACCTCTCTAAAATGAAAAAGCTCAAAGCTGTCGCGTTCCGGTGTGAAACACTGCGTGTCAGATGGATCGTCGTGGCGCTAGAAACCATTACATCTAATCATCGGGATTTCCAAGGGATCTCAATCTACATCCCACGTTTTCTCGTTGCCACCGGCGACCCTGAGAGCATCAGACGAGCGGTCGGGGAAGAGATCTACGGGGAGTGGGCGGACCTCGACCATCTTCTTGTCCGGTTCCTGGAGTCGTGTGCAGTTCATACAAGGATTGTGTATGACGAGGCGGCAGGGGGGTGTAAGTGCATGGGCGGATTGTTGCCAGAGATGATGGCGAGAGGGATAATCGAAGTGGGCACCTCACGGTAGGGGTCCCGCTGTCAGGTCTGAGATCTGAGATCTGGATCTGAGGCCTCGAAGACTTATCACCGTTCATTTTTGGTGGGTGGTAAGTGGGTAACCATCCGCAAGACTAGGATATCTCTAAACATCGTAGAACTGTGCCAATAGCAAAGATTCGCGCTGCCCGTGACCAGACATGACGGAGGGCGATGGTGGACCGTTTGTTGTCTCTTCGGTGGGATCCATTTTCGAGAGTCGATCCTTTCTTGGATCTGCGACTAAGACATGCCTTTAATGCATCGATGGATTTGAGTTACGCGTGTTCGCATTCCCTTGACAGCGCTCATGTTTCGAATCACACCAAATGTACGCGTTTGGATTAGCTTATAGCATACGTTTGCCAGCATCCTAAGATTGTTGGAGTCAGTCTTCGAATATTCGCTACGATAACTAAGCTCGGAGGAACTATCCTTCCCTGGTGATTATCGACCCTCGCAGACATCTCCTATCCTGCAGGTCGCACGTTCCAGAGGCCCTACACGAACTCAGAAGAATACGACACTTCGAACGCCATGGCATCCCGGGGTGGTCCGGGACGATCGGGCTGGCGTCAAAATGGGTGTTATTGTCTTCCATCAGCCGGCCAACGACCGCGATGACGATTCCGCACCTCCCACAAGAAATCCTCGATTATGCGGCCGACCTCCTACACGACGAACGAGAGACGCTCAAGCGGTGTTGTCTCGTCTCTAAATCATGGGTTTCGCGCGCCCGAAAGCACCTTTTCGCCGATGTCAACTTCTCCCGTACGGAAGACCTCGAGGCATGGAAAAAGACCTTCCCGGATCCCGAGGACTCACCTGCGCGTCATACCCGTTCGTTGCGCATTAGTTGTCCCCGGTCTGTTACGGCTGCGGACGCGGAAGTGGGTGGTTGGATCAGGACGTTTTCTCGCGTTGTACGGTTGGTGATATTGGCCATGACCCGCGATGACCGAGGACTCTCTCTCGTCCCCTTCCACAACTTCTCGCCAGTCCTAAACTCCCTGCAAATGACCTACTTCCCCATTCCACGCTCGCGAATTTTCAACTTCATTTGTTCCCTGCCTCTCCTCAAGGACCTCGGTCTCACCGAAATTACCAGATACCAAAACAAGTATAGCGGGATCGACTTTCAACCCTCGACTTCGCCCCCATTGACCGGGACCCTCAGTCTTTCTGCCTTGCGGTTAGAACCTACAGTGGGCCGATTGTTGGACCTGCCGGGTGGCCTCCACTTCCGGAAACTGGTGTTTCGATTGTTTTCTGAGGAAAACTTTGAGTGGATCATGGCTTTGGTGGCACGGTGTTCTGATACCGTCGAATGTGTATATATCAGTTATTTTCCACCTCGTACGTCATTCTGGCTCCTGCATTGAGGCCAGAGCCTTACCCGAACTTCCGTTTGCACTAGCGGACACCGGGCGGCCGACTTTGGTCAACCTCTCTAAAATGAAAAAGCTCAAAGATGTCGTGTTCCGGTGCGAAACACTGCGCGTCGGGTGGATCATCGCGATACTCGAAGCCATCACATCCAAGCAACGGGGTTTCCAACAAATTACGATCCACATCCCGCATTATCTCCTTGTCACCGAAAACCCTGCGAGACAAACGGTCGGAGGGGAGATCTATGGGGAGTGGGCGGACCTCGATCACCTCCTCGTCAGGTTCCTGGAGTCGCAGGCAGTTCGCACCAAGATTGTGTATGTTGTAGGGGGAAGTGGGGAGAAATGGGTGTGTGGGGACATAGGTGGATTGTTGCCGGAGATCACGGCGAGAGGGATAATCGAACTGGACCACCAGCAGGTCGCAGAAAGTCTGATATGACCCGGCGCCGCTGGTGATCGAACCGATTACCCGGCAAGGCCTTATAATGCGTTACACGGGATTCTTCGTTCCCTCGATGGACATTATACTTTAATCCATATCCCTACCGCTTCTCCACGGAGGCCCTATAACACAGCATTGCGCATTACACCGCTTCTACTTATCGTGTCCAGAAAAAGAACGGAGTCTAGCCGAAGGTACTGCGATCCTCCTGTACGCGACGGGGAAGGGGGAAACAGAGGTATGGGGCAACCACTTGATAAATGTATCGACGGCGGACACCCTCAACCGGTTCGAGCTCAACGACCCGGAGGACCTTGTAGCGTTGTCAGTTAGGGACCTCTTATCGAGAGGGGATTGTCGGACCGACGTGTACCGAGCGGGGGGCGGGCACGGTGCCCGGCACCTCATACCCCGGTGGAGGCTTTTGTCAAGTCATCAGCACGAGAGAGTTCGCCAGATTCAAGTTGTCGATTGAACTGACCCAGGTCCAAGCCCTCTGTTTTTATCACGACCCCAGACCTCTAAATCGCGAGCGACAACAGTGCAGTGTCACCAATAAGGCCACGAGGTCAGGAGAGACGTTCCTTGGATGTTCGCGTCCAGAGGTTGGGATCCTATTTGTTTCAGTTCGCATCTCTGGACTCAATTTTGAATCCGGGGACCCAAGTTCAAGTCAAGGATCGCGAAGCTCGTGAACGTGAAGAGATACACGAGACAAAAAAGTAAAGAAGGGTGTATCTGTTTTCAATCGCCCAGTAACTCTTATATCCGCCTCCTATAAATTCTCCTGGTTCAACCCTGGTGATGGCGGCACCACCCGCGGGGTCCGATCAACGGTCCGAGGAGACTTTATCGCGATTTTGCAACCCACAGCGGTAGCCTCACAAGTTGAATTTTCTTGTGCTGGAATGGGGGGAACCGCTGGTGGGACTGAACGGACCCCATCCTATGCTAACGCTTCCACCGGTGGTAGAGGTGTGGAAGTAAGATTGGGTGTTGGGCGTTTCACCCTTGGATTCCGAAACGACGCTTGTGGCGAGGGGGAGGGCTGAAAACATATACATAACCGGAGTGAGGAACGTAACACGCACTTGTGGAGTACATCGGGAGTGGGTCGTATCTGGCCAACTCTCGTTCGCGGTTGAGTCTGGCGATTTCGGGACCAACGATATACGACTCTCAAACTGGCGAGGGTAACAGGCCCCGGGTCTGCACTACAAAGTATAAATCAGATCGGTGTCCTATCGCACTAGGGCGGGGGGGAAGGGGGGACTCACGGCCCTATGGTCTTTCCAAGTCGTCGAAAGTCGTTTGGTCAGTCAATCTCAACCGTACAACGCGGGAAAAGGTCTGAGCCTAACCTCCCGCCGCCGTGACGGCATGAGGGCAACCAACGGCCAGGGAGTGCCAGAGTATGATACGCGGGAGGTTTTGGAGGATCACAGAACGACTTCTTCCACTACCCGAGACCACTGACGGAAAGGGTCTCGAAAAGGTGTTTCCGGGTATACCGGTAGCAGGCGTTAGAGACGGGGTAGCATTTCTTGAGTTCAGGTACTACAGCCGCTCGCGATTCGATAGCACATTTTTGAAAAAACGCACTCGGGATTTTTTGTTTGCGTGTGGCGGAGCTGGGCCCCACCAATATGTTCCGTAGCCCGTCACTTTGGGAAATCGTAGCGCTCACAAACCGGGCTTAGGGGAACTGAATGAGAGGGAGTAGTAGACACAACCATCCCGAGTACGAGAAAATCAACGTTATTTACTCCGTACCCACGTCTCGAGAGTGCCCGGTATATTGTGGACTCATCCACCGAGACGCCGTGGTTCACGGAAGATTCCCCAGAGCAGTAGGCTATGGAGTATGCCGGTGGGGCCCAGCTCCGCATGTAAACAAAAAATCCTGAGTGTTTTTAAAAAACGTGCTACCGAATTGCAAGCGGCTGTAAAGAGGAGATTGGATGCTTCCGTCTTGGGCGCTTCGTTCTCTCGCCGTCATCGAACGTTGGACGTATCTCTCGCTCATCGCAGACACCCAGGATTCCATTTGTCGCCTTGTTCTGAACCGAGCCGGAGGTGGGGAGTCTTTTACTCTATTTAGACGTCATATTGTTATTTTGCCAAGTACTGGAAGGGGTATCACCAAGCGCCTAACTGACCTTTCCCCGCATGCCATAAAGTACTCATACCTCTGCTGCTATTGATCACAGATCGCTGCAACCGGGTGAACAATTGCGACCATCCCGAGTTGCTGTTGGTAGGTCCCGATTCCGGCGGCCCTCCAAGTTCCCCGGGGTATCACTCAGGGTCCCTTTGAGCGAAGAGGGGTGCCAGACCTCCTCCAGAAGTCCGGAGGGTTCACAAGGTATG
>Ga0307513_10005709_pt1 | contig 16378 bp, 29 predicted proteins | sample 15_EM_MG_FD_202174 | JGI IMG/M metagenome (GOLD analysis project Ga0307513, IMG submission 202174) | Populus trichocarpa ectomycorrhiza microbial communities from riparian zone in the Pacific Northwest, United States - 15_EM | ecosystem: Host-associated > Plants > Roots > Unclassified | place... | reverse complement strand
AAAGATCAGGCTCACCCCCTATTTCCGCCTGCCCGCCTCCATCGAGATTCGTTTCTCCCCTTCCTCTCATGTGTTTTCGCCAAATGTTTTGTAGGGAATTCCACGTAGTGGTCATTTCTTTGGACAAGTCTTCGTCTAATCTCCCAAGCCTGATCTTTGAATTTTTCCCAGAGCATAGGTTGAAAGGTAACGAAACCCCAATAGGTACGCCGTTAGGTTGAGCAGAGGCGAGCAGCTAAAGTGCATTCAGCCCCTCAAATACACGTAAATCAAACCGATCCTACCTGGAATGCTTGCCGGAAATCACCCAAAATGATGGGATCGCTTCCTACTGGTCTTGAATCTGAATCTCCCCGAAGCAGGCCGAGGAAGAAGCGCACAGCGGCTTCCGAGTCTCCCATCGTATATTTTAACCGAGCTACGCATTCACACGGATCAGTGCGCGATGGTCGAGATAATGGGAGGGCGGTCTTTCCTACCGAGTGAATGCTCGATATTGGTCAGAACACCGTCAAATCCCGGGGAGTGCTTTTTCTCCCCTCGTGGTGACCTTTCTGCCTCCTTGAAAGACGAAGGGAGCAGCTTCTGTGGGCTTTGGGATAGAATTTGGTGTGCGATGTGGAGGAAGTGGACCGTTAACGGTTTCTAGTGTTTTATAAATGAAGAGCGAGGCGCGGAGTGTACCAGAACTTACTATTCCGACCTTCTCTAGCCTCCCAGCAGCAAGGGTGTACCACATCGCTGCACGCCGTAATGCTCCGCGTTTGCGACTTAGATGCGCTGCGTGGGCGAGGAGGAGGGCAGCTGGGGGTTCTTCAGCCTGCAGCCATCAACGAGTAGTTTAGTGAGTGGGTTGATGAGACAAAGGAGACACACACTGTACCAGCAGCCCACGCTAGCCACCTCTCCGCACCGATTAGTAATAAGTCTTGCGACTGCATACCCCCTTCCCATCGCACGGCGTGCAGTAAAGCCCGGAGCTGTGCCGATGCTGATGGATCGGGGTTCAGTACACCTTGTAGGGCTTCCGCTGCGTAGCCAAAGAGGGTCGGTGAGGGTGCTAGAAGAAGAGGGAGAACTTCCTATTTAAGTCAGGGGAGAGCAAATCAGAGTTATTACGAGGCATGAAAGACGACAACTCACTGCTCCTCCCTTTCCTTCCTTACGAAGGGAATCCCATACCGTCAACGCGACCTTGTAGTCCCCAAGAAACGTTGCAAACTCAGCCAAGCGTCTGTTCTGAGGAGGTGGTGGGCTGTGGAAGTGAGTTCCATATGGTGAAATCGGGGTGGTCATCGACAAGGGTAGACTAGGGGCAGAGGGAGATATTGGTGGTGCGGCTCCACCAAAAAGTCGTTTTGTTGTTGAGAAGAGCCGAGAGGAGACACGACGGGTTGCGTTGAACTGCGGTAGTCAGCCAAGAGGTCCAACACGATGAAGCAAAGGCGCACGTTCTCGTTCCAATCGATTATATTTCGTTCCATCCACGGTAATAAAGCCGTAGTGACGAACTCGCGGACAAATTTCCCAACAGCTTGTGCATCTGCCTCAGTCATGAGGAGTTCATCTACGTCCTGGACCTCTGAGACTGCCCCGCTGTTTCCATTCGCGTAAGAATGCTCAATTGGAGGTGGAAGGCGGGGAGGCATTGGGAGGATTGGTATAGCGCTCTGTGGGCGGTCCATTGATAGCTTGACCAAGTTAGTATTTAGAGAGTATTGTTTCTTAATAGCATTGACGAGAGCATTACATCTGTGATGGAGTCATTAAAATCAAATAAGGTGGTAATCGAATTAACCTCACTCGTCAGACGAGAAAGACGAGTTCGCGGGATGGATAACGAGGTTATAACGCAAGATGGTGGAATCCACCCAAGTGGGGAGATCTATTGGTCGTGAATACAGCGCCGCCATAGCTTGCAGAGGATTAGGAGCGGTCGTAGATACAGCATGGATAACTGGATAGTGTGAGGATAGTTTCGAGATGCTAAGAGACTAACGTACTGGCTACAGGATGGTTCCAGCCTTCACTACGAGACGGAGACCAGTCTCCTTCGACGCATTTTCTGACTTCCTCCCACCACAGAGTGCGGTTCTCGGTTGCATTGAGCTTAGGTTCTGCGTCTTCTGCCCAGCGCGCTGCCCGACGACTTATACGTGTGCCAAGCCAGTCTATAAGGCGACCCGCGTGCGCTTCCTCATCTTCTTTGCACGCGAATTCAATCTCTGCGAGGTCTGAAAAGCGGAGGGCAAACGACGTGTGCGGGACTGGGGTAAGGGCCACTGTTCGGGTTGTGACTAAAGAAGGACACAGTTAGTCACTCTGACTGTCCGCTGATGTGGCACGTGCAGTCGACCTACTGGCTGGAAGAGGCGAGTACGATTGGAGGATGTGATCCAGTGGTGGAAGTCCGGATGAAGCAAGGAGCTGGACCAAGTCCGGTGATAGTAGAGTAGCTACATGGGGAGATATTGACGACGGTAGAACCGGGGCCATGGGTGCGGTCTCCGACGAAGCGACGAAGATGCCGCTGGGTCCAACAAAACTTGAACCCTTCCATTGCATGAGCAGAGTATGTTCGACGACTGTGCGCGCCGTTCATTTTTCTAATAACAACCAACTAATCGTAACTAAAGACGTAGAACATGCGGGAACAGCAGACGCAGCGGGCGGTCTGCGCGGCGTGCCCCAACTTCTGGACCAGGGATTCGAGCCAGACGCCAACCACGACCCATATGGGAACCAGCACCAGCACGAGGAGATGCTCACTGGGGTATGTACGGCCCGTCAACAGGAGCAAGAAATGTCTCATCCGCATCGTAGTTGGAAGCAGGCTATCATCCGTCAATAAGCGTAGCAGCAGACGCCGATCCTTTATTTATCCTCGGTCGTGTACAATTCGACATTCATATTCCTGCAAACCTCGTCACCTTTGCAATCGCTTCGGACCTCCTTTACATGGGTCTCGCCAATAATCAAATCGTTCACATTAATCTGAGGAAACCAGAGCTCGCACAGTGGATACAGGTCAAGATCTTGATCTACAAGCTTTTCCTTGACCCTTCAGGACGACACCTTTTAATCACGTCACAGTCGGGCGAGACATATTACCTCTACGCGGGGTGGTCACAGCGCCAACCAAAGCTGCTGCAGAGCTTTAAGTCGGTCATAGAGAGCGTTGCATGGAACCGGACATACCTTCTCTCCACCGCTGCGTCGAAGGCTAGTGCTTCGAGCACTCGCGAGCTCCTCCTAGGTGGAAGAAATGGGACAATCTACGAAGCAGTGCTCGAAGGAAAGGACGAGATGTTCAAGAATCACGATCGTGTCTTCCGCCCTCTCTTTACACTCCCGGAACGACAGCCCATCGCTGGCATTCAATTTGAATGGTTCCCCGTTTCTGATCCCAAACGGGGATTAGTCATCGTTGGCACCACGTCTAGACTCTATCAATTCGCCGGCCCGCCCAACAAGCAGACGGACGATGGTGTACGGAGTTTTGCTTCAATCTTCAGCGCTTATAAGGATACTACACCCAGTAAGGCATCTATACCTCCTAATAGCATTCCCTGACTGCTTCCAGAGTTTCTTGAATTGACGGGAGAGAACAAACACTCCCAATTACACCTGGCGGTTGGAAGAGCAGAACATCCAGCAGCGCAAGCGCGCTCGGTTGCATGGCTAACTGGCCAAGGCATTTACAACGGTTCACTAAACCTTACCGGGGCATCTTCCAATGATAGTCTTATCGATTCAGCACAGCTCGTCCCCTATCCCATCAAAGCAGCCAGCCAGGCCACCTCGCCAATGACGCCTCACTTTCCAAAAAATGCAGAGATACCGGTTTCAATAGGAATGACCGACTTTCACCATTTATCAGTCTTCCAAGGTCGCGTAGCGGCTGTGTGTACCCTGGATCAACGGCTAGCCTACGAGGAGGCAATCCCGTTAGTATGTCCCTTTCTCGTTCTCTGGGATAACTTTTGACGAGACGAAGAAACCGGCAGAGCATGTACTTGGACTTGTGTCGGATGCCGTTAACGCAACCCACTGGATTTATACCGACTCATCGTTATTTGAGCTCAAAACCAATAATGAAACGAGGGACCTCTGGCACTTTTACATGACCCAGGGCGACTACGAGAAGGCAATGAAATACGCGTCGGTCAGTGCCTGGTTCATTTCTAATTTGTACCAATTAACACTGAGAACTCGCAGAACCCAGTACACCGGGATCTTGTCAACGCGGCTCAGGCAGACACGTTCTTTAGCAATGGCCAGTATATCCAGGCCGCGCAAAAATACGCGCTGACGACACGGTCCTTCGAGGAGGTGACTCTTCGATTCGTCGACGCAGGCGAGCGTGACGCACTGCGATATTATCTCGTCGCACGACTATTGCGCACGCGCAAGACCGACCACACCCAGCGAATGATGCTTGCTACTTGGCTCGTTGAGTTCTTCCTTGCCAAAGCAAACGATTTGGACGATTTGATCGCGAGCGAGAGTGCGAGTCATGATGTTGAAGATTTGAGAACTGAACGGACATTGCTGGAGAATGATTTAAAGGATTTCTTTGAGACGTACAAGGTGCGCAGCCCATAAACCACACCGGTCACCTGGTTCAATACCATTACAGGCAAACCTTGACCGTCAAACGGTTTATGATCTAATATTGAGCCATGGTCGAACGGATGTCTTCCTTCACTACGCGACCACCATAGGCGATTTCGAGAAGGTCATGGAACATCATGTCTTGGAGGAAGAATGGGACAGAGCAATCGATGTCCTCAATAAACAGGTAGGTGTGTGACTCAAGACTTCTTCTCATCAGCTGAGCGTGGTTCAGTCCGACTTGCCACTTTACTACAGATTCAGTACTGTGTTGATGCGAAATGCATCAAAAGCAACCGTTGACGCCTGGATCCGGCAGCCAGCTCTTGATCCATTGCTCCTCGTTCCAGCCATACTACAGCTCCAACACATCCCACGGGACCCTCTTTCCCCAAACCACGCAACCCGCTATCTAAATCACGTAATATTTGATCAGCATAACACCTCCCCCACAATTCACAACCTCTTGATCACGTTACTGGCTCCTCCCACATCGTCGGGCGACGATGGGCCGCTACTTCGATTCTTCACCTCTTGCCCTGCCGACCCGATCACCAACAAACCTTATTATGACCTAGATTACGCCCTGCGCACTTGCAAGTCTAACGGGCGTATACAGGCATGTGTACATATTTACGCAAAGATGGGCTTGTGGGAGCAGAGTGTCGAGCTGGCGTTGCAAAAGGGTGACGTTGAGCTAGCTATGATCAATGCAGACAAACCGGAAGAGGACCCCGCTCTGAAGAAAAAGTTATGGTTGCTGATTGCGAAATATGTGGTGCAGGACAAGAAAGATATCAAATCGTGCGTTTGTTCCAGAGCAGAGGCCAGACTGTGACTCACAGGTCGTATCTACAGGGCAATGCGCTTCCTTGAAAGTACCAACCTTCTCAAGATCGAGGATATCCTCCCTTTCTTCCCCGACTTTGTCGTCATAGACGACTTTAAGGAAGAAATATGCACAGCATTGGAGGGATACACTGCTCACATCGAGGAACTCAAAGCGGAGATGGACGAAGCAACGAAGAGTGCCGAGTCGATCAAGAACGATATTGCGGATCTAAAGAACCGATTCGTCACGGTTGGCGCGGACGAACGGTGCTCATCGTGCTTGTATCCGCTGTTCACCAGACAGTTCTATGTCTTCCCTTGTCAGCATACGTTCCATGCTGACTGTCTTATCGGGATGGTACGTGTTCCGCTTGCTACAGAACGAAGGTGAGGTAGAACTACCCCCTTTTCAGGTTAAGGAATACCTCCCAGCACATGCGCTGCGGAGGATTCTGTTGCTCCAAGCCGAACTTGTTCAAGCCTCTGGTGTCAACAATCCCATTGCACCACCAGGACAACCGCAACCGATCCCGCGACAACGAACCCTTCTTTCTGCCCAATTTGGTCAACAAGCGAACGGACGCTCAAACTTGCTATATAGTACAGCCCTACTCACAAACCCGCTTTCGCTGGCTGCACCGCTCGCGCCAGCTGCGATCGGACGGAACGTTTTTGCTGCTGCCAACCAACTCAAGGACCTGATTATCCCCGATGCCCTGGCAAATGCTATTGCATTGCCGTTCCAGCCTTGGACTGGAGGCGGCTCTGCCCAGTCAAAGAAGAACGAGAAGGGGGAGGGCAGAAAAGCAGAGAAGATCCGAGAGGAGTTGGATGAGCTACTCGCTAGTTCTTGCCCGCTCTGCGAGAGCGTAGTTGCCGGGTTGGATAAGCTATTCGTCGGGGAGGATGAGGTGGATTCTTGGCAGCTTTGACCGTTGAGGCCCGGAATGTATCGCTACTAAGGGTATTGGATCATCTGTCTCGTTTGTCCTGCGTCTTGCTTGTGTCTGAGGTGTTGCTTTGCTATCTTCCCGGACTTGATTTGAACAACAGGCCCAACTTAGGACCTGCCCTTCGACTTTCACTCTGTATCTAGGCAAATTTGTACAATCACAAATGGGAGGCGAAAACTATATAAGCAGGTGTCCCCGTCACAGAGGGTTGAATCAAGCGTGAAAAGCTGTCAACTGGATGTTAACATCGTCTAACGTGGACCATTTCCAACAAACTCACCTCCATGAACGCACTTCACGGTGCCTGCTACCCATAATATCAAAATCACACCTGACCTTCCATGCCGACAAGTGGCCCGCTCGATTCTAAAGGTGGACAACGGGTTTACTTTCTACTAAGTGCATTCTCACACTGCGTTTCAGGAAACGGAGAACGAGGTCGAAATTATCCGCTGCTTACAGCCAGTCCCTCGGCCAGGACAGCATTCGAGTAGACGGGGTCAAGAACGCGGTTATCGTGGACGCCATCTACCACCCGCCAACATCGAATGGCTCGGACAAGAAGCACCAAGAGGCCATGAAAGACCTCACACGGAAGCGGCGGGTGCTCGAAGAGGAAAAGCGGATCCCGCGCAGCAGGCAAGCGTGCTGGAAAAGGACTCGTCGAGCCTGATCTCTGCGGGTGCTACAGCGGAGAAGTGGGAGGGGTTTGTAGGATGCTCGTGGAGTAAAGCGCACCCGGACACGGAGACGAGGGCACTGGTGGAAAAATCGAAGGAGTAGAGAAGGGATTGAAGCCAAGTAGACAGTTTGTGACTGAGGCGAGGTCGCTGACGTACATCGAGGGGATGGGTGGTCCCTTGAGCTATGCTATACTCAAACATCTCTCCGTATGCACCACGGTCGCTAGAGCATCATGGGTGGTACTGTATAACCTCCGAGCGACTGGGGCGGAGAGGAAGACGTCGGTCTTACTCCGTTATTACCGCGCTGCGAGTTCGCAGCTTGGAGGCCGTGTCGTTAGTGCTCTCGACAGCCTCGCCTCAGCTATGGAGTGCAATTCCCAGACAATTTGGGTAGTGTATCGGGGTCATGGCAATGAAATTTGTTGGTCTTGAAGGTGGCAGGCGGGAGTGGGTTGTCTGGGACATCATAGATTTTTTGAGCACCACTAGCGACTATCCTCAGCAGTCCATTTGCCGTCGTCGACCTCCCGGCGGACCTCCAATGGGTTTTTGGTCCCAAGGGGCAACATGAGCCAGAATCTGCTTCTTCCCGGCAACGCGAACACCTCCTTGGAGAACGATTCCGATGCAAAGTCGACTATCCCGGTGAGTCCTTACTCTGCTATACTGGCCGCAGTTCGACCACTTCGCTTTTCCACCACGTCAGTCCAGTGCGTTGACTATTTACCACTGACACTTATGCCGCGACTGAGTTGTTCCTTAGAATGAGACCTTCCGTGCTCCCTGGGTGCAGACCAGCAGGCTTGTGTGACGTACCCTCCATTAACGTGGTCAAATCGTAGGCGGGCTGCTGATGACCCGCACGACGACCTCGACGCATATGCACCCGTGTACTGTTTCACTCTCTTGGTTGATCATCTACGACCAGATCGTCGTGTTGCCCGACGAGTAGATCAGCATCGTGTTCCTAGAGGGCTTCCTCGATCGGAGCGGGTGGGAGTGGCATGAAGCGGAGACATCCTGGACACCTAGACATGCACGGACATGCGTTGGGTGGACGTTTTCCACGTTGTATCGTGTCCAATCTCCAAGCGCGCTTATGCCAAAAGAGCCTGCCCCGCGTTAGTCCCCCCCAGACCCTTCCTCTTTCATAGTTACACCCCTCGTAGAGGACATGGCGCAAACCGGTGTGCCTGAACCAAGCAAACACGCTTTCAACTCCGACGTGATACTGGGCGCATTCGCGGATGGTGATAACGGAATAATTTACGATGTTCCATATGAGATTCGAAGTATCTCCGATCCCTTCAAGTCTGCATCTTCCCCAGAGAAGCGTGATCGCTTACTCGGCGGACACCTCAAGCGCAAGGACTCGTTTTTTGAAGCTGCCCTTGCCTGTATGTTGTTTCAAATCCGTAAAGTACACACACTTACCCGATATGCTAGATGACGAAGTCTTTCGGACCGTCCTTTTCGACCATCTTGAGCAATCCTTTCCAAAGACCTTTGCAACGTTTCCAGGCTCTTTAGCAGAGAAGACGATAAGAGTATTGGAGTCATTTCTTTCCCGATTCGTGGCAAGTTCCTTCGCAGAAGTACTCCAAGAGCATCAGCGGGTCTTTTTGAAGATTACTCTGGCCTTTGCAGGGTTTAAACCCACGACCTTCAGTCCTCCCCCATCACCAGTCAAAGACAAAGGGCTCGGTCACCGTAGGAAAATGTCCCAGCAGGAAGTCAAGCGCCCACGTGTCAAACTACCGGGCATTGACGAAACGCCATTTCAAATTCTGGGTATTCACCCTCCAAACTCTCTTCAGGAATATGAAGCTATCATCGAGAGGGTAATGATGACCTTACAACGCATACTGAATGTGAGTATTCTGTTATGGTGGATTCTCTGACTTGAATACTCAACATCCTCTTTTAGGACCACATCAAGAATATGGGGTGCCCTGAGGTGCTCAACCACTGTGTCGATGTCGTCATTTCATCTACACAAGCGGCAAAGCCTTCCGAAGATAGAAAGATGTGTCTAGATATTCAAACTAACCTGTTGGTTTCCAAAATGGAAGATTCAACCTCCCTTCATCCCATTAATCCCACAAGCCCATCGCAGTACTTTGACGACGGTGTTGAAGGGTTTGGGCAATGGACACTGCTTATCTCGACGAGATGCGTACGAGATTTGCGGAAGTACAAGCGCGCTGGCACAAAGCGGTTCGCTATCATTCAGAAAAAAATCAAGTGCGTTAACTTAGCCCGGTTTGGGGTCAATGAATTGGAGCTAATTTGTGTCAGGGAACTGTCTTTGGGCTTCTTTTCGGATGACAATCAGAAGAAACTCACGGGTCCGAGGACTGAAATTCCCGTTTTTGAAGCCAAGATGGAAGGTGACACCAGACTGGTGTATACGGTTGACTGTGTAGTAGACGAAACTGGTCAGGTTAGTATCCAGGACCCTATATTTCCTGTCTAGACTCTGAACCGGTTTTTTCCAACCTGCTTTTAGCGTGAAACCCAAGGTATCCCTGAGTAAATATGTACCTCCTATCACTGACCTATGTCAGTCCTGAAGCTGTTTGGTATCTACACCCACAACAAGCTCGAGCATGGAGGTCTCTGGGATGCGGTTGCTCAGCATCTTCAAAGGCGTGGGCCTGACCATAGATCGAGGTACAAATATGGAGATACGTTTGTTCAATAAAGTACTCACTGCTTGCCCTTAGATGTCTGGCTCGTCAAACGTCTCGCGCTTGCGACGATTACTATTTCCCACAATCATTCCCTCCCCTACCTGAGACATATGAAGAATCAACTACTCCTACGGACTTAGATCAACCACAACTTCTGAAGGTATGTCCTTGGTTGTGTATTCTCTTTCATTTTCATCGATCGCTCCCCAGCTGCATTCAATTTTGGCGTAAGTGAGCCCTTGAATGGATTGGGTTACGATTGAATAGTGCCTCCTCAGCTTGGAAAAGTGGATTCCATTCACTCAAACGGTCTTCAACAGTGTGTTCAAAATTTGTTATTGGCAATTCTAGATTAACCATCTATATAGATATCCTCGCAGATGTGGATGCAACCCATCCCTTCTCTGTTTCGTGAGTAGTCGTAGACAGATGACTATTCATATCTGACTTGATATGGCGCTAAGGTATCGGGAGCAAGAGATCATACTCCATAAATCTTCTTGTGTTGTACTTGGGCGGAGTGGAACAGGGTGTGTATAGAGGTTATAGCTACATTTCAGCGAATCTGATGTAGTACTCCAGGAAAACAACCACGATGCTCCTCAAGATGTTCGGTAATGAACAATCTAGCGCAGTACAGAAACCTCGACAAGTGTTTATCACTCAGTCTCGAGTCCTAGCCGACCGGGTGCAAGAATACTATATCAGGTTGGCTGAATCCTTGGCTACAGGTAGAAAGAATCCTGAGGAAGCGACCAACATCACCCAAGACACTCAGACTGAGAAGAAATTAATGGAACTTGATGAAGAGGACCATAGCCAATCACGATTGCCTAAGAAATTCTGCGAGCTTACGGATGACCACTTCCCGCTGTTTATCACCTTTGACAAGGTTCATCCTGAATGCCATTGTTGCTCTAACGCTAAAATTATTACTTTTGCAGCTCTGTCATCTACTGGAAGCCGACCTCGGTCTGTCATTCAATCGTAAAGCACCCACCTACGAGCAACAGCGAGCACTTCGACGGTTCGAGCTTCGGTATCTCGAAGACGTGCCAATGAGCCTCGAAGACGAGAGAGCCGATAACGAGCAAGGCGATACAGAGCAATGCGGAGTCGAAGAAGAGCTCAAAATTGACTACAACGCATTCCGCTCTGATTACTGGCCCCACTTCCCGCAGCCCCTTATCAAAGGTCTTGGTACGTCTAGAAGTGCCAAAAAAGCTTTGTTCTCATCTTCCCATCAACTAGATCCTGCTTTAGTATGGAGCGAGTTCCTTGGGGTCATATGCGGCTCTGAAGCATCCCTGGACGCTCCCAATGGATATATCGACCGTGAGACATATAAACAGCTCAGTCATAGAACGCGAGCGACGTTCGCGAATCGGCGCAGTGTGGTATACGACCTTTTCGAAGCTTATTTGAAGCGAAAACGAAAGTTGCGAACATATGACGTTGCAGATAGGCGTGTAATTGCAGATCATAGGTCTCTTTTTGTGTTAACCAGTCTCACAGGACCCGTGCTATTTTACAAGCGATACAAATTAGCGGCATCCCTGGACCTCGTTTCGACTTCCTGTTCGTATTGAGCACCCGCTCTCCCTTATACGGCGTTCCTGATCCAGGAGCAGATATTGTGACGAATCTCAGGACAACCTCTTGATTGACGTAAAGTGTATGGCCAGCCCTCCAGAAAGTCTTCCAACGTGCTAAAATTCACGATGAATAGTGATGCACGCGCTGTGCAAGAACCCACATGGATACTTCTGGGCTGGAGACACTGCTCAGCAAATCACGTCTACCGCCTTCAGGTTCACTGATCTCAAGGCTTTCCTCTTCCGCTTAGAAGTAAGGAACTTAATCACATTATTTACCAGCCTCTGAGGAGTCCTGTAGGAAGCCGACCAATTTGTAAAACAACGCAAGAGAAAGGCGGTTCATCCAAAGTCTTTCTCGTTGTCAATCAACTATCGCAGTCACGGTGGAATCGTCAACTGTGCGCGAACTGTCATTGATGCAATCACATATTTTTGGCCCGATTCGATTGATGTCCTCGAGCGGGAACGTGGCATCGTAGACGGCCCAAAACCCATCTACTTTACGAATGAGAACGATAGCGCGGCTCATTATGAGCAATTTCTTTTTGGGGAGACGTATGTCCGTGAACTCTGAGACTGTCCATAAACTGACCCGCGATTTAGGGGTTCAAGAGTTGAGTTTGGCGCAGAGCAATGTTTGTTTGACCATCCATCTTATATCGGTATTTTCTGATGTCTTTACTATCCAGGTATTCTTGTTCGTAATGAAGCCGCGCGTGACGAACTTCGCGCAAAGATTGGTGACATTGGGCTCATCATGTAAGTGGCACTCGGGCATAAGGTTCCGGGTCTTTAACTGCCGATTAGGACGTTGTATGAAGCCAAAGGACTTGAATTCTCTGACGTACTCCTTTACAACTTCTTCACCGACTCGCCGGCCTCGAAGGAAGACTGGCGCGTTATCCTCAACAGCGTTGACGTTGACAAGCGCGCAGGTGTTGCTGCCCCGGGCTTCAACGAGCTTCGTCACGTAGCCGTATGCTCAGAGCTCAAGTTCTTGTATGTCGGTTTGACGAGAGCAAGAAACCAGCTATGGATATGGGACAGCTCGGATGGAGGAGAACCTATGCGTGTAGGTGATTTAAAGTTCTCCATCACTGGGCACTGACCATATCAAGGTCTTGTGGGACTCATGGGAGCAGATCGATGTTCGTAATCCGGGAGATGCCCCTAAACTCGCCGGCAAGTATCGTTTAACTGTCTAAATTATAGCTTGATTTTCTCAAACGCCCCCTAGTTTCCTCAACACGGGAAGAATGGGCTAAAACTGGTCGTCATCTCTTTTCACATAGTCGATACCGTCAAGCAGAACGTTGTTTCGACCATGCGGGATTAACCCTTGAGCGGGATATTTCGCATGCTTTCGTTTTACGACAGGATGCACGTCTCCTCGAACGTCGGTCACAACAGCGCAAACTCACTTTCGAAGCAGCTGCCGACGCTTTTTGGAAATGCGCTGAAATGGATCCAGGTCAACGAACTCGATGCTTCATTCGCTCTGCAGAGTGCTACGTTGAGGCAGACCGTTTACGTCGCGCCTCTGATGCATACTCCAATGCTGAGGAATGGACGCTGGCTGCACGTTACGCAAGAATGGCCGGTGAATTTGATCGCGCACTACAAATCATCAAAGAGAGTCAGGCCGTAGAGGAGAAAGTTGCTGATTCTATTGTTCACGTATGCAAGATCGTTTTCGCACGGACTGAGCAGACGGAGTAGGTGAAATACCGTGCTTGAGTTCTCGAAACTGACGATCGCGCAGGAAAGCAAGGGCCTTGTGCGAATCTTACGAGGACCTCCTTGAACTAATGGATGATTGTAACCTCGAGAAGGCTCCCATACTTGAAGACCTTGGGCGCTACATTGAGGCTGGTGAACTTCGAGCAGCTGCAGGAGACACCATTGACGCCATTCGTTTGTTCATACTCGGCGGCGATCAGGACCTTGCTGCACAGTGCTTGTGCGATGCGTTCTGGGAACAAATGCCCTACAGCATGACCGTGACGGAGCTGAATGCGGAAACGGTCCGTGCTCTGGAGGAGGTTTCAAACGGAATTAACGTTGCCACCCCTCAACTAAAGAATGAGGTCTGTACCCTTTCTACAATCTCACTATCATTGCGATTCACGAATGGTCTTCGTCAGCTTGACATGTTCCGCGCACTGCTGGCCGGAGACGAGGTTACCCTCGGAATATTGTCTGAGGTGTTCTGTGGTAGCGACGATGCCCGGCAAGAAGCCGCAGGACTGCGGTGTTTGGACTATTTGTCGCAACAGGAACAAGTGATAGACTCGATGACATTCGAAGAGGTGGAGCAATTGCAAGCTCGCTTACAACTATTCGGGACACGATTTCGAAAGCTTAGTCGGGGCCAAAACTTGCAGGCATCGGCATCGGTACAGCGCTTATTCGGCTTCAAGCTTGAAGACACTGGTGTAGAGGCAACCGTATTCCCTACTTCCTGCATACCAACTCTTGCAGGTCAAAAGCTATCCATAAAGGGATCCGGTGAGAAGGGTAATTTGGTTGTCAATGCGCAAGAGTTGGGGTTTTGGATTGCCCAATTTGTCGCGCAACGATTGGTTTCGGTGCTCTATAACTACGGTGCAGCGTGTTTGCGGAGCAAACCCTTTTCGAGTCTATGCTATGCCTATCTCGAAGGGTGGAAGCAGGACTGTGAATGCCGCCGACTTCATTATCGCAAGGAGGAGGTGCCACAATTCTATAATAAGCAAGTGCGCCTCTACCTGAAGCAGCTGCACGTTCTCAGCCAAGGGGAACCATGGGAATTTGGCGAGAGGGTAACGCAAAGAAAGTAAGTCGGGCAAGAATAATATTGAATAATGCTCACATATGTTAATGTAGCCACTATTTGGGCCGTATTTTCGAAATCATCTTTCCACTTCATGACGCATCTGGAAACCTGATCACTTTCAACTCAGATTCGGGACTGTCGGAAGGGGTGATAGTTCTACGGCAGTGGGTCCAGGACAGGACAGTCCACCTCGATGTGAAGAACCCCACAGCAATGCTGAGAATGCTAATAATGGCAAGCACGCTCGATATTCATCGCAGGCCCAACCTCAGGAGAGGCAAGACCATTCGTCGCTTGCCCAAAGGTCGTACCGGCTACAGAGGTACCCAACCGCTCTTGCTGGATCTTAACAATAGCCTTTTCAAGCTTGCTGAAGGTGGTGTCGCCCAAGGCATTGGTTTCTTGAGGTAAGCATTTTCGGTTTCCAAAAAAGGTTCGTCTGATTTGATGAAACAATTTAGACACATCATCTTGGACTGTGTCACGATTGACGCGCAAGTTCTTGTCGTCTATCTCGAAATCTTGACTGCGATCATCTTAAGGTGCCTACGGCCTGGCAACGCAGATGGTGTGACCCTGCCAAGGTCCTTCCTTATACAATTCGTACAACGGCGTCGACCCCCTAAGCTTGATTTGTCGGAGTTGGAACCTCTTTTCTTACCACTGCAACAACTGGTCGAGTCAATTCACCAAGGCCACGGTATGGCTTCATTTTATCATAACCGCACTTTCGCTTTGCCAATGAAAGTCTTATCTAGGCACCCTTCGAGTACAGGGCCTCCGGCTTGACAAGTCCCCAATTTTATTTCGTTCCCTTCTGATCTCTCGAATGTGGGTGAAAATACAACTAAATTCGCAGTCACTGATACTTCCACTCTTATAGCTTCCGTTGTCTGGTACTAAGTACGAGGGACCTTAACATCGTCGTGCAATTACTTACTTTCCGGTAGTTGGTTGCAACTCTTGCGACCCTAAGATCCAACAACAGATTGGCTATTCAATCACTGCACTCGGCCGCAATCGGGATAGTTGCGAAATACAATCATTCTATTCCTGGTTTGTGGCCCTTTACCTCACTACTCTATGCTGTCTTACATATTTTGTTAGCTATGTCCAAGCGCAACAGTGGGAACATCTTGTTACAGCAGCATACGGATCTTTCCATGGGTCAGCAGTCGATCAAATGGTCCGCCTCGTCCAGACATCAAGACCGTATTCGCACCAAATTGAGAAAGGGCTTGTATCACTGCCTTTCAAAAACGAGGCTGACTTGTTTGCCACCTTCACTTCCTCCTCATTACTCGCCATCAGGGAATCTACCTTCCAAATCGCTGCACAGCCGTTCATTCCAGAAACAACCCAAGAAGTCGAACCACTATCTCACGCCTCAGAAGTCGTGTCCATCGTCGGTCTGGATTCGAAGGACAGAGGCACCGCAACCTCCCTTGTCTCTGTGGAAGATTTACGGGCTCCCATCCCTAGAGAGGAGATACGGGCGGCACAGGTCATTCAAGCCGCATATCGAAAGGCTTGTCGACGAACTTCTATCAAGAAAACGGACGAGGTATTCAAGAACTGGTACAGCCAATGTGTAGAAGTTCGCCACATGCTGTCCGACCCTCTTACTTACCAAATGTATTTGATGGGGCCTCTTCCCCATGCCTTGGTGTGGGCAGATGCTGTCGTCAGGTGCCTAAAGAGCCGGTGCGATAGTGTGAAGGCGAAGTTCAAGGAGGCCTGCCATACTGACATAGAAGAGTTAAGTGATCACCTGAATGCCTGCAGGTGGGATACTTGCTGACAACTATCGGCAGTACTGCTGACCGGCTTGTATTAGTGCCGATTATAAGCGTGCCATCCAGCTGCAGAAGACACTCCTCCCAAAATCAGAGGTCCATAGGCGATGCCAACTCCAAGAGTTGAAGAAGCTTGTCTTTCGTCTCGAGAAGATGACGCTGGACCTGAAGATAGACTTGTATGGTGTCGAAGAGCATCATTACCTTGGTTGGAAGGGAGTTGTGCAGGAGAAGCGTACGCTTATCAAAGATTCAGAGGTCATTTGTGCCTATGCTCAGCATCGGTGATATTCGGGCGGCGATCAAAGAATTGGCTAGCGAATCTTCTTTCCTACATTTTATTCGGGCGAACAAACTTGTCTATTAGCGTCTTGTCATGACCATGTACCGCG
>Ga0307513_10005708_pt1 | contig 16378 bp, 7 predicted proteins | sample 15_EM_MG_FD_202174 | JGI IMG/M metagenome (GOLD analysis project Ga0307513, IMG submission 202174) | Populus trichocarpa ectomycorrhiza microbial communities from riparian zone in the Pacific Northwest, United States - 15_EM | ecosystem: Host-associated > Plants > Roots > Unclassified | place... | reverse complement strand
ACGGCAGTAGCGATTCCAACACAAAAAATAAATCAAGGCTTCAGATAATTTTGTTATCCATGCTTTGATGGTAATTATGATCGTTAGAGCATGTTAATGGAGAATGTTTTAAGGCCAAAGGAGTATCGGTAAATCCTTTATCACTTGGGGAAGAAGAAAAAGAACAGAGAGAGAATGTGACACGTCAGATAACAGGGACAGCATGATTTATTAATTCACGAAAACTCTCAAAACAAAAACTAAGTGGTGGTTGCCGAGAAATTTCCAAAACACCTTAAATATATAATGATGGTGATTAAGATAATCAATGATGGAATTTCTCATTGCCAGAATGATTTTGCCCTGCTTCAGATTGGATCACAAATATTTTTATTTTTCATTAAGTGTCTTAACTGATCATAAGAGAAAATGACAGAGGCACTGAGTCACATAAAGAAGGGTTTGTTACAAGGAAAACGCAAGTAAATACTTAACTGAAGACGATGGTAGGTCTCCAGACACATATTGAAGCAAACAGGTACTTTTTCAAAATGCCAATCGTCTTCTTCTGGCCTTCCCTTGCCTGAAATGGGAGCGGAAAGGGAGGTGGAACCAAGGTAGAGACTTCACGACTTCCTTATAGAAGTCCTTCATAGTAGTCATAAATGCGACATATAAAGGGAACTGCATTACTGCAAATACTGACACGGGAAGGAAAGCAGCCATGGACATCAGACCTCTGGTCCATGACTTCTTCAAGCGAACGACTAAAAGAAGAGTGCATGAAAAAGCAAGCATGGTTGTCATCACTGAGAAGAAGAGCAAAGTAAAGCCCAGTATCAGTTTCCGAGGAATATTGTGATAGAATTTCTCGCATTCGAAAGGAGTGGTGAGGATAGAAAGGAACATCACAACTGAGGTCAGGGAGCTCGCCAAGGCGGTAACATCCAAGACAGTGAAAGCTATGAAGAAACGGTCGTGAAGGAAAATGGGAAAGCCACGATCGTCAGAACCTCCAGGTATAGTGTAAGCGGCAGCAAAGACAACGGTGGCCAAAAGAACGGCTACTGCTGAGCATGACTGAGAGGTTTTCTCGATCCAATCTTGCGCCAACTTGAGTTGACCTTTATGCTCCTCTTGGAAGAGCTCGAATGCAGTGAAGTTGTAATTCTTGTCATTCGGAACCACCCACAGTACCCGCTTCTCGGCCAGAGAAGGTGGAACCACCCTCTGCACTCGCTGCACCGACAGAGATCATGGAAACAAATTCATCAGTGTCGGTGACGTCATTTATTATAGGAAAATGGGTTTCCCTATCATTGGCACATATTCTCTTTTTTCTTCTTTTATTAAAGAAACAGATTGTGCATTAAAGTACAATCTTACTTTACTTATTGCAAGGCATAAAGAGCTGCATTTCACTGATTTTGAAGTAAATTGAATATAGGCAAATTGAAAAATGTCTTTAATTTCACTGTAATTAACGAACAAATATTACTTATAGCTAGGAATAAAGAATTGCATTTCATAAAAATATGGCATGGGTTACGATTGTAGTAAGAGCAGCTAGCTCACCTTGAACCATTTTATTTCTTCTTGTAGCTGGAGAGCAGGGCCGGGCTTGGCTCCTCCGCTGTAGTGCTTCACGTGTGCAACTTGGTGCAACAATGTGAAGCCATTATTATCTACGCTCGAACTCATCCTGGTCACTAGTAAGTTCTTTTTCCTCACAAGACGGAAAATCTCCCGCTGTCGATGCATCACGGCCAAGTGCAATATGTTCTGCCCCTTAACATTAACAAGCTCAATAGCCTGAGGAAATTTATCAAGTATCTCTTCAGCAATCTCTACTATTCCATTACTAGTTGCTATAAACAGCGGGTTTGGAGGCGAAGGAGGCCTCTCTTGTCTTCTATTTTCTTCTATCATGGGTTGAACATTTTCATTATTTTCCACCTCTCCACCTCCCCCTCCTTTTCCAGTGTCCACTCCTTCTCTTGCTCCCTCTTGTCCTTCGCCTCCTCCTCCTGGGTTTCCTCTTCCTCCTGGGTTTCCTCCCCCTCCTTGTCTTTCACTTTGTCCTCCTCTTCCTGCTTGACCAGGGGTCTCGATATTAACTTTGGTAGGCTTCACTTTGATAGATTGCCACCATTTACGCTGGTTCTTTTTGATAAGCTCCTTGGCAAGTTCCAATGCAGATTCATGCTTGCGCTTTTCTTTCCGGATTCTTTCCACCACTGGCCATCCTATCATGTTTCTTCATATGTGAGATATACACAGAGAGAGCTAGCTATAATGAATTTTATGCAAATATGAACAGGGTAGTATACCGGAAAATATACAAAAGTTCAACCTTGGTGAGAAATGCACGAGTTTCTACTCCTATGTCACTTTTCCGGAGATTCCCAAATAGAAGGCTACTGAAAAATCATTCACACAGCAGCAGCTGACTGTTGCTTCCTATATGTATGTATGTATGTATAATTAGTATCACAAAAGGATTTCTGTTCTGGCTTCTCCTATTCTGTTAGATGGTTTTATTCCTCAACATGCCTTTGCAAGTTGCATATGGAGAAGGCACCACATTCAAATAAGATCGATGGAATGCTGAGCGCGTAGATTTTTTTTTTGGATTCGAGGAAACCCCATCCCTGAAAAACGTACTTTATAGGCCCAAGTGAGCGAGTCAAACTCTGGCTGTCCCAGACTCTTACAAGAGGTACATGCCCTGACTCGAACTCGAGACATGTTATGCAAATCCCAAGCCCTTTGCCATCACGCTACGCCCCTTGAAAACAACTAAGCACGCGTAGATGAATGAGGTTTGGTAAGCACATCAACAATTTCACCATATCACGGAAAAAGGAGAAATTATTATAGCTTGAAAAACTGGATTCATAGTGAGACACATAGCCGTGAAATTATCACATCATAGAAGAGGAAGAGAAGAGGCTGAAATTCCTAGGTCTAGAAAAAAGAGAATGGAGCCTTTTTAGCTCAGCAACTCGGATCTTTGCAAATATAACCATAACAAGATCCATTTTCTTTTAGTCTAATCGGATCAGAAAAATTTAATATTTTCTCTTATGAAACTAGGAAACCCATTTAGACAAGGAAAACCTCCCAAATCGGCGAGGTCAGGAGTACTCCCTCCGTTCAAGTGACACTCAGAAAGGAGAAAAAGGTTTGTGTTTTATTTGGATAGATGAACGGTTTTTTTTATTTAAAAAAGATAGTTTCTAATGTTCTATCCATACTGTGATCTGAAGGCCAGCTTCTCTCATATATTTTCAACAATTTTCCAAGTACACGCATGTGTTGTTCAAAGGATTAATGTCAACATTTTCAAAAAATTACCAATGAAAAATTTATCATTAAGTATTTTTGTTTGTGATTTTATTAATAAATTCATTATTAATAAAATGATAAATATCAACAAAAAATTCTGTTGATAAATATAAAAATATGATAATGGAAAGATTATATGGATTAATGATGAATTACTGTCAATGAGGATTTTGTTGCATGAGCAGTGCGGTTGTTGTTTATAGTTGCTCGATTTTAAGACCACAAGAACCAGGGAGCATCATCGGTGCAAAATTGTTACTATCAATTTAATAGTTAGGCTGTCCAAGATGGCAAAATAGTTTCAATCTTCAGTACCTTTTTTACTCCGGCTCTGGTCGCCATCACCCTTTGCAGCGGAAAGGCCTGCAAAAAACTCACAAATTAAGTCAAATCAAACCTTCTGGGATTAAAGTAGCGTAAGTAATTTAACATGCTCCAAGGAAAAAAAAAATAGAACTCGAAAATCAGTGTTTAATCAGCCGGTTAAACAGCTTGCCTTGAGAGCAGATGTTCGAGCTGGGGTTAGCTTATTAACGCTGATAATATAAATAAATAAATAGAAGAAAAAATGTTGCATCAAACATACAACGGTAGAACAAGTTCGTAACGGTAATTGGGCGCAGTGCATATCCACTCTTGAAAGCACTAGGCATCCCAGCAAGGACATGAAGACAGGTCATTCCCTGATCGTCCTTCATTTCATAAAGTGATGGATCCAGGTTCAGCAACGTCAGAGCAGTGTCTGCATTAGAAAGTATAATGTCATTTTACTTTATTTTTTCTCTAATAAATTGTAGATTTAAGTTGTACCTAAAGTGTTTGGGGATGAATGTGTGAGCTAGATGTCTTAAGAGTATCGTTTGAGAGAGAATAAAAGGATTAAGAACAAAACCAAAGTGTTGTCCTTGGATGGCAGCATGAAGAATCGGCTTTGAATCTTCTCTCTTGCGGTGATCCTCTGATAGCTTTCCCTCTGAGATTTGGCCCGTTTGTCCAGCTAAATACTCCACTATTTCTTTCTTACCACATGCAGCAGCTCTATACAATGGAGTCTCCCCAAGCGCGTTTTTAGTCTGAAGTTGCATTGAAGGATGAAATTCACCCTGTTCTTTAGGGGTAAACTTGAGTAAGTGCTGTACTGCTTCCATATTTCCAGCAAAAACTGCTTCATGAAGAACTGTATTTCCATACGCGTTCTTTTTTGTATAGGGATTCCCGAGCATTGAATTTTTTTTGGCAATATCGAGTAGAGTTTGAAGCGGCTCAACCTTTTTGCTATACACTGCCAGGTGCAATGGAGTATCTTCCGAAACCGTTACTGGAGACATCACGTAGATATTACTGATGCCACTGCAAGCATGAATCATCCTATCCCAGTCTTCTTCCAAGGCTGCTAGGTAGACAACCTTCGCTACAGTTATATATGTCCCCATTTGGACTTCTCGCTCGCTCTCTCTCTCTCTGTTTTCTTTTCCTTTTTGTCTACCTTAAAGTTCTCTGCAATTGCTTTAATAATTAGGAGCGAACTCGTAACGGCAAATTCTTGGTTCCAGCAAACTCTTCATTAAATACATTAAGTAAACAAAAAAAAAAAAAAACAAATATTTTAGAAGACTGGTAAGGGCGGATTAACATCTATGATTGTGCTTGGGAGGCGAATCCTAAACAGCCTTCAACATGGCAACCTGCCATTTAGAAGAGAAGGGAAAGAAAATTAAGAAAGGGAGATATAGACTTGATCTTTATACTTTGTTTAATCAAAGGTGTATTATTCAATGCCTAAAACATAATATATTATTCACTTTGTGCTCAACTGAATGTTCCACAATCAATTTTGATAATTTAGATTCGAAGCAATGCTTGCAAAAGGGCTATAAAGCCTGTAAATTCAGTACTCATAGTTTAGGAAATTTATTAGGAGGTTTCGAAATTTATTGATATTCAGTTAATCCATTCGTTGAGTACACTATAAGCCTCCTCACCAAGTGCTCATATCTTACTCGACCTCTAATCTTAAAAAGAAAGATCGATACCAAATAATTAATACAACGAAATTCTTGAAAAGAACTTATCAATTCCTAGAAAAGTTAGGCTAATCCCTTTTTTCTTTTTCTTTTTCTTTTTCAATAATATGGACATTAACAAAACAACTAAAAGACTGGGGCAGGTTGAATAGTGAAACAACTTACTCTTTTTTTCTCTCATTTTCGAACTTTTTTTCTCTCTCAATTGTAACTTTCTATAATCTAGTTAAAAGAAATTAAGCTTGAAATTATGGTTAAAACATTAAATGTAAAGATACAGGAATAGCAGATAAACATGAAAAAAACATATCACTAACCACACGTTAGGGATGCTTTTTGTTTTGGTCCAAAATTTTATTTTTATTATTTTTCAATCCATTGAACTAGAAAAAAAAAGAGAAACTCATCTTAAAATAATAAAGAAAACGAAAGTGGTTGGTTGACATCAATTTAACTGACCATAAAAAAGATCGATTTTAATGTCAAATAATTCCCTTTCCATTGTAGTAAATACAATAAATACAAAAAAAGGTGAAAAATTTTATTTTATTTTCACTTATTAAATACATTAAAATAACATCTTTACCCTTGAAATTAAGAAAAATTAAACCATGCATCCAGGGGTATTTGTTTTTTCCTTTCACATAGGCATTTTTGTTAATTTCATAACCATGGAGGGTAATTTGGTTTTTTTTTTTCACTTGATAAATTAATATTTAAATCTAAAATTTGTTGGTGCATGCAGTATAGGTGCTTGTGCCATTTAGTTGACGTGTGCAATACTCGATGGCCAAACTTATCCTTTCATTGTGTTGTTGAAAGCACTATTCCATCCTTTTTCTCTCGGTGTGGCGCATGACGATGAAGATGGGGTGGTTTGTTGTTGGTGTGTCTTTTTTTTTTAGTTTTTCAATTTCAATCCTTATTCTTTTGGTTTTTGATTTTTTTTCTTTGCCCTTTTATAAAAGTTCTTTTTTTGTTTTCAATTTAGTTCTTCAATTTTAATTTTTTATTTATTTTTTTTTCATTCATCAAATTTATTTTTCTTTTCAATTTAACCCTCCAAAAAAAAATTGTTTCCCTCTAATTTTTTTATTTCGATTTTCACTTTCATTATTTTAATTACTATTTTTTTTACTTCATATCGTTTTGTGTAATTGATTTTTTCTGATTTCATCCTTCAACATTTAATTTGTTGATGATTAGGCTTCGTAGATTTTCCATGTATGGTGTTTTTCAATCTAATGACCCAATTTACAGGTTTGAAAAGTTTATACAAGTTAACATGGACCGACATATTTTTTTAACTTTTTATTTTATTTTATCATTAAATATTAGTTTTTTTTTAAGATAGGCTTTGTGATTTTTTTTTTTAATGGAGTTATTTTAATCTCATGATCTACACAACAAAGTTTTGCGGGTTAATCCATGCACTGTTTAACATAGCATAAAAAGGGAAGTAGTGAAGCATGCAGGAAAAAAACTACCATCTAATTCTATATCATCATAATTCTAAGCACAACTACAAATGAAAGGGGAAATCTTAACAGAGAGCATAAAAACACACGGCTTTAATTGCTAGTGCAAATCTTCACTTTGAGAATGCATTGACCAAGGGATTTAAACAAGTCAGGAGTAAGCATATATATTCTTACCTCCCTCAGCCTATCCTTCACAATGTCGAATCGTCAGGTTCGCTACTCTGCGCCTCTGGCTTTCCTCTCCTTAATCTTCTAGTCCCACAGATTTTTGAATCCTAACAAATTCTGCGACGTTACAGCTTTAGAAAAGGATTGATCACTTTATAACCTGCCTACTGAAGCAAGACAAAAATAATAATAAATAGTAGTAGACTTGACTGGGATCGTGCAATCTTTTATTTAGCTCAGGAAATAAGTTTGGCCAACCTCGTGGAAGCATCTTAGCAGCCAGTTTTCAAATTGGGAAGAAATCCTCGTAAGAGTGTCTGCCCCCCTTTTTTAAAAAAATAAAAGGCAATTAAAACCACGAAGTAAGTGTTTCATAATGATTATAATGCTATATAACTTAATTTTTGATAATAGAATGTGATTTAGGGGGGTTTGGGAGTGTGTTGCTTTTCAAAGTGTTTTTTACTCGGAAATACATCAAAATAATATTTTTTATTTTAAAAAAATTATTTTTGACATCAGCACATCAAAAGGATCTGAAAATATCAAAAAAAATATTAATTTGAAGTAAAGAAAAAAATAAAAATAAATTAAATTTTTATAAAAACAATTTTGAAACAAAAAAAGGAGATACTCTTAATTTTAAAACATATTGAGTTCTCTTTTTTAAAAGAGAAAGAGAAGGGAATGATGCATCTGTAGATTACTTTTGGAATATCAAACGGTCACTTTGGCATTTTAGATTGTTTTTGCTCCTTTTTTCTGGGATGGTGACAACTTTTTAGATTATTTATTAATTAATGAATAAAAGGAATGTGAAAGCATCGTCAAGAACAACGAATAAAACTTTCATTCACTTATTACACGACAACTATGATGCATGTCTATCCAACAATGCGCACGTTCAAAGAAATGAAAAATACCAATAGCTTGACTTGGCTTTTTTAATGGAAATAGCTTGACTTCGGTAACAATGCCTTCTCACTTAGTTTTGAATATTTCAGTCACCACCGTACCATATTTTTATTATGAAGTATTGATTGTTATATATACAAATCGACATACCGATATAAAGTAATACAAATCTAAATTCTGAGCCCAAAACACATAAGGCCACATTGGATGCTTCGTGATACACTACAAGATTTCATAGTTTTACCGACGAACATATTCTGTCAGTATGAGATTCAGAGTTCGTTGGTAATTTTTTTATCGACTAAATCGCCGACGAAAACCATCCATCGGCATAACATTTGTCGGTAATACCGCATTCCTTCGCTAAGGTTGTCGGTAAAAAAAAATATCACCGATGGTTTTACAGACAGAAATTCTTCGCCAAAAAAAACCTTCCCGTTGGAACATTACCGACGGATTTATTCCGTCGGTGATAGTGGCATATATAGTAAATATTTTTTAGCTATCGGTGAAAGGCCAACGGATGTTATCCGTCGGTAAATTCGTTGGTGAGTCTGTGAAATGCCGACGGATTACATCCGTCTGTAAATTCATCGATGATACATTCCGTTAGTAAATCCCTCGGTGGGTATTTTTAATTTTTTTAAAATGATTTAGAATAAATAATATAAAATTATATAAATTAATAGTAAAAAAAACCAATTATGCAAGTAAAATTTTATTAAACATTAAGAACAAAAAATTATGCAAATAAAATTTTATTAAACATTAAGAACAAAAAAATAAACTTAAATAAAATTCATTACAAATTGAATATGTTTCAAAAAAACTATTAAATTAGCACAATGACGGAGCTAGAGGAGGAGGAGGAGGCTGGTTGTTATACGACCAAAAAGAAGGGAAATTTTTGGCAGAGAGAAGAACAAACAGAAGCAGACGAGGAAGAAAAACAAAACAGAGGTTGGTGCCCTTGCACTAGGAAGAAGAAGAAAAAAAAATGCAGCAAACACTGCCCGCCACTGCAATAACCACCGTGAACCATTGTCGGCTTCCTCCCACTCACCATTAGCAGCACCGTGAGCGATCGCCAGTAGAACCAAAGAGAGAGAAGAGAAATAGAATAGAACAAAGATAAGAAACCAGAAGACAGAGAGGAAGAAAAGAGGAAATAGAAGAGAAAGGACGAAGAACCACCGTCTACTGTCCACATAGCCACCACCAGAGCCACCGCCAGCTGCCATTGTCCTCCTCGTCGTCGATAGTAGCACCTGCACCATGAGAAATAGAAGAAGAAAACAAAAACAGAGAGGAGAAGCACAAAAGAAAAATATGCAGAGAAGAAGAAGAAGGACCAACCATCGGCCAAGCCATTCTCCGGTCAGCAACCGCCAACATCATCGCCTCAAAGCCACCGCAAGTCCACCCCTCTTCCTTCTTCTTCCTCCTCCTCCACTTCTTCTTCTTCAGTTCCCTCCTCCACTGTTCTGTGTGAACAGTGGAGGGCTTCTCCACTGTTTACTGAGCTGGACAGCACCGCCCCAGCCCAAAATGATTGGGCCGGGTCCGACCCCATAAAAAAAATTCAAAAAAATATTTTTAAAAATTTGTGATTTTCCCGCGTATTTTTCTACTGAATTTTGCTTAATATTGGTTTGTATTTTTATACCGTAAAGATATAAATCTGGTATTAAAATACCCTGTTTTCATCAAAACATTGCATTTTCTTTTAATATTAAGGATTACGAACTTACACGTAAGACGTATTCCTGATATTAAAAAAGTAGTTCTTTTATGAATAGACTTTACAGCGGTTAAGTTTTACTCGATAATATAAGGATCTCTTTACAGAGGAGAACTTTTCTTAAACCTTAGGAAGACCAACAATCAGAAATACAATAAAACCGAAGTATATATCAGACAATAAAACAATGTAGCTTACCTTAGACAGGGTGTATTTGAGATGTCAATACCATCCCTTTACACAATAAGTCCCCGTACCCGATCTCTGAGACCAGTTAAGGTTTCTAGTGATCAAAATACTAGGTGACGACTCCCATTCTATTTTTCCATTGATAAAAGATAAGAATTCGTTGTCTCCCATATTGGCCAGAAAGTACACATACCTTAAGGGTGCATGATATCGCCGCGACGCTGCACACGTTCGACATTTATTATTCCTTCTCTTCTTTTCATATACTAATATTATAATTTTTGTTTTGATTATTTTTTTTATCTGTGGGTTTGGTTCATATTTTACTTTGTTAGGGTCAAATCGAATTTGAAGCGCCACATCAAGCCTACTGGCTCTACCGTTGAGCTACTGGGAAACAACACAACACAAGATTCGATCTTGTAGAATTCAATTATCGTTTTTAACCCATGATCAATATGCCTCAAAGTTTGCTTCATAACTCCCCCACATAAGGTTATTAAGTAAATTTAATTTTTTTTTTAAAAAATTATTTTTAATATCAGCATATTAAAATAATTAAAATAAAAATAAAAATAAAAAAATTAATTTTAAATAAATAACATTTTAGCTACACTGCTAAACAACCTCTCCGGTCAAAAAAATTTAGTAAAGTTGACCGGGATCGTGCAATCTTTTATTTAGCTCAGGAAATAGGTTTGGCTAACCTCGTGGAAGCATCTTCGCAGCCAGTTTTCAAATGGGGTAGGAATCCTCGTAAGAGTGTTTGGCCCCCTTTTTTTGAAAAAGTAAAAGGCAATTAAAATCACTAAGTAAGTGTTTCATAATGATTTTAATGCTATATAACTTAATTTTTGACAATAGAGTGTGATTTAGGGGAGTCTGAGAGTGTGATTGAGCTGGCTTTGTAAAGTTTTTTTTGTTTGAAAATGCATTAAAATAACTTTTATTATTTTTTAAAATTTATTTTTGACATCAGCACATCAAAATGATCTAAAACATAAAAGAAATTAAATTTAAAAAATAAAAATAAATTAATTTTTTATGAAAACTTTTGAAATGAAAAAAGAGATACTCTTAATTTTAAAACATATATATTGAGTTCTCTTTTTCAAAAGAGAAAGAGAAGGCAATGATGCATCTGTAGATTACTTTTGGAATATCAAACGGTCACTTTGGCATTTTAAATTGTTTTTGCTCCCTTTTTCTGGGATGGTGACAACTTTTTAGATTATTTATTAATTAATGAATAAAAGGAATGTGAAAGCATCGTCAAGAACAACGAATAAAACTTTCATTCACTTATTACACGACAACTATGTTGCATGTCTATCCAACAATGCACAATAGTGGAGCTATGAATTTTTTCTTCCTTAAGCTATTAAATAAATATATAAATTTTTTAAAATAAATTATTAACTTATATATATAAATTTTTAAAGTTAATAGTAAGGTTTTAATTCAAATACACTACCTAAAATATTAAAAAATAAATTTAAAAGTATATAAAATTAAAATGAAAGTAAAAATAAACTCACTATTTAAGTTACATCCTTCAATGTTTTGTGAAATATAATTCATCTATAATCGAATCTGAATCGATATTGTAACAACTTTTCAACCAGGAAAAAATAACAATCTCATGTCAACTCAAAACAAAGTAATTAAGTTTTTTAATCTCTTTCAATTTCTCCTTCCTTCACTTAATTCTTCCTCAGATTAGTATTTTATAAATTGGACTTTGTAAATTTACAAGGTTATTCTCTCACTTTTTTTTTTCCTTGGATTTTTTTTTAAGTTTTTCCCTTACTTTTCTCCCTTTCTCTCTCGCCTTTTCTTTTTTTTTCTATTCTGCTTCTGACCAGTCAGCAACATATAAAAGGAACAAAGAAGAACTGATTTGTTTTATTTTTTAATGACAAATAACCATTTTACCCTTAATGAGTCGTTTTGCTTTTATTTGATGTTTTTTTTGTTAGTACTACTAAACTTTGTTCATCGTAAAATTTTAACCATATTTTATTCAATATATTTTCAAATTCCTCATAAAATTTCAGCTCAATCTGATGGTCGGATTAAAAATTATATCCAATAACATAAAACTAGTTAAATTGTGATTTTTTTTATCAAATTTCTGATTTTCTCCAAAAATTCTGAAATTTTAACCCAAGCTAAAACATCATAGTAGAAGGTTCCTTGTCAATTTTTATAATTTTTTGATACCTCAATTAAAAATTAAAAATTTTATTTATATAAAATTAATAAAAAAATATTAATAAAATCATGATCTGTATTAGAGCCCACCCGACCCCATACACGTCTCCGCCCTTGAATGCGCATGTTCAAAGAAATGAAAAATACAAATAGCTTGACTTGGCTTTCTTAATGGAAATAGCTTGACTTAGCTAACAATGCCTTTTGACTTAGTTTTGAATATTTCAGTCACCACCGTACCATATTTTTATTATGAAGTTGGAATTGGAATATTTACCTTTCGTATTGAATGCCTCACGTGGGGATGCGTTTCCCATATGTGCTGGAAATTAGTTTTTTTTTAATGATTTTTATAAAAAATAAAATTTTTAAAAATGAATAATTTTTTGATATTTAATAATATTATAAAAAATATTTTTCAGTATGTAGTAATGTCTTAAAAAATAAATTAAAAAATAACTTATTAATGTTTTAATTTTTTTTTAAATTTATTAAAAGAATAAAGATCATGACATATAAAAAAGTTGAAGAAGAATTAAATTAAAAAAAATATAAGTGCTTAAAATAAAAATAAAAATTATTATTTTATTATAAATTACTAATTTACAATTATTATTTAGGACTAAAAATTTTAAAAAATCACAAAAAATAGTTTATTATATTTCAAGAAACAGTGTCCTGTGAAAAAAAAACCTTGCATTTTATATTATTTGTTGTTAATTAATTAATTAATTAATTAGAAACATGAACGCTAACAATTGACATATCATGTGTTTTCAAGGATACACTTGTAGCTCTTACTTTGAAATTTCCATTAATAGCTTGGCTTCATTTTTAGTCTTTATTTATTATTATTTTCATTCACTATTCCTTGACAACTTTTTAGATTATTTCTTAATTAATAATTTTCATGGGTTTTATTTGGAAATTGAAGGAAAAAATCTTAAAAATCCTTCTAATTCGTCTCCTTTTCTCTATTATTGGAAAAACAAAAGCAACATATATAATGAAATATTAAAATAATTGAGGAAGAATTTAAAAACAATATCATTTTATATTGACCTAATTTACCTTGATTAACCTGTGAAATTCACACTCTAATGCATGAACACGACCACACAAAAAATAGACATGTTGGGCAAGATGTGTCTTTCTTTTCTCGTTCCTCATTTTTTTTTTAGTGGGGGCTTAATTGGACCTTAATTAACCTTGAGTAAGATGATATCTGAGACGAAATTAAATAATTATGAATTAAAGTATCGTGTATTATCATGATCCCTTCCGAATGTACAACAAGATTCACATTTCTCACCGTCTAAAAAGTCAACAGCCCACATATACTCTTAATTTTTCAAAATCAACTAGACTAGAATGGGATTATTTCAACGGCACTCCATAAATGTTTTAAAACTTACGTGAGAAATTATTAAATATGTTAAAAGATCCATCCCATCTTTCATCAAAATATAAATTTTATTTTGAAAATGATTCTTCGTATTTCCTAGATTATTAGTTTTTCTTATCTATCCTTTTCTTCGTCGAAATAATTATTTACATGCCAAAGCTGTATTATTTCCTGTCATAAAAAGGTAGTAATAAATCTAATATTTTTAATGAAATAGCGTCCCAAAATCATTCTAAATATAATAATATACAGCCTAATCCCAGAGACATTCGATTCCTCACCTCTAGTCTTCTATTAATTTATCACAGTTTACTGCAACCTCCGTATTTTTCCCTCCTTCCCACGACCTCAACACCCGAACATTTTTGGATTTATTAAAAAAAATTAATGCAGTCAGTTAAAATTTTTATAAAATAATTTTTTTTAAGAGCAGGTGAAATAACACATTAGTCTAATATTATTAAATATCTCTATTTCTAAGCGTGACAAGATAATTATTGCACTTTAAAATAATAATATTTAAACATGTCGTTATTTTAAAATGCAACATGTAATCTCAATTATAATCTTTTTTCTCAACTGACCAGTTGGTTTATCTAGATATATGAACTAGTTGACCATTTCATGCAAAATTCATAATTTGATATACCTTTTATTTCAAATATGTTTTATGAGTGTCAATGAAGTAGTCATACTTGCAATAACAAGTGATTCTAAGCAGTTAGGTGTGAATCTGCCACATCTAGATGAGGATCTACCCTAGACTGATCATGTAGATTGCCTAGTAAATATATTTACGGGCCAATAGAAAAGGTCTAGACCCAAAAGAAAGTTTAGCCGTGCCAAACCATAATGATGACTTTAAAAGACCATAACTTTTGATCCAGTCAATAAATCATGCTCAAATTTTTACAAGAGTTTCTGGATGTTGTTTTCTCGGAGTAACTATGGAATTGCTACTACAACCGTTTGATATTTAAATTTTAAAAAATCACTCTATGCTAGTTGAGAATAATTAGGAGGCTTAACCTATTGGTTAGCCAATCTTTTCTATGTATATATGTGTGTATGTGTATGTAGGGTAATATACAATAGTAATGATGGAGATTACAATATAAGAGTATGCCTATAAGATTTTATACATAGGTACATTCTATAATAGGGCCCCTGATTTTGGTAATTTTGCGATTATTATTATTATTTTTGAAATCGATTGACTAGTTTAACTGACCATTATGAATCGATCGACCGGTTAATCCTGAATTTAACTGATGTTGCGTTCTAGAAATGCAATATGGAATTAAATATCAAAACACTACAAGATTTCATAGTTTTACTGACGAAAATATTCCGTCGGTATGTGATTCAGATTTCGTCAGTAATTTATTTGCTGACGTCTTCACCGATGGCTTAAGTCTGTCGGTAATTTCATATTCCGTCGCTATATCGGTCTGAAACACAAAAAAATCATTTGCCGATGGTTTTACAGATGGAATTTGCGCGCCAAAAAAAAAGTTTCCCGCTTGAAATATACCGACGGATTTTATTCCGTCGGTGATATTGTGATTTACTGACGGATATGTACCGTCAGTAAATTTGTCGGTGAATTTTTGGAATACCGACCGAAGATATCCGTCTGTAAATTCATCGGTGAATGTGTCAAATGCCGACGGATTAATTCCGTTGGTAAAACCCTTTGTAATAGTTTATTCTAGATTTGTTTTTAAAAAATTATTTAGAATACATAATTTTATTAATGGTAATAAAAACCAATTATGCAAACAAAATTTATATTAAACATCAAAAACAAAAAATCAAAGTTAAATAATATTCATTACAAACTGAATTTGTTTCAAAAAAATATTAAATGAAATTTTAAAGGTAAATAATGTTTATTACAAATTAATATAAAGGTGGAGCTGGAGGAGGAGGTCCTGGAAGAGGAGGCTGGTGGTTATACGGCCAAAAAGGATTAGGCGCACATGTTCCACTCTGTGTTGCCATGTTCATGACCATTTCGCGAAGCTCTTCATAAGCCGCTCTTTGTTGTTCATACTCCGCTCTTTGTTGTGCTTGAGACGCTTTGAGTTGTTCAGACTCTGCTCTTTGTTCTGCATGAGACGCTTTGAGTTGTGCGTACTCCGCTGATAGGTGGTCGTATTTTTCGGTGAGCTGAGCCGTGTGTTGCTGCAAGGCCACGAACTACTTAGATTGGGAGCTCGATATTGATTGGGAGCTCTCAACGGTTGAAACACTACAGGCCGACCGCAAGTTGTCGGCCGTAATGTTGGAGAGCCCGTAAACCCGATTTTTATCGGGTCCACCTGACGATCCAACCTCCATCCACAAATCTGGATCGAATTCCAGATGGGTCAAAGTATCGTCCCCGTATCTCTCCCTCAACCAATTATTATAGGTCTCCTAAAAATAAAAAAAAATAATCATCATATTCAATTCAATAAACATAATAACTTACAAAATAAAATGGTTGAACAAACATACCATGAAATGTTGAGCACGGTTGTCAACGAACTGTTACGCCCCTTTTTGGCGGTCTTGACTCCGCACGTGCATATCCATAAACAGCTCCATCGGGCTCGGCTCACGTCCAAGAGACGTAGCCTATAATGAAAAAAGATTTATTAACAACAACTTAATTTAATGATATATTTCATTTAAAATAATCTTACCATCCGTTTCGCATGTGCAGCAAACGGAACGGAGCCGTCAGTGTGCATTGTCACCGAGCCATGAATTGGCCGATTCCGGTTGCCAGCACCGGACTGTTACGTGTGAACCGCTCAGACGTCACGTGCTCAAGATAGTGCGACCATATATCTTCCGGGATGTATATCGGTTTGAAATCCCTCCAAACCGCAACATCGTTCCAGCCTTGGAAACCCCTATCTCTCGC
>Ga0307513_10005707_pt1 | contig 16379 bp, 5 predicted proteins | sample 15_EM_MG_FD_202174 | JGI IMG/M metagenome (GOLD analysis project Ga0307513, IMG submission 202174) | Populus trichocarpa ectomycorrhiza microbial communities from riparian zone in the Pacific Northwest, United States - 15_EM | ecosystem: Host-associated > Plants > Roots > Unclassified | place... | reverse complement strand
GATGTGATAGACGGTGTCGCGGTGGCGGTAGTGGATGTCGACGCTGGGCCACGCCGCCGGCAGGCGCGGCTCGATCCGCAGGTGATCGACCTCGAGCCGGATGCCGAGCAGCGATTCGGTGACCAGCTGGTACATCCAGCTCGCCGAGCCCGTGTACCAGGTCCAGCCGCCGCGCCCGGCGTGCTGCGGGTTGGTGTAGACGTCGGCCGCGACGACGTAGGGCTCGACCTTGTAGGTCGCGATCGCCGCCTCGGTGTTGCCGTGGTGCAGCGGGTTGATCAGATCGAACAGCTCCCACGCGCGCTCGGTGTCGCCGGCCGCGGCGAACGCCATCGCGGCCCACACCGCGGCGTGGGTATACTGGCCGCCGTTCTCGCGCACGCCGGGGACGTAGCCCTTGATGTAGCCGGGCTTGAGCTCCGACGTATCGAACGGCGGATCGAACAGCTGGATCACCTTGAGGTCGCGGCGGACCAGGCGCTGGTTCAGCGCGACGAGCGCCGCCGTCGCGCGGTCCGGCTCGCCCGCGCCCGACAGCGTCGCCCAGCTCTGCGGCAGCGAGTCGATCTGGCACTCCGGGCTGGTGCTCGAGCCCAGCGGCTGGCCGTCGTCGAAGTAGGCCCGGCGGTACCACGCGCCGTCCCAGGCGTGGGCCTCGAGGTTGGCGCGCAGCTTGGCGGCCTCGGCGGTGCAGGTCTCGGCGCACGCGACGTCGTTGCGGCTGCGCGCGATCGGCGCGAACTGCATCAGCACGTCGTAGAGGAAGAACCCGAGCCAGACGCTCTCGCCCTTGCCGTGCTCGCCGACCAGGTTCATGCCGTCGTTCCAGTCGCCGCTGCCCATCAGCGGCAGGCCGTGCACGCCGAAATTCAGGCCGTGCTTGATCGCGCGCACGCAGTGCTCGTAGAGCGTCGCGACCTCGTCGGATCGCGTCGGTAGATCGTAGTAGCTGTCCTCGTCCTGCTTGACCGGGCGGCCCTCGAGGAAGCCGATCTTCTCGTCGAGCACGCCGGTGTCGCCGAGCGCGCGGACGTAGCGGCACGTCGCGTACGGCAGCCACAGATAGTCATCCGAGATGTGGGTGCGCACGCCGCGGCCCAGCGGCGGGTGCCACCAGTGCTGGACGTCGCCCTGCGGGAACTGCCGGCTCGCCGAGCGCACCAGCTGATCGCGCAGCAGCGTCGGCTCGGCGTGGACCAGCGCCAGCGTGTCCTGGAGCTGATCGCGAAAGCCGAACGCGCCGCCGGATTGATAGAACCCGCTGCGCGCCCACAGCCGGCACGCGAGCACCTGGTAGAGCAGCCAGCCGTTGGTGAGGAAGTTCACCGACGGGTCCGGCGTCTGGACGTTGACCGCGCCCAGCGTCCGGTTCCAGTACGCCCACACGCCCTCGAGGGCGATGCGCGCCGGCTCGGTGCCGCGGAACCGGTTCACCAGGTGGCGCGCGTCGCCGAGGTCGCGGCCGGAACCGAACGTGAACGCAATCTCGCGCTCCTGGCCGTCGGCGAGCTCGACCATCACGCGCATCGCCAGGCACGGATCGAGCCCGGCGCCGACCCGGCCCGACAGCTTCACGCGCCGCATGCACGCCGGCCGCGCGGCGCTGCCGTTGCGGCCGAGCACCTCGAGCCGATCGCCCGTGATCGACCGGTGCTCCTCGCTGCAATCGAGGAACGCGACGCGCGCGGCGAACTCGCTGTTGTACGCGTTGCGCGCGAACATCGCGCCGGTCTTGAGATCGAGCTCGGTCACGACGTGCGGCAGGTTGCCGGCGCGCGCGCTGCCGAGCACGAGCTCGAACAAGCTGGTGATCGAGAGCCGCCGCGGCCGGCCCGAGCGGTTGCGAAGCTTCAGCACGAGGAACTTGATCGGCGCGTCGATCGCGACATACGTCCGCAGCTCGCTCGCGATGCCGTCCTCGCTGACCTCGAACACGCTGTAGCCGAAGCCGTGGCGGCTGGTGTACGGCGCGTCGGCGCTGACCGGCAGCGGCGTCGGCGACCACACCGCGCCGTCGTCCTCGTCGCGCAGGTACAGCGCCTCGCCGCTCGGATCGCCGACCGCGTCGTTGGCCCACGGCGTGAGCCGGTAGGCCTGCGCGTTCTCGCACCAGGTGTATGCGCTGCCGCTCTCGCTCACGATGCTGCCGAACCACGCGTTGGCGATCACGTTGATCCACGGCGCCGGCGTGCGCTGGTCGCGCCCGGTGATGATCACGTACTCGCGGCCGTCGGAGGTGAACCCGCCCAGGCCGTTGAAGTCGACCAGGTCGGGGCGGGCGATCGCCGCCACCGGATCGGGCTCGACCGTGACCAGGCTCTGCGGCGGCGTGTTGCGCGGCGTCGCGGGCAACAGCGGCGGCAGCTCGGCGCGCGGCTTGCGCTCGAGCTGCTCGGCCAGCGTGCCGGCGGTGTCGGCGACCACGACGCGCGCCACGGTCAGCATCAGGACCTTGTCGTCCTCGGAGATCTGCTCGCTGCGCCGCACGAAGATGCCGCCCGGCTTGTCGAGCAAGCTCTCGCTCGCCGCGACCGCCGACATGATCTCGTCGTGCAGCACCTGGCGATACCCCGAGGGATCCTCGTTCCACACCACGAGGTCGACCGCGAGGCCCTTGAGCCGCCAGTAGGCGTGCGCCTTGACCAGCTGGCGCACGAGGTCGAGCCGGCCGACGTCGGCGATCCGCACCAGCACGATCGGCAGGTCGCCCGAGATGCCGTAGGCCCACAGCGCCGACTGGCCGCCGCGGTTGCGCGCGATCAGGCTGTTGGGCGCGCGCAGCGTCGCGTTGGCGTAGAGCACGTTGCTCGCGAGCCGCTCGTAGAGCTGGGTGTCGGCGTTGCTCGCGTCGAGCCGGCGCTGCACGAGCTGGCTGTGCGTCCACGACAGCTCGAACACGCGATCGGCGGCGTGGCGGTCGCGGTACTTCTCGATCAGCGCGAGCCCGCCGTCGCGGGTCTCGGCCATGCCGGTGACGACGTGGATCCGCGCGGTCTCGTCGGGCTGCAGCACGATCCGGCCGCGGATCGCGACGATCGGATCGAGCACCGAGCCGGCGCTGTCGGTCAGCGCGGGCCGGTGCATCGCGATCGGATCGATCGCCGAGCGGCCGCGGCCGATGAACGCGGGGCGCGCGGTCTCGTACGACAGCTCGCCGTCGGCGGTGCCGTGCACCGTCATCAGGTGGATCATCGACGGCGGCCGCTCGCCGCCGGAGCGCGGTCGCCGGGTGCACACGATCGCCTGGTGGTGGCGGACGATCTCGGTCTGGACGAACAGGTTCGAGAACGCCGGATGCGCGGCGTCGGCGGCCGCCTGCGTGATCACGACCTCGGCGTAGCTGGTCAGCTCGATCGTGCGCGCGGCGCGGCTGCGGTTGGTCAGCGTGACCCGGCGCAGCTCGACGTCGTCCTCGGGCGAGATGCTGATCTCGACGTGGGTGTCGATCTCGTGATCGACCCGGCGGAACTCCGCGCGGCCCTGCGAGAAGATCGCCTCGTAGCTCGTGCCGCGCGCCAGCGTCGGCTGGTGGCCGAGCGACCACGCCGGGGTGGCCGGCGCGCCGGGCGTGACGTCGCGCAGGTAGCCGAACGTGCCCCAGCAGTCGCGCGTCGCGTCCTCGTGCCAGCGCGTCACGGCGAGGTCGCGCCACCGGCTGTAGCCACCGCCCGCGTTGGTGATCGCCACGTGGTAGTGGCCGTTCGACAGCAGATGGACCTCGGGCGCCGGCGTGTTCGGCGTCGTGAACACGCGCAGATCGTCCTCGCTCTCGATCGTCGACGACGTGGTCTGCGAGACCTCGGCCGGATGCGGGAAGATCGCGTGGGCGCGCGGGACGCGCTCCTGGAGCAGCAGCTCGGTCGCGCGGAAGTTGGGCGCCGCCGAGAACCGGCGCTGCATCGGCCGGCCGAGCAGGACGTCGCCGATCGCGAGCAGCGCCATGCCCTGGTGGTGCGCCATGTACGATCGGATCACCGCGTGGTTCTGATCCTGGGGCACGCGGCCGGCGGTGTAGTCGATCGCCTCGTAGAAGCCGTACGGGCCGAGCAGCTGATCGCGCGCCAGCTTGCGCAGGTTCGCGCACGCCAGCTCGGGCGCGACCATCAGCGCGAGCGCGGTCGCGTACGGCGCGATCACCAGATCCTCGGCGAGCCCGCGCTTGAAGCCGAGGCCCGGCACGCCGAACGCGCGGTACTGGTAGTTGAGCTGCCCGTCGGTCTTGTTGTAGCCCGACTCGGAGACGCCCCACGGCACGCCGCGCTCGCGGCCGTACGCGATCTGGCGATCGACCACCGCGCGGTAGGTCTCGTCGAGCAGCGTGCCCTCGTAGGTCGGCATCACGAGCAGCGGCATCAGGTACTCGAACATCGAGCCGCTCCACGACAGCAGGGCGGGGCGCTCGTGCGACGTGGTGAGCTGGCGGCCGAGGCTGAACCAGTGCTCCTGCGGCAGCTTGCCCTGCGCGATCGCGAGGAAGCTGGCGAGCCGGGCCTCCGACGCGAGCAGGTCGTAGAAGCTGGCGTCGAGCCGGTGATCGACGACGCTGTAGCCGATCGCGAGCAGGTGGCGCGAGCGGTCGTAGAGGAACTCGTACTCGAGGTCGGCCAGCTCGGTGCAGCGCAGCGCCAGCGCCTGCAGCTCGCTCAGGCGATCGGTCGCGTGCTCGGCGGCGAGCCGGAGCGCGGCGTGCAGCGCGGCGTGATCGTCGGACGGCGGGCTCGCGAGGCCGAGATCGAGGCCGAGATCGAGCCGCGCGGTCTCGGCGAGCGTGAGCGGCCCGTCGAGCCGGTCGCGCAGCGCGCCGTCGGCGATGCCGGGCAGCGCGAGCCACGGCGCGAAGTGGGTGAGCTCGTCGGCGAGCTGGGCGCGCTGGGCCTCGAGCGCGCGGACCCACCAGGCCAGCTCGCCGCCGCCGCGCGCCAGGCTCACGCGGATCAGCTCCTGGATCGCAGGCTGGAGGCGGCGCAGCACGCCGTGGCGCTCGCTGGTCGTACCGGCGCGCGCGCGCAGCTCGCCGCGGATCACCGCCAGCGCGCGCACGACCTCGGGCGCGCCCGAGGTGAGCTCGCCGATCACGTCGATCGTCTCGCCGAGCCCGTCCAGCGTCGGGCGCACCGCGCGGTCCGCGAGCTCGTCGAAGCCCTCGGCGAGCGTGACCAGGTGGCCGGCGAGGTTGCCGCTGTCGACGGTCGAGACGTAGAGCGGGCGCAGCGGCTCGAGCGTCACGGTGTCGTACCAGTTGTAGAAGTGGCCGCGGTAGCGCTGCATGCGGTCCATCGTGGCCAGCGTCCGCGTCGTGCGCGCGATCAGATCGCCGGCCGAGATGTAGCCGAAGTCGTACGCCGCGAGGTTGGCGACCAGCGCCATGCCGATGTTGGTCGGCGACGTGCGGTGCGCGATGCCGCGCGGCGGATCCTCCTGGAAGTTGTCGGGTGGCAGCGAGTTGTCCTCGGCCGAGACGTAGACCTCGAAGAACCGCCAGGTCCGCCGCGCGACGGTGCGCAGGAAGCCGCGATCGGCGGGCGCGAGGCGCGGCCCGGGGGCGACGATCGGCTGGCTCGACCACCACGACCACGCCGGCGCGCTCAGCCACAGCGCGAGCAGCGGCGCGGCCGCGAGGAGGTCGCTCAGCGCCCAGCCCTGGCGCTCGATCACCACCGCCGCGGTCAGCGCGACGACCGGCGCGATCCACATCGCCGCGAGCGCGCCGCCGAGGCTGGTGCGCGCGCCGCGCTGCGCATCGCGCGCGGTGCGCCACTCGAGCAGCTTGCGCCGCGTGACGAGCACGCGCAGGGCGGACCGCGCGATCGCGTCGAGCGACTGCACGGCGTCGTAGGGTAGGCACGCGAGCAGGAAGCCGTCGCGCGTGAGGCCCTGGGCGAAGCTGCCGAGCACGTGGCGCGCGTAGTGACCGTACGGTTCGTCGGGCGGCGGTCGGAGCAGCCCGCCGAGCGTGGCCACGATGCCGGGCACCAGGCTGATCGCGAGCACCGCCAGCGTCGCGAACCACGCGGCGCCGAGCGTCCAGCCCAGGCCGAGCAGCGTCATCTGCGCGATCGGCATCACGCTGCGCCGCAGGTTGTCGAGCACCTTCCACTGCGACAGCGCGGAGATCGGGTTGGCGGCGCGCCCGGTCTGGCCGGGGACGCGGCGCCACAGCCACGCCATGATCTGCCAGTCGCCGCGGATCCAGCGATGCCGGCGCGCGACGTCGGCGGCGTGGCTCGACGGAAAGTCCTCGACCAGCAGGATGTCGCTGACCAGGCCCGAGCGGGCGTACGCGCTCTCGAGCAGATCGTGGCTGAGCACGCGGTTGTCGGGCAGCCGGCCGCGCAGCGCGCGCTGCACGGCGTCGACGTCATAGATGCCCTTGCCGACGAACGAGCCTTCGTCGAACACGTCCTGGTAGACGTCCGACACCGCGCGCGTGTACGGATCGATCCCGGCGCGGCCACCGAACAGCCGCGCGAACCGCGAGCGCGCGATGCTGTCCATCGTCACGCCGACCCGCGGCTGCAGGATGCCGTAGCCCTGGGTGACGCGGCCGCGCGCCTCGTCGAAGCACGGCCGGTTCAGCGGGTGGGCGATCGTGCTCGCCAGCAGCCGCGCCGCGTCGCGCGGCAGGCCGGTGTCGGCGTCGAGCGCGATCACGTACTTGATGTCGGCGAGCTGCTCGACCGGCCCGGCGATCGTCGCGAACAGCGCGCGCTCGCCGCGCAGCGCGGCGTTGAGCTGCTCGAGCTTGCCGCGCTTGCGCTCCCAGCCCATCCACACGCGCTCGCGCGGGTTCCATTGCCGCGCGCGATGGAACAGGAAGAACCCGCCGTGGCTGCGCGGCGCCGTCGGCAGGCTCGTGGCGCCGGACTCCGAGCTCGCGCGGCTGCGCACCGTGCGATACCGGGCGTCGAGCGCCTCGATCGCATGGACCGCGTGGCGCAGCAGCGCGTCGTCGCCCTCGGTGGTCTCGCTCGGGGCGTCGCGGAAGTCGGTGACCAGCGCGAAGCCGAGGTTGGGATCGCGGTTGGCGAGGAAGCGGACCTCGAGCGCCTCGACCAGCTCGTCGATCTCGGCGACGTCGGTGAGCATCGCCGGGACCGCGACCAGCGTCCGGTGCTCGGCCGGGATGCCGCGCGCGAAGTCGAGCCGTGGCAACAGCTTGGGCGTGACGAGCAGCGTCGCCGCCCAGTGCACCAGCGCGACCGCGAGCTCGCTGGCGCAGATCGCGAGCAGGACGATCCAGCCGACGCTCGGCGCGATCGGCGAGAGCCCGATCAGCCCCAGCGTCACCAGCGCGGTCAGCCCGGCCAGCGCGACGCTGTAGATCGGGAAGCGCGCGACGGCGCAGGTGTGGCGGAGGATCTGGCCGAACGGGCGCCGCATCCCCACCGCGCGCTCGAGCGCACGCCGGCCGCCGTCGATCAGGAAGTAACCGACGTGCGCCGTCCGCCCGCTGCGGTCGCGCGCCAGCCGGATCGCCGCGCGCGCGACGTCGTCCTCGGGCAGCCCCGAGCGCCGCGCGATCGCCTCGATCACGTGGCGGTAGCGGTCGCGGGTCGCGAAGTCCATCGCGGCGTAGCTCGCGTCGTCGCGCAGCGTGCGCTCGACGACGCTCATCGCCTCGACGAAGTCGCGCCAGTCGGTCGCGCCGAGCAGGCGCAGGCTGCCGATGCTGTTGCCGATCGCGACCTGGTCGGCGGCCTGGTTCTGGGTCGCCAGCTCGAACACGTGCTCGACGCTCTGGCCGGACTCGGCGAGCCGCTGCTCGAGCCACGTCATCGGAAACCCGAGCGCCGTGCCGTGGTTCTGCATCCGGCTCGCGAGCTCGGCGACGAACGCCGTGGTCAGCGACGGGTTGGCCTCGACCAGCTCGGCGAGCACCACGACGACGTCGGTCGGGTTGCGCTCCGCCGCCGCGGCCATCTTGGTGACCCACGCGGTCGCCTGCTCGCGATCGAGCCGGCCCTCGGTGATCGCCTTGGCGACGCGGCGCAGGTTCTCGAGCAGCGCCAGCCGCAGCATGATCGGGATCGCCCACAGCTCGCCGAGCCGCAGCGGCTGGATCTCCTGGTACGACGCGATGAACGCCCGCAGCGCGTCGCCGTCGACCCGGCCGTGGGTGTGCGAGATCAGCTCGAGCGCGAAGTGATAGACCCGCGGCGTCCCCGGCGCCGGCGCGTTGGCCAGCCGCGGCAGCTCGCGGTTGTACGCGCGCGGGAGGTGGCGGCGCGCCGTGCGGATCTGCTCCTCGATCAGGTGGTAGTTGTCGATGAACCACTCGGCCGCCGGGGTGATCTGGCGACCGAGCTGCACCGCGTCGGTGACCACCGCGTAGGCCTCGCGCAGCGCGACCTCGTTGTCGCCCAGGCGCGCGAGCAGAAAGTCATCCTGGCCGGGCGCCGAGGACAGCTCGTGCCAGCCGGCGAGCGTGCGCGCGTGGCGCTGGAGCTGGCTGACGCTGAACAGCTCGGCGCGCATCGGCGGCTCGGCCGGATCCTCGCTCGCGGCGCGGCCGTTGCTGCCGGCCGGGGGCGGGCGGCGCGGCGGCTTGTGGGCGGGTGAGGGTTCGATGCGCTGCACGGGTAGGCGACCGGGCTTGCAAATCGTGCGCTCGCGCCCGGGTCGCTATAGCACGCGCGGCCCTCGCGATCGGGCGTGCGCCTGCGCCGTCGGACCACCCGGCTCGCCGAAGCAGTCGATCATCGCCTGGTGGAGTGCGCTGCGGGAGAACGGTTTATGTAGCAGTGCGACGTGAGCGCCCAGCGCGGTGACGCGAGCCAGCGTGTCGGCGTCCCGCAGCGCGGTCATGACCACGATCGGGCACGCGTTGCCGGCGTCGCGGGCCCCCTGCATCACCTCGAGGCCCGTGCGGACCGGCATGGTCACGTCGGTCACCACGACATCGAACGGCCGGCCCTCCGCGAGCTGGTCCTCGAGCTCGCCGCCCGACGCCGCGCACACCACGTCGGCGCCCATCGCCCCGACGGCGTCTGCGACGAGCTCGCGGAGCTCGGCATCATCATCAGCGACCAGGACACGCATGTTGCCGTACCGTGCACCACACATGCCACGGTGATGAGCGATGGTCAGCCGAGCGGTGGCGCCACGCCGCGCCGCCGAGCTACATCTTCTTCTTGTCGCCCGACGTGATGTTGACCTGGGTGTCCGGCTGGATGTGCCGCTTGATGGCGGCGTTGACCTGATCGAGCGTCGCGGCGGCGATCGCCGCGTTGTTCTTGGCCCAGAACGCCATCGTGCGCTCGAGGTAGACGCTGTCGAGCAGCATGTTGAGCACGAAGCCGTCGGTCGACAGGTTGCGGTCGAAGCCCTGCTGCAGCCCGGTCTTGGCGCCGGTCAGCTCGTCGGCGGTGAGCCCGCTGGCCACGAACCGCGCGATCTCCTCGCGCAGCGCCGCCAGGCCCTTCTTGGCGTTCTGCGGGTTCATCATACCGGCGGCGAGGAACAGCCCCGCCGCGTCGAGCGGGCGGAGCTGGAACACCGAGAACGCCGAGTACGACAGGCCGTCCTTCTGGCGCAGCCGCGTGACCAGGCGCGACACGAAGCCGCCACCGCCCAGCGTGTAGTTCGCGATCGCCATCACCGGCGCGTCGGCGTCGTCGTCCTTCATGTCGATCGCCTGCGCCGCGGCGATCATCGTGTTCGTCTTGTCGGGAAAGTCGAGCGTCTGATCGCCGGCCGCCGTCGCGGTGTACGTGCGCACCAGCCGCTTCCACGGCCGCGGCGACTTCCAGCCGCCCCAGGTCTTCTCGATCCACGGCTGGATCGCCGCGGCGTCGACGTCGCCGATGATCGCCATCGTCGCGTTGCTCGCGCCCAGCATCGCGGCGTAGCGCCGGACGTCGGCGAGCTTGAGCGCCTTGAGCGCGGCGATCGACTCTTCGGTGGTCGGCGTGTATAGCGGGTGGCCCGCCGGGTAGGGCGACACCGCGCGGGTCACCGCGTTGAAGGCCTGGCCCTGCGGATCCGACTTCTGTTCGTCGAGCGCCGTGAGGCTCTCCTTGACCATGATCTCGAACTGGTCCTGCGGGAACGCCGGCTGGCGCAGCACCTCGTCGACCAGCGCGAGCACGGCGGCGAGGTTGTCGCGCGTGGTCTGGACGCTGACGTCGAGCACGCCGGGCTGCGACGCGAACGTCACCTGCGCGTCGAGCTCGTCCCACTTGTCCTTGAGCTGCTGGAACGTGTGCTTCCGGGTGCCGCGCACGAGCATCTCGTCGAGCACCGACGCGGCCAGCCGGTTGCCGCCGCCGGCGAAGTCCGCCTCGCTGCCGTAGCGCAGGGTCAGCCGCGTGCGCACCACGTGACCGCGGGTCTGCTTGCCGAGGATCGCCAGCTTCACGCCACCGATCGTCGCGCGCGTCGTGCGCCGCTCGATGTTGTCGAGCGTGGCGTCGAACTTCTCGCCCTCGGTCTCGGGCGGCGCGCCCTGGTAGCCGGAGACCAGCTTGGCGATGTCGGGCGTCTCCTTGAGCGGCGCGCGGGTCGGCGTCTTGCTCGGCACGAACGTGCCGACGGTGCGGTTCGACGCCACCAGGTACGCGCCGGCCGCGGCGTGGACCTCGTCGGCGGTGAGCTTCGCGACGCGGTCGCGCTGGACGAACAGCAGGCGCCAGTCGCCCGCCGCGATCACCCCGGTCAGCGCGACGCTGAGCCGCGCGCTGTCGGCGAACGCGAGCTTGAACTGCTTCTTCGAGCGCGCCTTGAAGCGCGCGACCTCCTCGTCGGTCGGCTTGGCCTTGGCGAAGCTCTCGACGATCGCGATCATCTTGTCGCGCACGACGTCGACCGACTTGCCGACCGGCACGCTGGCCGCGATCTCGAGCGCGCCCGGATCGTGCAGCGGCAACGCGCTGGCGCTCACCGACGTCGCCAGCCCGGCCTTGACCAGCGCGACGTAGAGCCGGCCCGACGGCTCGTTGGTCAGGATGTGGCTGATCGCCTCGACGGCCGCGAAGTCGGCGTCCGACGCGGCCGACACGTGATAGAGCAGGCCGACGACCTGGACGTCGCCGTTGCGGCGCAGCGTGACGACGCGCTCGCCGTCCTGCACCGGCTCGGTCGTGTACGTCGGCTCGATCGGCGTGGCCGGGTTGGCGAGGCCGCCGAAGTGCTGGGTCACCAGCGCGAGCGCCGCCGCGGGCTCGAACTTGCCGCCGACCAGCAGCACGGCGTTATCGGGCCGGTAGTACTTCTTGTAGAACCGGCGCAGCGTCGTCGCCGGGACCTTCTCGATGTCGGCGCGCGAGCCGATCGTCGACTTGCCGTAGTTGTGCCAGAGATATGCGGTCGACCACATGCGCTCGGACAGCACGTTGTCGGGGCTGTTCTCGCGGATCTCGAACTCGTTGCGCACGACCGAGAACTCCTTGTCGAGATCGGCCTGCGCGATGTTCGCGTTGACCATGCGATCGGCCTCGATCTCGAGCGCCCAGGCGAGGTTGTCGGCCTTGGCGGGCAGGGTCTCGAAGTAGTTCGTGCGGTCGTACCAGGTCGACGCGTTGTTCAGGGCGCCGCGCTGCTGCAGCTCTTCCCAGACGCGCGGGTGCTTGGGCGAGCCCTTGAACAGCATGTGCTCGAGGAGGTGCGCCATGCCGGTCTCGCCGTAGCCCTCCATGCGCGAGCCGACGAGGTAGGTCAGGTTGACCGTAAACGTCTCCTTCGACGGATCGGGGAACAGCAGCACGCGCAGGCCGTTGCCGAGCGTGTACTCGGTGATGCCCTCGACGCTGATGACCTGCCTGGGCGGGGCGCTCGGCGCGCTCGCCGCGGCGGCGATCTGTGGAGGCGTCGCCGGCGGAGCAGCCGCGGTCGGCGCGCCCGGCGCGGTGGGCGTGGGGGGCGCGCTGCCAGCGCATCCGGCGACGAGAGCGAGGAGGACCGGGATCCAGGGGAGCGCTTTCACCGTGCAGTTATAACGCGGTGTCGTCGACGTCAGGCGCGCGCGCGAGCCTCCCGCGGCTGCGACAACTGCGACAGCGCGCTACGACAGCAGCCGGATCGCGACGAACGCCTCGGCGGCCGCCATACCCTGCTGCGATCCGCGCCACACCGCGAGCGCGCGCACCGCCTCGAGCGAGCGCGCGTCCGGCGCCGGGCGGATCTGGCTCTCGTAGCAAGCGAGCGCGCGCAGCTTGGTCTCGAGGTGCGCCGACACGTCGACCCAGGCATTGGGCGAGAACGCGGCCTCGAGGTACGGCGCGTTCCAGTGGGTCTCGGACTGCACCTCGTAGCAGTAGATCTCGCGCAGCTTACGTCCCGTGGCACTGGACGGACGCCACGCGACCGACAGCGCGTGGAACACCTCGCGGTGATCCTTGTGCAGGTCGAACGGAAACGGCGCGTACAGCACGTCGGGCTGGATGCGCTCGACCAGCGAGCCGACGGTCCGGTTCAGGTGCCACACCGGCTGGTCGGCGACCAGCGCCGCCGGGACCTCCTCGAAGTGCAGCTCGTGCACGCCGAGCACGTCGACCGCGCGCCGGGCCTCGGCGCGGATCCGATCCCACAGCGACGCCGGCCACAGCGGGTGCGGCGTCTTGCCGTGGCCGGTCACCACGGCGACGTGGACCTCGCAGCCCTCGGCGGCGCGCCGCGCGATCGTGCCGCCGACCCCGAGGGTCTCGTCGTCGGCGTGCGGCGCGACGACGAGGATGCGCCTAGCGGAGGACATCGTCCGGCCTGACCGCGAGCGGGGCGCGCGGCTTCTCGACGATGAACGCGCCGATCACCAGCGCGTCGAGCCCGGTCGCGGCGAAGCAGCGGATCGCGTCGCGCGGCGTGCACACGATCGCCTCGCCCTTGACGTTGAACGACGTGTTGAGCAACACCGGCACGCCGGTGCGGCGCCGGAACGCCTCGAGCAGCGCGTGGTAGCGCGGCGCGGTCGCGGCGTCGACGGTCTGGCAGCGCACCGTGTTGTCGACGTGGACCACGGCCGGCGCGGCCTCGCTCGCGTGCGCGGTGGCCTCGAACGCCAGGATCATGAACGGCGCGGCGTCGGGCTTGATCAGGTAGTCGGCCGCCGCCTCGATGGTGAGGCTCGGGCAGAACGGCCGCCAGTACTCGCGGAACTTGACCGCGGCGTTGACCCGATCGCGCGCCGCGATCGTCCGCGGATCGGCGAGGATCGATCGCCCGCCGAGCGCGCGCGGCCCGCCCTCCATCCGGCCCTGGAACCAGCCGATCACCTTGCCGCCGGCGAGCAGCTCGGCGGTCGCGTCCGCCAGCTCGTCGGGCCGGCGATACGCCAGGCCGCACTGCTGGAGCTGGTTCTCGATGTCGGCGTCCTCGTACGACGGCCCGAGGTAGACGTGCGCGAGCGGCGGCGGCCGCGTCCCGGTGACCTGGACGTGGTGGCCGATCGCGGCGCCGATCGAGAGCCCCGAGTCGCTCGGGATCGGAAACGCCCACACGTGATCGAACAGATCCATGCGGTGCAGCCGGCTGTTGAGCTTGACGTTGAGCCCGACGCCGCCGCCGATGCACAGCGTGCGCAGCCCGGTGTCCTGCTGGAAGTGATGGACCAGCCGGATCACGGTCTCCTCGAGCAGGCGCTGCGCCTCGAACGCGAGGTCCTCGTGGATCGGGTCGAGCTTGCGCGGGCCCTGGCGCGGCGGCATGCCGAACAGCTCGGGCAGCTGATCGGTGAAGCGGTCCGAGTAGGTGTGGGCGCCGTGGTGCAGGAACGCCGGGTCGATCTCGTAGTCGAAGCCGCGCGGGCCGGGCTTGACGATCTGCGCGAGCTTGGCGCGCAGCTCGAGGTTCTCGCGGCCGTACGCGGCGAGCCCCATCACCTTGTACTCGCCGTCGTAGGCGTCGAACCCGAGGTACTCGGTGATCGCGGCGTAGAACCAGCCGAGCGAGTGCGGCAGCTCGATGCGGTGCAGCGCCTCGAGCGTCGCGCCCTTGCCGCGCCAGACCGTGGTGCAGTCGCTGTCGCCCGAGCCGTCGAGCGTGAGCACCAGCGCCTCGTCGTGCGGCGACAGGTAGAACGCGGCGGCCGCGTGGCTCTGGTGGTGGGGATGGAACGCGAGCTCGGGGACCTCGGCGGGCGTGATGCCGAAGTGGCGGACCAGGTTCGAGACCAGCGTCCGGCGCAGCGCGGCCGGCGCGAACAGGCCGCAGTTGCGCGTCTGCCAGCGCCGCGTGGCGTCGTCGGGTGGGAACCGCGTGTTGACCTCATCGTAGAACGCCGCCATCGCGCCCGAGCCGTAGCGCGGCGCGTCCCAGCCATAGACGATCTGGTCGACCTCACCCAGCGCGATGCCGCCGAGCTTGAGGCAGGCCTCGATCGAGCGGATCGGAAACAGGTTCGCCGCGTGCTTGTTGCGCAGCAGGCGCTCCTCCTCGACGTACGCGACGACCTCGCCGTCAACGATCAACGCCGCCGCGGGATCGATGCCGTGAAAATAGCTGAGTATCCGCACTGGTTCTCCTCGTGGCCGAGATCACGCGCGCTGATCAGAGGATCAGCGCGCGCTCACAGGCCGATCATCAATAGCACTGGATCGCGCGGCTTTTCGCCCGTTCCGAACGTCTTGGGCTTGGTGACGTCGGGATCGAGGTAGGTGCCAAACAGGCGATCCCAGATCGAGAACAGCGAGCCGTAGTTTCCGTCGTGCAGCTGGGCGTCGGCGCTGTGATGGATGTGGTGATAACGCGGCGTGACAAACACGCGCTCGAGCCAGTTCGAGCGCCACGCGACGTTCATGTGCATCCAGTTGTTGCGCACCACGCCTTCGAGCGTCAGCGCCAGAATGCCCCACAGCGGGATGCCCGCAAGCAAGGGCGCCGCCGCGATGTACGGCAGGTTGAACAGGATCTGCTGCGGCAGCGTCGCGCGCACGCCGGATAGCCAGTACAGCTGCGTCGACGAGTGGTGCCAGCGGTGGACGCGCCAGACGTGCCGCGTGTGCATCAGCCGGTGCATCCAGTACGAGCCGCAATCCGCGAGCAGATAGAACACGACGATGCGGATCGGCAGCCACACGCCGACCAGCAGCGCGGGCAGCTGGACGTGGCCGGCGAGCGGCGTGCACAGCCAGATCGCGAGCGGGAACACCGCGAGCTGGTAGACCGCGAGGCCGACGCCGTCGAGCACGATCGCCTTGCGATAGCGCACCTTGCGCGCGGGCCGGATCAGCTCGAGCGCGGTGAACAAGAGGCCGAGCCCGACGTAGCAGATCCAGAACACGCGCGCGTCGTCCACCGAGGCCCAGTGTCCCACGAAGCGCGGCGAATTCCGAGCGCGTACCAGTTCGCCATCAGCCTCCCGGATTCGCCGCCGCGCTGGCGCTTGGCGGCTCAGCGCAGCAACGCGAGCTTCAAGATCGCGTGCGGTGCGTCGGGCGCGTCGGGCTTGGCGGCGCCGGCCGCGTCGTAGCTCTCCCAGCCGGCCGCGGCGTTGAGGTACAGCGCGTCGCCGACGACGACGCCGAGCGACAGATCGCGGATGCGCGGATCGCCGGCGAGGACGACGTGCTGCGAGACCACCGAGGTGCCGGTCGCGTCGAGCCCCAGCTCGATCACGCGGCGCGGCTCGGTGCCGTTCTGGGTCGCGACCAGCCGGCCGCGGTGCAGGTACAGGCCATCGATGCCGGTCGTCGCGAAGCGCGGCGGCGCGGCGATCCGGCTGACCGCCTTGCTCGCGAGATCGATCGCGTAGAGGCCGCGCGCGTAGTCGGCCACGTACAGCCGCTTCTGGTCGGGCGCGAGCGCCAGGCCTTGCAGCGACTGGAAGCCGCCGGCCACGACGACCTCGAGCGCGCGGCCGGCGGCGGGGATGCGATACAGCGTCGGGGTGGCGCTGTCGGTCGCGTAGGCATCGCCGCTGGGCGCGACGATCACGTCGCCGAGCACGTGCGGCTTGCCGTCGGGCGGGACCGCGTACGTCGCGAGCAGCTTGCCGGTCGCGAGGTCGAGCTTGAAGACGCCGGAGACGTCCTTGTCCTCGGCGCGATAGCCCGCCATCTGCGGGACCCGGGCGCTCGTCGCCCACAGCACGCGGCGCGTCCGATCGACGGACATGCCGAACACGCCACCGATGCCGCCCGCCGCCTCGGCCACGAAGTCGCGCTGCTTGCCGTGGGCATCGATCGCGACGATCTTTCGGTGTCGCACGCTGCTCACGAACCAGGTCTGGCTGTCCGGATCGTAGGCCACGCCTTCGGTCAGGAGGCCGCGCTCGGTCAGCGTGAACGCCGGCTCGGCCTTGCCGCGCGGCGTGAGGTTCTGCGTCATCGTGCGGACCACGGCCTGGAAGTCGGCGCGTCGCGCGAGCCCGCGGAAGTCGTCGTCCTTGTCGATCGCGAACGACAGGCCGGTCCCGGCGAGCGCCCGCAGGATCGCGACCGCCTCGTCGG
>Ga0307513_10005706_pt1 | contig 16379 bp, 16 predicted proteins | sample 15_EM_MG_FD_202174 | JGI IMG/M metagenome (GOLD analysis project Ga0307513, IMG submission 202174) | Populus trichocarpa ectomycorrhiza microbial communities from riparian zone in the Pacific Northwest, United States - 15_EM | ecosystem: Host-associated > Plants > Roots > Unclassified | place... | reverse complement strand
GCCGGGCCCCCTCAGGCCCGGCCCGGCCCAGGGAAGCTATTGAGTGAGCCCAGCCCAATGAACCCGGCCCAGCCCAACGAAAGACCCGGGTTAACCCAACGAAGGCCCAACCCATTGGAAGGCTTGGTCCACAGCTCCCCATGCTCTTTTTCTCCATTTATTACGAAGGGTATCCGTGAGGGGCAGTACCGTACAGAAAGGTTCGCCCCGAAGAACTAGGTACTGGAGCTCAGCTCAGCCGCCTGCCAAGCGCTATTGAAACAGAGAGCTCTGATAAAATAAAGAAAAGTGAAAACTGACGACGCGCAATCCTTTCTCTTGAGTTTTTTCGCATCCTTTAGGAGAACTCAGATAGTGTTGCGCTGCTGGAACTACCTGTGCTAAGGGTGAGGCAGCCCGGGGAGGTACCTAGAGTATGTCTCCGTGATCGTCGAGGATCTATGTCCTGAGCCTATTAAGATCCGTTCCCTGCCACCACTCTGATTAATATCTGTTCCCCACAACACCTACCGTGATCCCAGCCTTCGCGTCCAGAAGAATGCCTTACCCCACAAATATTTCTAGTTCCCCAATAACTGTGACTTACCCATCACTAGAGTCCATACAGAAAACCCGGTCATATCCAGAGCCTCTCACAGCCGTATATCACACAGCTTCGATTAGCGCTTACTTGAGCAGCAACATCCAGAACGGAATCTGGGAGTATGATACCGCAGAATCTTATGAAGGTAATCAATGGCTTTATAGGTGACTGATATATTGAAGAGGGGTTTGAACTGTACTGCGGTGTTAGTTTCTTAAACTTTTACTGTTTTGGAATGTACCAAACAAAAAGCATTGAATCCTATTACTAAAGTTCGACAAGGCTGGTACTGTAAGGTACCGGTACTACTGGTAGTCTATACGAATCTGGAAACGTGATTGGACCGCTGTCGGATAGCTTGGGTGTAAGGCTTTGCGGGACAACCCCGCTTTCCCCCAATTTCCAGTAATCGCCTTAACAGACCTCAAGTTGATCAACCCCCGCTCTCGACAACATTCAAATCAGTGAAAAATCAAAAAATGTTTCCCGCGTTCAGCAATAATCGTAACTCTATCAACATCGCAAATAGCTTCAACAGTACGGCCCCCGATGATAATTCTCAAATACTTGAGTGGCTGTCTCCATTGGAGCCCCGGGTACGGCATCGAGATATCGCCGCCCAGCGGCTGGACGGTATAGGAGCCTGGCTGCTGGAAACTGAGGAATTTAGGCGCTGGCATAATGCTGGTGGGGAGGGTGAATCTATTCATGAGACCTTATTCTGCGATGGCGATCCGGGAGTGGGAAAGAGCTACATTGTGTAAGAGAGAATGTATCCTTGGCGAAAATTAAAGGATAGTATTGCTGATAGGTTTGCGATAACAGTTCGCTAGTTATAGACAAGTTGTGTGACGAGTCCGCGGAGGAAGATACCGCCGTTGGGTGCTTTTACTTCGACTTTGCTGCGAGGAATGAGCAGTCACCCGCAAATGTTCTCGGCTCCCTACTACGACAGCTTGTTAGCGGACTGGAGGGGGTTCCCGAAGTGGTACTCCAGTGTTTCCGGAAAGAGAAAAGGGTTATTGGTGGTAGAGGACTACAGGTCTCGGGAATTTTAAGCATGTTCCAGAGCATCACAGCCACGAAACGCACGTTTATATGCGTTGACGCACTCGATGAATGTGTGCCCGAGAATCTAACTGTGGTTCTTGAATCATTGGCGCAGATCCTACAGGGGTCGCCGAGCACCCGCATATTTATGACCGGAAGACCACATGTGCGGAGTGAGGTGGGGAGGAGATTGGAAGGAGCAGCAACTTTTGTATTTATACGAACTACGGAAGATGGGGTCCTTAGATTTCTGCGCGAGAAACTTAGAAAGGACAGACTCCCAAATATGATGAGCAACACATTGGAGCGAGAGATTATGCAGAGCATTCCAGCAATAAGCTCTGAAACGTATGTAAGAGCGAGGGCAAGGGGAATGCCACTTTAGATTAATGGCTGACATGTCTGAATCTAGATTCCTACTGGCTTCACTTCATATCGAAGGGATCCTGAGAGGTGCCACGGTTGCTCGGCGGAGAAAAGCACTCGAGTCGATAAAGGATGGAGGAGGGTTAGAAAGTGCATATGGTGCGACGCTAGAAAGGATAAAGGCCCAAGACGAGGAAAATGCGAGACTTGCGATGGCCACTCTCGCATGGGTCTGCCATTCAGAACGGCCATTACAGGTGGATGAGCTATGTAATGCGCTCGCGGTGGAGCGAGGATCAACAGATTTCGATCCCGAAAATATCCCTTCGATAGCTACATTGCTGCATTTTTGTCAAGGCTTAATCACGGTGGATGAGGAATCTTCGACTGTACGGTTAATCCACTATACCGTCCAAGAGTACCTCAATAGTGACGCCAGCCTCTTCAGTAAACCCCACTCGATACTCGCAGAAACTTGCCTAACCTATCTAAACTCACCACAAGTCAAAAATCTCCCATCCCACACTCACCCAGATCATCAAAGCATGCCATTCCTCAAATATTCTTCAAGGCACTGGGGAACACATGCGAGCAAAGATCTCTCAGGCCATGTGAGGACCCTTGCGCTGGAACTCTTAGGCCAGTACGAAGGTCACGTGTCCGCTGTATCGCTTTTAAGGCAGGAAATGCCACCCAGTCGTATCGGAGACATCAGTACTTCTTCACTCTTCTCTTGTCTACACTGTGCATCGTTCTTCGGGATTGTTGAACTCGTCACTGCAGTTATAAATGCTGGAGGTTGTCAAATCAACCAACAAGATTGCACAGGTAGCACACCACTTGCGTGGGCGGCGAGGAATGGACATGTAGGAGTGGCGAAACTACTACTAGATGGGAAAGGCGTCGACCCCAATCTCCCGGATGCGTATGATCTAACCCCACTCGGGGGTGCGGCTCGCGAGGGACATGAAGGTGTGATCAAGTTACTGCTTAAACGGGAAGACGTTGATTCCAATCGCCCGGATAAGGACAGGGAAACACCGCTCGGGTGGGCTGCTGTCAGGGGACATGAAGGAGTAGTCAAGCTACTACTGGGGCGAGAAGATGTCGACCCTGATCGCCCGGGCCAGTATGGTAGAACACCACTTTCGTGGGCTGTTTGCAAGGGACATGAAGGAGTGGTCAAATTACTGCTAGAACAGGAAGGTGTCGACCCCAACCACCCGAACCGGCATGGTCAGCCCCCACTCGGGTCGGCTGCCTCCAACGGACATGAAGGAGTAGTCAAGATACTGCTGGGGCGAGAAGATATCGACCCCGATCGCCCGGGCGAGTATGGTAGAACACCACTCTCGTGGGCTGTTCTCGAGGGACATGAAGGGGTAGTTAAATTACTTCTGGAACGGGAAGGTGTCGACCCCAATCACCCGAATCAGTATGGGCAACCCCCGCTCGGGACTGCTGCTTCCGAGGGACATGAAGGAGTAGTCAAGATACTACTGGGACGGGAAGATATCGACCCCGATCGCCCGGGCGAGCATGGTAACACACCACTCTCGTGGGCTGTTCTCGAGGGACATGAAGGTGTGGTTAAATTACTTCTGGAACGGCAAGGTGTCGACCCCAATCACCCCAATCAGTATGGACAACCCCCACTCGGGACTGCTGCTTCCAAGGGACATGAAGGACTAGTCAAGATACTACTGGGACGGGAAGATATCGACCCCAATCGCCCCGGCGAGCATGGTAGCACACCACTTGGGTGGGCTGCTTTCGGGGGGCATGAAGGGGTAGTTAAATTGCTGTTAGAACGGGAAGGTATCAACCCCAATCACCCGAATCAGTATGGGCAACCCCCACTCGGGACAGCTGCTTCCAAGGGTCATGAAGGAGTAGTCAAGATACTACTAGGGCGAGAAGATGTCAACACTGATCGCCCGGGTGAGCATGGTAGAACACCACTTGGGTGGGCTGCTCTCAAGGGACATGAAGGGGTGGTCAAACTGTTACTCGAACAGGAAGGTGTCGACCCCGACCAACCCGACAAACAGGGCGATACACCACTCTCTCACGCTACTCGCTGGGGACATGGAGGAGTAGTGCAGCTACTACAAGCCCAGAAGTCTGCCAAAAATATGGACCCCGGCGTCCACACCCACTGTGAATCGCCTAAGCCGAAGTAGAGCCCCGGGTAGTCAACCGATTCCACTCAAGTCGTGTGAGATTCTTCCTTTTTGAGCCCGCGCCCCACTCGGTCTCGGGAAACCTAGTATACACTATTGGCGCCATCATCATCCCCGCTTTCCCTTCCCATGCCCTTTGCGTCAGTCCTATAACGTGGTCTTGAAGTTCCTCCCCATCACAGCCGTCGAAAATTCCACATGTATGTTGATATACTACTCCCCAATCTCCCAATATTTATTAGCATTTATGAACGAAAACTCCGGAGTTTATGTACACTTTGTTTGGCATGCACCAATTGAGTACTATTTCATTTCTTAACTTGGGTCGTTTATCTTGGTTACCTTTCCCTCGTCCAAATGATGATCTCGTTGCAAACCTCCTTATTTTCCCACCTTTCTTCATGTGTCTATCTCCTCCTTGTTTTTCCTTGCTAGCGATAAATGGATAGACGTCCAGATAGATCAACTACACATAGACATCTCTTCCAGATACATAAGGCTCCTACAGGACCCTAGAGCCATCTTAGGCAATATAATTGACCCCAGGCATTATGGTTTCATGACACGATTCCCAATATCAATGAGGGCTCGAATCACCTATTCACATCCCACAAATAATATAGCTGCCATGCTATAGAACCACTTCCGAATTCCTACCAAGATAGATATGTTGGATCAAACCCACTTTACCCACCAACCAAATTTCGCTCCTACCACGCGGCTCTTAAGCACAAGCATTAAATTAGCGCGAACGCAGTAACCTGATGAACTGCGATTACACGCCAGCCTCTCAAACCCACCACCCCAGGTTCCCCGGAAATTCGAGTTGCGTAAAAACCAGGATCATCCGGACCGATACAGGTACACCCCAACTGGAACCTAGGATACCTGGCTTTGCGAAGGTATTCCTGAGGGGAATTCGAAAAATACAGCACTATGAGCAATCCGCAGAGTTTAGATCCAGGTATTCGCTATTGGCAAATCAATGGAAAGTGGAGTAGGGGGGATTGTGAGATTGCTACAATATAGCCTTTAAAGTTGTGTATACCCCGCAGCCGTGGCTAGAACGGCGACTGTGATGTCGCTGTTGCGGGATGTTGGGATAGCGGTAAACCGCAGGCATCCCACGGTTAGGCCCTAAATTCTTAGCCTATCATACCACAATGCCTCATACCGGTAACTGATGCCCGTACTTACCCGCCAATTCCGCCTCCGTCAAATAGCCCCCGGAGGACTGTATCAATTTTCTACTATCATACCACAGCCAACAGGCTTTAATACAGTTAGCGATAACCCCTCGTAGGGTCCTGTACTATCTGGACCTGTATTGCCCCACTCGCTGTGATGCCAGCAGGAATAGGCTAGAAGTCTATAATCCTCCCGCTTTGACACCCCCGGTAAAATTCCAATGGGCTGATCCGCCCGTTTTCCCTGACCAAGGGAAGAAGGTAAGGAAATCGGGGAAGTAGATAGGAATAAGCTCAAATGGAAACGGAAATAGGTCTGCCACACCTATTGGAAATGCTGCTCGCCAGACTTTCCCGGTATCTCCTTTGTTCTTTAGCTAGCTTCCGGGGAAGTGCTGGTATGCGCAGAGGAGTCGGGCATATGGATATGGCTCCGGGCATGTGTTTGTGGAAAGCATTTCCTATGTAGGAATGCAGCGATCGGAACGGAGGCGGAACGGAGGCGGAACGGAGACGGGAAGGCTGTAAGGAAAACCGGAAGGAAAGCGAAAAGGTAGTAAAAGGGTTTTACACCCGGAGGACACCCGGAGGGAAAAAGTACGGAGGGTGTGATGAAGTGATGATTGTTTCTGCATTTTGTTAGCATGAGTTTCCGGGAAAAAGGGGGAAAGGTGGGACAAGGAGCAAACTATCTGAAGGTACCTCCTGATGAGGATAGGAGGAGTTTGTGATGATATATACATCTGTCTTTGCCCTAGTTAGTTGAGTTAGTAGACAGGTGTCGTAGAGTGAGGAGTTGTCGTTGTGAAGAGAAGAGTTTTTCCCCCGCTTCTGTGTGCGATCGTATTAGGTGTGATTCCTTGGCGCCGTTTCGTTTCGCCGTTTCGTTTCGCCGTTTCGTTTCGCCGTATATCGCCGTCCAAGTTTAAAAACACCATAATACTCCCCTTCCTATTATAAGTGAATGTTGTAGAAAAATTGCCTTACAGAACAGGCATTTACTACACGAATGCTTACCCAACTTGTTTACCCTAGCGCACAGTTTTGACAGGTGCGACTAGTCCAGTCCTCCAGCAAAGGCAAGTCAGGCTATCGGCGAATTTCTCTATGGTATTGTTTCTCGCTTGCTCTTTGAGAGCACTTTCTACCAGAGATAAATTCTCATATTATAGCCTAACATGATATCCCATGGTAAGACAGCCTCGATCTTGGTATTACCAGTACACAGGTCTAGTACCAGAGGGAGGGAACTCTTTAGGAGAGTAGTGGGTTTTAAGACCTATCTTATCTGCCAATTCATTCATTGTTCCTAGTCGAGTGATAAATTGTGAAGTGAAGATGAAGATTCCAGCAGCCAAAAGAACAGTTTAGCGTATTGCTATTTCCTCCTTTTAAGCGGTTATGGGTTCCTTTACTTAATGGAGTGCACCGAGGTATGTGCTGACTGCGGTAAATTTCTGGGATGTAATGAGGGCCCCCTTGAGGGCCTAGTTTTTTGTTCGTTCTGACTGAATTGGATTTAGACTACATGATTGAGAATGGTATCTTTCCTTTGGTAAAACTGGTAAGTCTGAGCATTTATAATGAAACTGAGAATCAGAAGGACACTTGGAGGCCGAATGTAGAGACGGTGAGTTTTACCGGAGAAATTCATGCCCGAAGTTAGTTATTTAACATCAAGCGGGATCATAGAAAATGGAGAACGAAGCGACCAGCTGTGTGGGACTTTGTATGAGGATCTTTCATGTTTTGAACAGGTGAAAGATTCATAGAAAGTTACGTCCTAAAACTACTACACACTAGGACTTAACAGTTGAGTCTTGAATATATGATCATGATGCACATATATTTTCACCACCTTTTCCCTCCTGCCAGATGTATCTTTTCAGTCCCACAAGGGCACAACTTGAATGTCATTCCCGTAGCGATAGTAGTTGTATTTCCGTAGAATGTCGCTGGGCTTGCAATATTTCCCCGTTCCATCAGATAGCCCAGGTTTTACCAAGTCTACCCAACTTAGTCAAAGAAAAACCAATACCAACACCACTTCATAAACTTAATCCTTGTTTTATATACCACTAGAGAAGTGCAACGAAGGAACTACCGTGAGGAACGAAACCGCACCCTTTCTGCAGGAAATTAGGTAGAGACTTATGAATTCCCTTTACCCATCTGTTTTTTGGCTTGACCGCGATTGTAGGTTTAATGCATGGGGAAAACCCTATAGAGTCTGTTTTGTCAACCAACTCTTGTAGAGCGAGTTCACCATCTAGTAAGGCTCTCCTAATACTCATATAAAAGTTGTGGCTAGGTGCCATGGTCCAGAATGCTCGTGGGCCCACAATCCGGGGCACTTTCGTGGCGCAACACATGCTCTCTGCAGTACAAGCCGTGGGCCACCCTCCGCCCCATTTTACCCTAAAAATATGCATTTTCAGTTCCCAAAATCTCAGTCTTGTTGATTGCAGACGAATTCCAAAACCTGCTAGAATCTAGAGTGATCTAGATATTCCCATAAATGGCAAGCCTTGTTTGTTAATGCCTATGGTGTAATACCTGGGAGAAAAATAGTGGGCAAAAGGTACCTCTGCTTATGAGTTTCCCATACAAAAGGTCCATTGCCACAGTGCCCAATCTGGGTCCCGGGCTCTCTACCCTCATGAGTGGAGTAGGAAATTTCTCATATCATAATTTCTATCTAGAAAGCCTAGGGGATTCCGTACACTGTGGCATTGGTTTTGCAAATTCTATGTTGTTTGCAGAGTTGTGGGTACTTAAAATCAGCCATTTCTGGTTTAAAATAGGGGGGATGCCGACAACTTTCGTCGCCAGGACCCTACAGTACAGTACTGGGGGTAAGGGTGAAGTATTGGGACAAGTAGGGGTAGCAGAGGCCTGAGCATATACTTTGGAAGGAGTATCAAAGAACCAAAAAGTAATATAACCACCAATTCGAGTAACTCCATTACCCCCTGCTTGTCCCAATATTTTCCCCTTTGCCCAAGTACCATACAGTAACTTTGTGGCTCAACCTAACTTTGTGGTTTGGCCTGGTGGTTTTGTGGCTTCATAACATTCCCAGTCTAGCTTATAATACGATAGCATTTCACCCATCAATTTCTGCAACCTTGCTTGTTAGTTAATACCCGCAATTATTACCTTTAAAACAGGCTTGGACACCATGTATTTCTTTTACTTGCGCTTTTATCCCACCAAATAACCGCCTGAGCTCTGCTCTCTCTCTCTCTCTCTCTCTGTTCGTTTTCTCGCATTCTGAGCCAGCGACCATCTCCACAAAGTTATCATACTAGCTCACGGAGTTACGTTGGGCTGCATGGGGCACTCTTTACTAGTAGAGTGCCTCCCTGTTGTGAGCCTGAGAGCATTTTGGAGTTGTGGCGTCTGACCACACCTTGGCACGAGTAGGTATATCATTCCTAGGTTTGAGCGGACCTGCGAGTAAATACCTTGTGTCGTCTCCCTTCCTGCCTCAATACCATCCCCTGGTCTGTGTGCAAATTCCGCAGCTTTTTAGCCTAGTTAATGGCATAGGTTAGCTTCAGATCTTTACCAAGGATAGTTATAGCCATAGAGTTGTTGCTGCAACTTGACCGGCAGAAAAGGTTTCCGCGATTACGAGTACAGACGAAGGGATAGGGTTAAGGTCTTCCCCTGCTACGCATCGTCCGTCGCTACAGCCTCCAGTGGGAAAAATGGGAAAACGGGGATGGGGCTTCCGAGGTTCCGATTGGAGCTTTCGTTGTGCTGAGCCAATTGAGCAACAGGCTGATGAAGGCACTCATACTTTGCTAAATAAAATTTAAAAAAGATACCAGATTCATGGGGACAGATTACTTCGCTAATGCGATATCTCTCCCTCCCAACCTATGATATCTCATCAACAGTCCTCTTACCTCTGCGCCGCCTAATCTCTACGATATAAGTAGTGGGGCGGGAAAATGGATGGAAGATGGTCTCGATGGGGCTTGAATGGGGATGCCGAGGTTAACGTCGCTCGGCTGAAACTGCTTCAGGTGCCAGGGGTAGGGGACCTGAGGGCGGCCACAACTGTGGGGCTTCCCGAACTCCGAACTCCTCGCGACAGAAGAAGAAAGTAAGTGGGGCTGTTGTTGTCGGTGGTGATGTGAAAGACTCTGATTACTGCGTTTGTCCTATGTATTCCGTAGAGCCAGGTATCTAGCGCATCAATATTCCTTGCCCGCTACTCGAGTACCGTCAGCCAAATCACTTTCCACCTAATACTAGTACTGTTGACGATACCGGTAGCCCACCCACGATGACAGCGGACCGTATCGTCTCACTTCACTTTCTATGACGCCGGATGGGCGTGGGTCTGAAGTCTGTAATCCCCCCACTTTGATTGACATATCTTCGATAGCGCCGCCGGTAGAGTTCCAATTGGCTAGCCCCCGAGCCCGTTGTCCCTGAAGTAAGTAGAAAACTTGGGAGAGTGCATGGGAATAACCACAAGGCAGTCCTCGAGCCTTGGTGTAACAAATTTCAAATCTACTGATTGGTCCGTCCTCGGTTACCATAGGCGCAAGGCTTCACTGCCAACCCCTCTTTTCCTCCATTCCACATAATTGCCTTCACGGACCCCAAGTTAATCAACACCCCGCTCCCAACATCCAAAGCGGCGAAGATCGGAAAAATGTCACAAGCCTTCAGCAATATCCAAAATGCTTTCAACATCACAAATAGCTTTAACACTACCCCCGATGATGAGTCCAAAATAATGGCGTGGTTGTCTCCATTAGAGCCATGGATACGGCATCGAGACATCGGCGCCCAGAGAGTGGACGACATAGGAGCCCGGCTGCCGGAAACCGAGGAATTCAGACGCTGGCGCTACGGTGGTAGGGAGGATGAATCTTATCACCCGACCTTATTCTGCGACGGCAATCCGGGAGTGGGAAAGACCCATATCGTGTAAGAGAGCATGTATCATTATCGGAAATTAAAGAACACTATTGCTGACAGGTTGTGATAACAGTTCGCTAGTTATAGACAAGTTGTGTGACGAGTCCGCGGAGGAAGATACTGCCGTTGCGTGCTTTTACTTCGACTTGGCTGCGAGGAATGAGCAGACGCCCGTAAATATGCTCGGATCCCTACTACGACAGCTTGTTAGCGGACTGGAGGAAATCCCCGAAGTGGTAGTCCAGTGCTTCCGAAAGGAGAAAAGGGTTATTGGTGGTAGAGGACTACAAGTTTCAGGAATTTTGAACATGTTCCAGAGCATTACAGCCACGAAACGCACATTTCTATGTGTTGACGCACTCGACGAATGTGTTCCAGAGCATCTAACTGTAGTTCTTGAATCACTGGCACAGATTCTGCAGGGGTCGCCGGACACTCGCATATTTATGACCGGAAGACCACATGTGCGGGGCGAGGTGGAGAGGAGATTGGGCGGGGCAGCAACTTCTATATTTATACGGACTACGGAAGATGGGGTCCTTAGATTTCTGCGCGAGAAACTTAGGAAGGATACTTCCCCGAATACAATGAGTAGCACATTGGAAGGAGATATCATGAAGGCCATTCCCGCAATAAGTTCGGAAACGTATGTAGGAACGAGGGCAAGGGCAAAGCTACCTGAAATTAATGGCTGACACATTTGAACCTAGGTTCCTGCTGGCCTCTCTCCATATCGAGGCGATCCTGAGGGGTACCACTGTTGCTCGGCGGAGCAAAACACTCAAGTCAATAAAGGATGGAGCGGGGTTAGGGTGCATATGGTGCGACACTGGACCGGATAACGGCCCAGAGCGAGGAAAAGGCGAAGCTTGCAATGGCCACTCTCACTTGGGTCTGCCATTCGGAACGGCCGTTAGAGGTTGATGAGCTGTGCCATGCACTGGCTGTGGAGATAGGGGAAGCCGATTTCGATCCCGAAAATGTCCCCCCGATCGTTACATTGTTGGACTGTTGCCAAGGATTCATCACCGTGGATAAGGAAGCCTCGACCGTGCGACTAATTCACTATACCCTCCAAGAATATCTCTCTAGCCATCCAGGTCTCTTCAGTAAACCTCACTCGGTACTTGCGGAAACCTGCTTAACCTATCTAAACTCACCACAAGTCAAGAAGAACCTCCCATCCCACCCTCACCCAAATCATCAGAGCATGCCATTCCTCAAATATTCTTCGAGATACTGGGGAACACATGCGAGAAGAGACCTCTCAGACCATGCGAGGGCCCTTGCGCTGGAGCTCTTGGGCCAGTATGAAGGTCATGTGTCCGCCGTATCTCTTTTAAGGCAGGAAATGCCACCCAGTCGTATTGGAGACATCAGTACTTCTTCACTCTTCTCTGGTCTACACTGTGCATCGTTCTTCGGGATTGTTGAACTCGTAACTGCAGTTATAAATGCTGGAGGTTGCGAGATCAACCAACAAGATTGCACAGGCAGCACACCACTTGCGTGGGTGGCGAGGAATGGACATGAAGGTGTGGTTAAGCTACTGCTAGAACGGGAAGATGTTGATCCCAATCGCCCGGATAAGTACGAGGAAACACCACTCGAGTTTGCTGCCTTCGAGGGACATGAACGAGTGGTCAAACTACTGCTCGGACGGGAGGATGTCGACCCCGATCGCCCTGGTGAACACGGTCATACACCGCTCTCTCATGCCACCAGTAGAGGGCATGGAGGAATTATGAAGCTACTACAAGCCCAGAAGTCCGTGGAAAGCGCAGATACTCAGCAGTCACATCCCCTGTAAGCGACCTAAGTTGAAGCGGGGTCCCGGGGTTGTCGATTGCCAGAGATTCTTCCTTTCCCAGCGCAAGCATTGCCCAACTTTAGGAAGTTTAGTATACATTTTTTGCAGCCATCGTCATCCCCCTTTCTTCCTTGCGTACCATTTACCTCAGCCTTATTATGATCCTGAAGCTCTACCACTGCCATTAGGGGAAATCCCATATGTATGTACACATACCGCTCCGAATCCTCCCGATATTTGTTAACACTTATGAACGAAGACTCATAAGTTTCTGTACATTGTGCTCGGCATGCACCAATTGGGTAGTATTTTGTTTCTTAACTTGCGTCTTTATCTTGGTTACGTTTCCCCAGTCGAGCGAATCCCTTGTTACAAAATCTCCTTCTTTCCCATCTTCCTTCATGTCTCTATTTCCCCTTTCATTTTCCTCGCTAGTGATATATGGATAGATGGGCAGATAGACAAATTCCACATAGACTTCTCTTTCCGATACGCGGGGACCTTGTGTACCGCAAGTGTTCCCAGAGCCACCCCGAACAAGAGAATCGACCGTACACACTGTGACTTCATGATATTATTCCCGACATCAATTAGCGCTCGGATCACTCATCTAAGTGCAAAAAATACCTCACCTGCTATGCTACCCAACCACTCCCGAATTCCTACTAGGATTAATGTCAGATTGAACCTACTCCACCACTTTGTAAGTTATCTCTTGCCACGCAGCGCTTAAGCACAACCATTGGATTTGCGCGAAGGTAGCAACCTAATGAACTGTGATCACATGCCAGCCTCTCAAACCCACCACTGCATATGCCCCGCCAATTCGAATTGCGTAGAATGTCTTGATCATCCGCACCGATACAGCATAATGATGATCTTGGATATGCTGTCTTGCAAAGGCATCCCCGCTAAAAGTTCGAAAAATACAACTCCATGATCAATCCACAGTTTAGATATAGCCCTCGCCTGTCGGCAGAATAATGGAAAATACGAGTAAGTTACTCATAAATGGTGTGAGGGGGGGGAGGTCTATGAGTTTGTCCCAGTATCACCTTTGTGAGGCAGTCCTGCGCTCTTGGCAAGGACAACTGCGGTGCGGCTATCGCGCTTTGTCAGGCATCCCAACCTTCCCAAAATTATTAGTTCACCATACTACAATACCCCATACAAGTACCAGTAGCCAAATAACTTTCCAGTGGCCGGATTAATCCACCGTTGGCTCGGCCAACAAGTCCTAATACTAGTACTGTACTGTTAATGATCGCCCAGCCACGATGATAGCGGACCGTATTGTCTCACACTCTGTGACGCCCGGGTGGCGTGGATCTGAAGTCTGTAATCCCCCCACTTTGACTTATTCCCGATACCACCGGTAGACCAAAATTCTAATCGGCCAACCCCCGGGACCGTTGTCCCTAACCAAGGGAAGAAAGTAGAGAAATTTACACAAAGTGCGTAGGGGCGGGGTCAAGGTAATCCTCCAGCCTTTGTGTAACAGATCTCGGATCCAGTGATTGGTCCGTTCTCAGTTAACATAGGCGCAAGAGTTCACCATCAGCCCCGCTTTTCCCCCATTCCAAACAATTGCCTTCACGGACCCCAAGTTAATCAACACCTCGCTCTCAACAACATTCAAAGCGGTCAAAATCAAGAAATGTCACAAGCTTTCGGCAATAACCATAACGCTTTCAACATCACAAATAGCTTTAACACCACCCCCGATGATGAGTCTAAAATACTGGAGTGGCTATCTCCATTAGAGCCACGGATACGCCATCGAGACATCGGAGCCCAGCGGGTGGACAGCATAGGAGCCTGGCTGGTAGAATCCACGGAATTCAGACGCTGGCATACCGGTAGTGTAGAGGATGGAGCCCATCATCCGACATTGTTCTGCGACGGCAACCCGGGAGTGGGAAAGAGTTATATCGTGTAAGAAACCATGTATCATTGCGGAGAATCAAAGAATGGTATTACTGACTGGCTACAATGACAGTTCACTGGTTGTGGACAGGCTGTGCGATGAGTCCGTCGAGGGAGATACTGCCGTCGCGTGCTTCTATTTCGACTATGCTGCCCGGAGTGAGCAGTCACCGGTAAATATGCTCGGCTCCCTACTGAGACAGCTTATCAGTAGACCTGGAGAAATTCCGGAAGCTGTAACGCAGGGCTTTCGAAAAGAGAAGACGGTTATCGGGGGTAGAGGGCCACAAGTTTCAGGAATTCTGAGCATGTTCCAGGCCATCGCAGGGACAAGGCGCACATTTATATGTGTGGACGCGCTTGACGAATGTGTACCCGAGTATCGAATGGTAGTCCTTGAATCATTAGGGCACATTCTGCAAGGGTCCCAGTATACTCGCATATTCATGACGGGAAGGCCACATGTCCGGAGCGAGGTGGAGAGGGGATTAGCTGGGGTGGCGACTTTCATATATATACAGACTACAGAAGATGGGGTCCTGAGGTTTTTGCGCGAGAAACTCAGGAAGGACACTGCCCCAAATACAATGAGCAGTACTTTGGAGGGAGAGATTCTGAGAAACATTCCCGCAATAAGTTCGGAAACGTAAGTGGGAACGAGGGCAAGAGAATATCTATTTCGGACTAATCGCTGACATATCCGGATCTAGATTCCTACTGGCTTCACTCCACATCGAGGCAATTCTGAGGGGTACCACTATTGCCCGGCGAAGAAAAACACTCAAGTCAATAAGAGATGGAGCGGGGTTAGGGGATGCATACGGCGTGACACTGGACCGGATAACGGCCCAGGGCGAGGAAAAGACGAAACTTGCGATGGCCACTCTCACTTGGGTCTGCCATTCGGAACGGCCATTGCAGGTGGATGAATTGTGCCATGCACTGGCTGTGGAGATAGGGGAAACCGATTTCGATCCCGAAAATGTCCCCCCAATAGGTACATTGTTGGACTGTTGCCAAGGATTTATCACCGTGGATAAGGAAGCCTCGACCGTGCGGTTAATTCACTATACCGTCCAAGAATATCTTTCTAGCCATCCAGGTCTCTTCACTAAACCTCAATCGGTACTTGCGGAAACCTGCTTAACCTATCTAAACTCAGCACAAGTCAAGAACCTCGCAGTCCATTCCCACCCAGATCCCCAAAGCATGCCATTCCTAAAATATTCTTCAAGATACTGGGGAACACATGCGAGAAGAGACCTCTCAGACCATGCGAGGGCCATTGCGCTAGAGCTCTTAGGCCAATACGAAAGTCACGTATCCGCCGTATCGCTTTTAAGGCAGGAAATGCCACCCAGTCATATCGGAGACATCAGCACTTCTTCACTCTTCTCTGGCCTACACTGTGCATCGTTCTTCGGGATTGTTGAACTCACCACTGCATTTATAAATGCTGGAGGCTGCGAGATCAATCAACGGGATTGCACAGGTAGCACACCACTTGCGTGGGTGGCGAGGAATGGACATGTGGGAGTGGCGAAACTACTACTAGAAAGGAAAGACGTCGATCCCAATCTCCCGGATGCGGACGATGGAACCCCACTCGGGGGTGCGGCTCTCAAGGGACATGAAGGGGTGGTCAAGTTACTGCTAGAACGGGAAGATGTTGATCCCAATCGCCCAGATAAGCACGAGGAAACACCGCTCGGGTGGGCTGCTGGCAAGGGACATGAACGGGTGGTCAAATTACTGCTCGGGCGGGAAGATATCGACCCCAATCGCCCTGATAATCAAGGTGGAACACCACTCTGGTGGGCTGCTCATGAGGGACATGAAGGGGTGGTCGAATTACTGCTAGAACGGGGAGATGTTGATCCTAATCACCCAGGTGCGCATAACCAAACACCACTCGGGTGGGCTGCTGTCAAGGGACATGAACGGGTGGCCAAATTACTGCTCGGGCGGGAAGATATCGACCCCAATCGCCCTTCTAATCAAGGTGGAACACCACTCTGGTGGGCTGCTCACGAGGGACATGAAGGGGTGGTCAAATTACTGCTAGAACGGGGAGATGTTGATCCTAATCACCCAGGTGCGCATAACCAAACACCACTCGGGGGTGCTGCTCATGAGGGACATGAAGGGGTGATCAAGTTACTGCTCGAACGGGAAGATGTTGATCCCGATCGCGCAGATAAGCACGAGGAAACACCACTCGGGTGGGCTGCTATCAAGGGACATGAACGAGTGGTCAAATTACTGCTCGGACGGGAAGATGTCGACCCCAATCGCCCTGGTGATCAAGGTGGAACACCACTCTGGTGGGCTGC
>Ga0307513_10005704_pt1 | contig 16381 bp, 12 predicted proteins | sample 15_EM_MG_FD_202174 | JGI IMG/M metagenome (GOLD analysis project Ga0307513, IMG submission 202174) | Populus trichocarpa ectomycorrhiza microbial communities from riparian zone in the Pacific Northwest, United States - 15_EM | ecosystem: Host-associated > Plants > Roots > Unclassified | place... | reverse complement strand
GGCGACGATATCAGTCCCGTTTTCGAAAGTCCGCTCAATCTCTTCGACCCGGAGACGATGGGGTCGCTACTCCAGGAGCAATATGGCATCCCCTTGCGGCGCCTGAGCGGGTTGATGAGCCCATGGTGCCTGAAGCGGCTCGATGACTTCGGGGGCGATATTTCCCGCTTCCGTGTCGTCAGGATACAGCCTTCGCGGTTGCGCCAGATCGCCATTTCCAAGACCGAACCCGGAGACGAGAACAATCAGGATATCTCGTCGCTGGTCGGCAAGGTCGATATCCGCAGGCTGGAGACCTACTCCCAGAACGATCCCGATGCCTACAGCTATTCGGGCGGGCTCAACCGCGCCAACCAGGGCGTGCTCGAATTCGTGGAGATGTTCAAGGCGCCGATCAAGATGCTGCATCCGCTGCTGACGGCGACGCAGGAAGGGAACTACATCGGCACCGAGAATATCGGCGCCATTCCCTTCTCGGGTATTATCCTTGCGCATTCGAACGAAGCGGAATGGCAAACCTTCAAGGCCAACAAGAACAACGAAGCCTTCATCGACCGCATTTGCGTGATCAAGGTGCCCTATTGCCTCAGGGTGACGGAAGAGCAGAAGATCTACGAGAAGCTGATCGAGGGATCGGAACTCATAGATGCGCCCTGCGCCCCGGCAACGCTCGAAATGCTGGCCCGTTTCTCGGTACTCTCACGCCTGCGCAAGCACGAGAACTCGACGTTCTTCTCGAAGATGCGCACGTATGACGGCGAGAGCCTGAAGGAAATCGATCCGCGCGCCCGCAGCGTTCAGGAATATCGGGATGCCGCCGGCATCGATGAGGGCATGGACGGAGTATCGACCCGCTTCGCCTTCAAGGTGCTTGCCTCCACCTTCAATCACGACACTACGGATATCGGCGCCGATCCGGTTCACCTGATGTATGTGCTGGAGCAGGCGATCCGCCGCGAGCAGTTTTCCGACGATGTCGAGAAGCGCTATATGGAGTTCATCAAGGCCGATCTCGCGCCACGCTATGCAGAGTTTATTGGCAATGAGATTCAGAAGGCCTATCTTGAGTCCTATGCGGACTACGGACAGAACCTGTTCGACCGCTACGTAGATTATGCCGATGCCTGGATCGAGGATGTGGACTTCAAGGATCCCGATACAGGACAGCTTCTCGACCGCGAGCTCCTCAACCAGGAACTGACGAAAATCGAAAAGCCGGCGGGAATCGCCAATCCGAAGGATTTCCGCAACGAGATCGTCAAGTTCTGCTTGAGATCAAGGGCAGCCAACGGCGGAAAGAATCCGTCATGGACGAGCTACGAGAAGATTCGGGAAGTGATCGAGAAGCGGATGTTCTCGCAGGTCGAGGATCTTTTGCCGGTCATTTCTTTCGGATCGAAGAAGGATGGGGAGACCGAAAAGAAGCATAGCGAATTCGTCTCGCGCATGGCCGCGCGGGGCTACACCGAGAGGCAGGTTCGGCGCCTTGTCGAATGGTACATGCGCGTCAAGCAGGCAAGTTAAAGCTCATGTGTGGGAGCCATCATGCACATTGTCGACCGTCGGCTAAATCCGCGCGGTAAAAGTCTAGAAAATCGTCAACGGTTTCTTCGCCGCGTGAAAGAAACCGTGCAGCAGGCGGTGAAACGTTCGCTGCAGAACCGGAACATTCGTGATGTGCTCGACGGCGGTGAGATCAGCCTGCCGATTGATGGAATGGCCGAGCCGAGCCTTCGCAGAGGTGGAGACGGCACCAGCGATCAAATCCTGCCGGGAAACAGGGCCTTCGTCGAAGGCGATATCATTCCGCGTCCGCCGGGCAGAAACGGCGGAAAACCCAAGGAAGCGGGCGAGGGCGACGGTGAGGACGGCTTCCGTTTCGTGCTGACGCGCGAGGAGTTCCTCGATGTGTTCCTGGACGACCTGGAACTGCCCGACCTTGCCAAACGGCGCCTCAGCGAAACCGAGGAAGAAAGTCCGATGCGGGCCGGCTACTCCGTCTCAGGATCGCCGTCCAACATCGCCGTCGGACGCACGACGAGGCTTGCGATGATGCGCCGGGTCGCACTTCACCGTCCGCGCGTAGGAGAGATAGAAGCCCTGCAGCGGCAGATCGAGGAATGCGAGGACGACGAGAGCCGCCTGGCGCTTGAGGCAAAACTCAAATCCTTGACGGAAAAAACCCGGCGCATTCCGTATATCGATCCGCTCGACGTGCGATATCGTCGCTTCGAAAACGAGCCGAAGCCTGTGGCAAAGGCCGTGATGTTCTGCCTCATGGACGTCTCGGGCTCCATGTCGGAACACATGAAGGACCTGGCGAAGCGGTTCTACCTGCTGCTCTACCTTTTCCTGTCGAAGCGCTACAAAAAAGTCGAGATCGTCTTCATCCGTCATACCGACAAAGCCGAGGAGGTCGACGAGGAAACCTTCTTCTACGGCCCGGCGACGGGTGGCACGCTGGTATCCAGCGCCCTTGCAGCAATGCGCGCGATCATCGCGGCGCGTTTCGATCCGACAGAGTGGAATATCTATGGCGCCCAGGCCTCGGACGGCGACAACGCCCATTCGGACGGAAACCTGACCGGACAGCTGCTGCGGCATGAGATTTTGCCGCAGTGCCAGTATTTCGCCTATATCGAGGTCGGCGAAGAAGGCGGCGACTCTTCGGCATCGCGTTCGCCGCTTTGGACACTCTATCAAGGGATCCGTTCCGAACTGCTGCCGCTTTCGATCCGCAAGGTCTGCCGGCGAAACGAAATATTCCCTGTATTCCACGATCTCTTCCACAAACGTGACGGACAGTCGAAGGTAACGCCATGACCACGACGGTGAGGCCGAAAGATCGGCTGTTGTTCGAGGGTGCGGACTGGGATTTCGCAACGCTCCAGCGCATCCACGACGCCTGCGAGGAGATCGCGCTCGGCGAACTCGGCCTCGACGTCTATCCGAACCAGATCGAAGTCATCACCTCGGAGCAGATGCTGGATGCCTATTCCTCGACCGGCATGCCGCTGTTTTACCGCCATTGGTCCTTCGGCAAACACTTCGCGCATCACGAAGCCTTCTACCGCCGCGGCATGCGCGACCTTGCCTATGAGATCGTCATCAACAGCTCGCCCTGCATCTCCTACCTGATGGAGGAGAACACGGCGACGATGCAGACGCTCGTCACCGCACACGCGGCCTTCGGCCATAACCACTTCTTCAAGAACAACTATCTCTTCAAGCTCTGGACCGATGCGAAGGGCATCCTCGATTACCTCGATTTCGCCAAGGGTTACATCACCCGCTGCGAGGAACGTTATGGAGAGGCGGCCGTCGAGCGGACGCTCGACGCAGCCCATGCGCTGATGTCGCACGGGGTGCATCGATATGCGGGCAAGACCACCGTCGACCTTCGCCAGGAGGAGAAGCGGCAGCAGGAGCGCCGCGCCCACGAAGAGCAGATGTTCAACGATCTGTGGCGCACGGTTCCCGTCGGTCGAGCCAAAAAAGGGGGCGACAGTGGCCTGGAAAAGCGCCGCGCCGCCCTCGGTCTTCCACAGGACAACATCCTTTATTTTCTCGAGAAATCCGCACCGCGGCTGCAGCCATGGCAGCGCGAGATCCTCCGCATCGTCCGCCATGTCGCGCAATATTTCCATCCCCAGCGGCAGACCAAGGTGATGAACGAAGGAACAGCCACCTTCGTCCACTACCAGATCATGAACCGGCTTCACGAGCGCGGTCAGATCAGCGACGGAAACTTCCTCGAATTCCTGAAGTCGCACGCCAACGTCGTGTTTCAGCCGGGCTACGACGACCGGCGGTTCTCGGGCTTCAACCCCTATGCGCTCGGTTTTGCGATGATGCAGGATATCGAGAGGATCGTCACGAAGCCGACGGAAGAGGATCGCGCATGGTTTCCCGATATCGCGGGACGAGGCGATGCGATGGCCATCCTGCGCGGCATCTGGGCCGATTACCGGGACGAGAGTTTCATCAGCCAGTTCCTGAGCCCGAACCTGATCCGCCAGTTGCGGCTGTTCCATCTCTACGACGATCCGGAACAGACCGAAGGTGTGCTGGTTTCGGCGATCCACAATGAGCGCGGCTATCTGCGCATCCGCCGCCAGCTCTCCCGCGAATACGATATCGGCTGGACCGATCCCGCAATCGATATCGTCGATGTCGACCTTGCCGGCGACCGCCGCCTGTTGCTGCAACACATCATCATGAACGGCTGCCATCTTCAGGAAGCCGACACGACGCTCGTCGTGCAGCATCTCGCCGATCTCTGGGGCTACGACGTCTTGCTTCAGGAAATCGACAGTTCGAACACCGTGGCGAGAGAATACGCAGCGAGCCCGCGCAAGATCGTTCAATAGCCATTGTCGTTATGTCGAAGCTGCATGACGGGCTCGATAAACGGGCAATTACCGATAGCAGCAAAAAACAAATTCATCGCTGCTGCAATTCCTTATATTGATCTCCAGTCAACCAGATTCAGCCTTTGCGACGATCTTTCCGGGGGCGGATAGCACGGAGACGAGATTGATGAGTGAAACGCGGCGCAAGCTGACGACGATCTTCTGTGCTGACGTGCAGGACTATACGCGGCTGATGGGCGCTGACGAGGAGGGGACGCTTGCTGCGCTGAAGCGTTGCCGGGAGGCGATGGGACGGCTGATCGAAAGCCATGGCGGCCGTGTCATCAACACCTGGGGCGATGGGCTGATCGCCGAGTTCCCGAGCGTGGTCGAGGCGGTGCGCGCGGCCGTCGATACCCAGAACGAACTCGCCGGCTTCAACGCCGGCCGCCCGAGTGACGGGCGCATGCTCTTTCGCATCGGCATCAATCTCGGCGATGTGATCGTCGAAGGCGACGACATCTATGGCGACGGCGTCAACATCGCCGCGCGGCTGCAGACGTCGGCGGCGGCCGGCGGCATCGTCATATCAAGCACGGTCTACGACCAGGTCCGCAACAAGGTGGCGGTCGGTTTCGAGTTTCTCGGGCCGCTGTCGGTGAAGAACGTCGATGAAGGCGTGCCGAGCTACGCGGTGAAGATCGGCGATGCCAGGGACGAGACACCGCCTGCCGAAAGACCCGGCATAATGCGGCAGCAGCCGGCGGCGGTCATGACCGACGCACGGCCGGCACCGGGCGGACGCAGGCTGTACGGCGTGCTTGGCGTCATCGCCGCCATCCTGATCGGCATCAATCTGCTGTCTTGGCAGGGCGTTTTCTGGGCGCGCTTTCCGGTGCTTGCGCTTGCCGTCGTTGCGGCGCTCGCCTGGAACCGTGGCCAGATCCGTTTCAACCGGAAGATCGGCACGCTGGCGATCGTGGCGCTCGGCCTTGTCGGCCTCAACCTCTTCACCTGGACGGGGGAATTCTGGGCGGTGTGGCCGATACTGGGTATCGCGGCCGTCATGGGCGTGCGGTGGTCGATGCGCCGCTAGACGCCGAGCTAGCTCTTCACAGGTATCGCACGGTTCTCACCTAACAAACGGTGGTGCGAAAGACGCATCCCAGTGCTCGCTCAAGCAAAAGTGACCGGCCGGGTTATTTCCATTCTTTGCTGATATTACAAATCGGTAATGACGGGTGGTTAAGCTTGCCGGTGACCTGCAAAAGCGCGATATTGTCGCACCTGACGGGAATCTCAATTTCGCGACGCCTCTTTCGACCGACCCTGGTCCAACCTCGAGTCCCTCCGGAGACGTGAATGGCTTTTTGGAAGCAGTTTATACTTTCGCTCATCGTCATTATTGCCGGCTTTGCCGCGTGGGTTTTCTTTGTGCCCGGTGCCGGCGATACGATGCGCGATGCAGGCATTCCAGACAGTCTCGTTTCGATGATCGCCCCGAAAGCCGAAGTGACGGCGGATGCCGGCGCCCCCGCCCAGGCGCAGGGACAGCAGCGTGGCCAGGGCCAAGGGGAGGGACAAGGGCAGGGCCAGAATCGCCGTAATGGCGGCGGGCGCAATAGCGCCATTCTGGTTGCGACGCAGGCCGTCGTCCAGGGCGTCGTCAACGACCGGCTGAACGCCATCGGCACGGGCGATGCGATCCGCTCGGTCGCGGTGACGCCGCAGGCGTCCGGCACGATCCGCGAAATCCTCATCAAGTCGGGCGATAGGGTGAAGGCCGGCCAGGTGCTCGCCAAGCTCGACAGCGAGGAGCAGGTGATCGCCCGCGGCCAGGCGGACGTTGCGGTGAAGGCCGCGGTCGAGAAATCCAACCTCTATCACAACATCAAGTCCAGCGTGTCGCGCATGGACGTCTTCGATTCCGAGATCGCCGAACAGGGCGCGCGGCTGCAACTGCAGGCCGCCGAACTCAACCTCGCACGCCGCAACATCACCGCGCCGATCGACGGCATCGTCGGCATCGTGCCGGTCAATATCGGCGACAATGTCACGACGAGCACGCCGATCGTCACCCTCGACGACCGCTCGGAAATCCTCGTCGACTACTGGGTGCCGGAGCGTTTCGCTAATACGGTCCTGCCAGGACAACCTGTCGAGGCGATGTCGGTCGCAAGGCCGGGACAGGTGTTCTCGGGCGTGGTCGAGGCTGTCGACAACCGTATCGATGCGGCAAGCCGCACGCTGCGCCTGCGCGCCAAGATCGACAACAGCTCGGACGAGCTGCGCGCCGGCATGTCCTTCAGCGTCAGCATGAAATTCGCCGGCGACAAGTACCCCGCCGTCGACCCGCTTTCCGTGCAGTGGGATTCGCAGGGCTCCTTCGTCTGGCAGGTGACCGACGACAAGTCACGCAAGGTGCGGGTCAGCATCGTACAGCGCAACCCCGATTTCGTGCTCATCAAGGCCGATCTCAAGGACGGCGACGCGATCGTGACGCAGGGCCTGCAGCGCGTGCGCGAAGGGGGGGCGGTGCGGGTCTCTGCCGATGTGGCCGCGAATGCGGAGGTGGTCACCCAATGAACGTGACCGAGATTCATCACGACCGGCCGGGGGGCAAGCAGGGCTTCACCGCGCTTTTCGTCCGCCGGCCGATCCTGGCGCTGGTGTTCAACACGCTGATGGTCGTCGCCGGCCTTGCCGCCTATGTCGGCGTCGAGGTGCGCGAGCTGCCGGATGTCGACCGTCCCGTCGTCACCGTGCGCACCACTTTCGACGGCGCATCGCCCCAGACGATCGACCAGGAACTGACCAAGGTGATCGAGGGTGCGGTTGCCCGCGTCAGCGGCCTGAAGTCGATCTCGTCCACCTCCTCTTTCGGCCAGAGCCGGGTGACGCTGGAATTTTCGGATGCGATCGATCTCGCCGTCGCCGCAAGCGACGTGCGCGACGCGATCGGCCGGATCACCCAGAACCTGCCTGATGAGGCGGATGCGCCGCAGATCGTCAAGGCGGATTCGGATTCCTCGGCGATCATGCGGCTGGCCGTCACCTCCACCAATCTCAACATGGACGACCTGACGCAGCTCGTCGAAAACGAGGTGATCGACCGTCTCGCCTCCGTCGACGGCGTCGCCGACGTCGAGGAATATGGCGACCAGGAGAAGGTCTTCCGGGTCGATGTCGACCAGGGAGCGCTCGCCAGCCGCGGGCTCACCATCGGCGACCTGACGAAGGCGCTCGACAATTCCGCGCTCGACGTGCCCGCCGGCTCGCTGAAGAGCAACACGCAGGACATCGTCGTGCGCGCCACGGCGAACCTCCAGACGCCGGCTGATTTTTCCAACGTCATCCTGCAGGACCGCGTTCGGCTCGGCGATGTCGCGACCGTCACGCTTGGCCCGCGCGACGGCGAAACGGCGCTGCGCTCGAACGGCAAACCTGGCATCGGCCTCGGCATCATCCGCCAGGCGCAGTCGAACACGCTGAATATCTCGACCGGTATCAAGGCCGCCGTCGACCAGCTGTCGAAGACGCTGCCCGAGGGAACGACGATCGCGATCACCAGCGACGACGCCGTCTTCATCGACGGCGCGATCCATGAGGTGGTGCTGGCGCTGGTGCTCGCCGCCGTCATCGTCACCGCCGTCATCTACCTCTTCCTGCGCGACTGGCGGGCGACGCTGATCCCGGCAGTCAGCATGCCCGTGGCGCTGATCGGCACGCTGGCGGCGATCTACATGGTCGGCTTCTCGATCAACATCCTGACGCTGCTGGCGATCGTGCTGGCGACGGGCCTTGTCGTCGACGACGCGATCGTGGTGCTCGAAAACATCGTTCGCCGCCGCGCCGAAGGCATGGGGCCACGCGCGGCAGCCGTGCTCGGCACGCGCGAGGTGTTCTTCGCCGTCATCGCCACCACTGCGACGCTGGCGGCCGTCTTCATTCCGCTCTCCTTCCTGCCCGGCCAGGTCGGCGGCCTCTTCCGCGAATTCGGTTTCGTGCTCGCCTTCTCGGTCGGCTTGTCGTCGATCGTGGCGCTGACGCTGTGCCCGATGCTTGCCTCGCGCATGCTGACGAAGCCAATGCTCGAGGATCACGGACTGCTCGGCCGTTTCGGCGGGGCGCTTGCCGACCTTTACAAATGGGCGCTGCACGGCTGCCTCAACGCGCCCTTCGTCGTCATCCTGTTCTCGGTGATCTTTGCCGGCGCGGCACTCGTTGCCTTCTCGACCGTCAAGAGCGAGCTGACGCCGGAAGAGGACCGGTCGATGGTGATGATGCGGCTGACGACGCCGCAGGGATCGAGCCTCGAATATACCCGCGACAAGATGCAGCTCGTCGAGGAATATCTGCAGCCGCTGGTCGACAGCGGCGACATCCGCAACGTCTTCTCGATCTCCGGCCAGGGCGGTTCGCTGAACAGCGGCTTCATGGTGCTGACGCTTGCTCCCTGGGGAGAGCGCCAGAGGACGCAGACGGAGATCGTCGGCGACATCAACCAGGCGGCCTCCAGGGTGCCGGCGCTGCGCGGCAACGCCATCTCCTCCAACAGCCTGCGCATCCGCGGCGCCGGCAGCGGCCTGCAGATGGCGCTGATCGGCAATGATCACGAGGCGCTGACGGCTGCGGCCGCCAAGCTGGTGCAAGCGCTCGACGCCACCGGCCGGTACAATACGCCGCGCCTGACCAACGAGCCCAGCCAGGCGCAGGTGTCGGTGACGATCGACCGCGAGCGCGCTTCCGATCTCGGCATCGACATCACGGGGCTTTCGACGGCGATCCAGTCGCTGCTCGAAGGGCGTTCGGTGGTCGACGTCTTCGTCGACGGCGAATCCTATCCTGTGCTGCTGACCTCGACGACACGGCCGATCGACGACCCGACCGACCTCGAAAACGTGTTTTTGAAAACCGGTGACGGCAAGATCGTGCCGATGTCGGTCATTGCCTCGATGAAGGAAGGTTCGGTCGCGCCGCAGCTCAACCGCGAGCAGCAGCTTGCTTCAGTGGCGATCACAGCCGGCCTGACGGACGGCATGTCGCTCGGCGATGCTGTCAAACAAGTGACGGAACTTGCCGAGCCGCTGCTGCCGCCCGGCTCACGCCTGCTGCCGCTCGCCGAAGCCGCAACGCTCGAAGAGAATTCGAGCGGCATGGCGCTGACTTTCGGCTTCGCCATCGTCATCATCTTCCTGGTTTTGGCCGCGCAGTTCGAAAGCGTGCTCTCCTCACTGATCATCATGTCGACGGTGCCGCTCGGCCTTGCCTGCGCTGTCTTCGCGCTGATCATTACCGGCTCCAGCCTCAACATCTACAGCCAGATCGGCCTCGTTCTGCTCGTCGGCGTCATGGCGAAAAACGGCATCTTGATCGTCGAATTCGCCAATCAGCTGCGCGACCGGGGCGAGGATGTACGACCCTCGATCGAGAAGGCCTGCGCGCTGCGTCTGCGCCCCGTGATGATGACGATGATCGCCACCATCCTCGGCGGCGTGCCACTGGTGTTTGCGCATGGCGCGGGTGCGGAAGCGCGCATCGCGCTCGGCTGGGTGATCGTCGGCGGCCTCGGTTTTGCGACGCTGGTGACGCTGTTCATCACGCCGGTTGCCTATCTGCTGCTCGCCCGCTTCGCCAAGCCGCATGCCCACGAGGAGGCGCGCCTGCACGAGGAGATGTCGGTCGCCACGCGGCCACGTCCGGCGCCCGACGAGGAGCAGTTGCAAGCCGCCGAATAAAGCAGCTTCCGATCCGTTTTACGAGACGCCGCCGGACCCCCGTCCGGCGGCGTTGCTTATGGTGTATGGAGTCTTGCGAAATAAGATAAATTACTTCTGAAGTTTAGTCGTTTGTTAAGCATAAACGGCAATGATTGTTGTCAGTAACCGACTGGTCTTCTTCGTTTCCTGAAGGCCGCAGCGCTGGAACGCCAGCGACCCCGAACATGAGTGTTCGCGTGGCTACGGTTCATTTTTTGTGCAGCTTGCGTCCTGTTGTGTTTTTGGAGTTTAGTCCCGTGAGTATTTATCAGCGCGTCTCCATAGACGCGGCGCTTCACGTACTGCGCGATATCAACCGGAAGATGGACGTCACGCAAGACCACATCACGACGGGTATGCGTGTCGCAAAGGCCCATGACAACGCTGTCTATTGGTCGATCGCCACCACTGCGCGAACCGACAACAAGGCGATTTCGGCAGTCCAGGATGCACTCGGCATGGCCGCGGCGACGATGGGCACGGCCTATACCGGCGTCGAGAACGTCATCGACGTCGTCTCCGAGATCAAGGCGAAGCTGGTTGCCGCGACCGAGGACGGCATCGACAAGAACAAGGTCAACGAAGAGATCAAGCAGCTGCAGGAGCAGTTGCGCAGCGTTTCGGAATCGGCGACCTTCAACAGCGACAACTGGGTGATCCTCAACAACGACGCGACGCCGACGCAGCCGCGCCAGATCCCAGCCTCCTTCATCCGCAATGCCGACGGCACGATCTCGATCGGCATGCTGAGCTACCATATCGACAATACGCCGGTGGGGGCGACGAGCTCCAAGGATGCGCGCTACCTGATCGACGACCGCGCCACGGGTTCGGGCGAATACGGTGTGCTGACATCGAGCTATTTCGCGACGGAACTCGGCGCCGCGCAAAACTACGTGCTGATGACGAGCAAGAACGGCACCACAGCCGGCCAGGTGGTGATCTCGGTGGCGGCAGGCATGACGAAAGGCGAGATCGGCCAGATGATCAGCGTCGTCGACGCGGCCCTTTCGCAGCTGACGACGGTCGGTTCGGCCTTCGGCGCGCTGGAAAAGCGCATCAACCTGCAGAACGACTTCGCCACCAAATTGCACGACAACATCACCGCTGGCATCGGCCGGCTCGTCGATGCCGATATGGAGGAGGAGTCCAGCAAGCTCAGGGCGCTGCAGACGCAGCAGCAGCTCGGCCTGCAATCGCTTAATATCGCCAACGCTACCTACGATACCGTGCGACAGCTCTTCCAGAATTTCTAAAGGCGCGATCTCGCCCGCTGAGATGGCTTAGCGGGCGGCGTTGTAGGACCGGCTTGGCTTCCCAAAGACGATGCTGTCGTTAAAACTGGTGATATCAGGACATTCCCGCGAAATGGCTGTGTTTCCAAGCTCGAATTTGCCCTATCAGGAGAACATCTTCATTTTCTTGCCGCATTCCTTGCCATTTGCTCGGATCAGCGTCGAACGGAGACTGACCTGTCCATGATCAAGAAATTCGTACTTCTGGCTGTTGCCGCAAGCTATCTCAGCGCCTGCACGACGACCGATCCCTATACCGGGGAACAGAAGATGTCCAACACAGCGGGTGGCGCAGCCCTCGGCGCGCTTGGCGGCGCTCTCGTCGGCGTGGCAGTCGGTGGTGGCGGGCATGGCAAGCGTAACGCGGCGCTGATCGGCGCAGGCGTCGGGGCTCTGGCCGGCGGCGCCATCGGCAACTACATGGACCAGCAGGAAGCCGAGCTTCGCGCTCAGCTCGAAGGCACCGGCATTTCGGTGACTCGCAACGGCGACAACATCATCCTCAACATGCCCTCGAACATCACCTTCGACATCGACCAGGATGCGGTGAAGCCGGGCTTCTATCCGACGCTGAACTCAGTGGCGATCGTGCTGCGCAAGTTCAACCGCACGCTGATCGACGTCAACGGCCATACGGATTCGACCGGCAGCCTGCAGCACAATCAGGACCTGTCACAGCGCCGCGCGCTTTCGGTTGCCGATTACCTCGGCGGCCAGGGCATCGACCAGCGCCGCGTGTCCGCCGTCGGCTTCGGCCCGTCGCAGCCGGTCGCCTCCAATGCCAGCGAGGCCGGCCGCGCACAGAACCGCCGCGTCGAGATCCAGATCGCGCCGATCACCCAGAGCTGAGCGGACCCGCATAGAATACGGAAAAGGCTGGGTGATACCCGGCCTTTTTTACTGCTGCATCGTCGCACCCTTGGTGATCTTGTCGACGATCTTCTTTTCGGCGCGCAGCGCAATGCCGACCACCTTGGCATCCTCTGGCGCATATTCGGCGAAGACGGCGCGGTTGGCCGTGTCGTGGCCGGTTGCAAACATTTCCTCGATGAAGAGCGAGCTGGTGACCTCGCGCTCCAACGCGCGGCGGTGGATGGCTGACATCGTTGCTTCGTCGGCGGAGAGCACGATGATCGGCTGGATCGACAGCGGATTGTAGAGATTGCCGGCCCGGTCTTTGTAGGGCTCGCCGATGATCTCGGGATGCCCGCCGGCGATGCCTGTCATCAGGAAAGCGGTGACGTTCAGCTTCTGCCAGCCGGCAAGATTGTTTCGCAGGACGACGGCAATTTTGGTATCAAACATGGGACAGTCTTTCATAGGGTATCAAGGCTAAGGTATCGGAGACGCGTTGAGCCAGGATCTACATCCGCAGGCCCTCGAAGGTCTTGAACGTTTGTGCGCGGGGTCATCCGGCAACGGTATCCTGACCGCGCCCGCCTTTCCCGGCATCGAGCGCATCGGGGCGCAATTTTCCGGCAATGCCTTCGAGCCGCACCGGCATGACACCTATGCGCTCGGCGTGACGCTGAAGGGCGTTCAGACCTTTCGCTATCGCGGCGAGAGGCGCTTCAGCCTACCGGGGCAGGTGATCGTGCTGCATCCCGACGAGGAGCATGACGGCGGTGCTGCGACCGAGGACGGGCTGCAATACCGCATGCTCTATCTGGAGCCGTCGCTGCTGCTCGAATGCCTGGAGGCAGACGGTGTCGGCCTGCCTTTCGTCGACGAGCCGGTCATCGGCGATCCTGCGCTGGCGGGCGTGCTCTTGGCAGCTCTCGGCGAACTCGACCGCGAGCTGGATGAACTCTTCGTCGATGATTTCGTGGCGCGGGTGACCGGCGGGCTGTCACGGCATGCGCGCCTGCCGCGCCGGACGCTCGGCGGTGTGGCCTGGCGGCAGGCGCGGGCGGCGCGGGATTATCTCGAAGCGCATGCGACGCGAGCGGTGCGCTCCGGTGAGTTGGAGGCGGTGACCGGGCTCGACCGTTTCGCGCTGTCGCGGCATTTCCGGGCGGCCTTCGCCACCAGCCCGCACCGCTATCTGCTGATGCGGCGGCTGCAGCAGGCGCGCGCGATGATCGGCGCGGGCGAGGGGATTTCCGATGTGGCGGCGGCGACCGGCTTTGCCGATCAGAGCCATCTCAACCGGCATTTCAAGAAGGCTTACGGCATGACGCCCGGCCAGTGGGCCGCGCTTGCGCATACCTCCGAAAATCGGAATCGAATTTCGGGGTGATGCGCCGATTCAAAGCGATAGCGTGTCTTGCTGGACGCGCGGCGCGCTTTAGGCTCCGTCGCCGCCGCTATTCCAGAATGACGACGGCTTCGACCTCGAAGAGCATGGGGTCAATTGCAAGCTTGGGAACGGGTATCAGAGTCTGCGCCGGCAGTGCCTCGCCGAACATTTCCTTGACGTTCCTGGTCAACACCTCAAGCTTGGACATATCGTGATCGACCACGAAGACCGTGAGCTTGGCGACCTGATCCGGCCGCGCGCCGAGCGCTTCGAGGGCGGTGCGCAAATTTGCGTAGGCCTGCTCAACCTGGACAGCGAAGTCGGGAGACAAGGCTCCTGTGCTGTCTTGGCCGCCCTGTCCGGAGATGTAGGCCACCCGGGCTTGCCGGGGCGCAATCACCGCCGTGCTGTAGCCATTCGGCGTCGGGTCGTAGAGGTTTCGTGGATTGACGATGGTCAGCTTGAGATCATTCTCATTCGCTGACGTCGCAGTGGGAACTCCCATGGTCATGATGATTAGCCCTCCGATAAGCAGATGTTTGATTGCGCGTGACATGATTTTCTCTTGGCTCTGCGGACTGCGAGCAACGTTCCTCGCGGCGCGCAGACGATTGACTCGTACAACGTACGATTCAATCGCATCGTACGTTGTACGAGTCAATCGGCCAGGATCGACATTCGTCGCATTGTCAGCTTAAATCGACGTTCTGATCAGTAGGGAAGACGATGGCAGCCAAACGCAGTGGCACGCAGAGCAAACGGTCTCAACGGATAGATGTGTCACTCCAGTCCGGGCAGGAGCCGCACAGTGAACCGGCTCTCTCTCTGGAACGGATCGTGGCGACTGCGGTGGAACTGCTGGACGCCCAAGGCGTCGACGGGTTGAAGATGCGTCGGCTGGCCGATCGCCTCGGCTCGGGCGCGATGAGCCTATATTGGCACGTCGACAACAAAGAGGAGGTCTTCGATCTGGCGCTCGACTCGGTGCTCGAATATCGCCGACCGCCTGAAACAGTTGAGTCCCAGGACTGGCGCGGGGAAGTCGTTCATATGCTCGAAGACTGGCGCGCCAGCATGCTGCGCCATCCCTGGTCGGCATCGCTGTTGCCGCGCCGGGCGCTCGGCCCCAACATCCTCAGCCGCCTGGAATTGCTGAGCAAGACCTTGTCCGGAGCCGGTGTAGCGGACGCGGATTTGAATGTCGCGATATGGTCGCTCTGGAACTATGTGATCGGCGCTACCGTCACCCGGGCGAGTTTCGAGCTCTCGGACGAAGACAGGGCCGCCGCGCAGCAGCGCCTTACACGTCTCAGCGAACACTACCCGACAATCGAACGCTCTCGTCTGCTGTTGGATAATGATTGGGACGGCGCTTTCAGAAAAGGCCTCGACTTCCTGCTTGACGGCCTCGCTCCGAGACAATGAATATTCGTCATTTCCTGGACGAGACGGTGCCGGATTACCTCGACGTTCTGCTTTGGGTCGAAAACCGAACTCAGTACTTTTGAGCGACGTGCCTCAAGCGGGGTTTTCCGCAAGGCCGGAACGGCGGGCGATGAAGCGGGCGAGTGTTGGGCCGATCATCAGGATCACCAGGAAACGGCCGGTCTGCATTGCCATGACGAAGGGAACGTCGACATCGCTTGAAGCCGCGATGATGGCGACGGAATCGGCGCCGCCGGGGCTGGTGGCGAGATAGGCGGTCAGCGGATCTATGCCGGCGAAGACGTGAAGCGCCACGGCCATGCAGCCGCAGAGCGCCATCAGCAGCACGATGCAGGCCGATACCCTCGGCAGGGCGCGCGCCACGTGCTTGAGGATCGAGCGAGTGAACCGCAGGCCGATGCTCCAGCCGACCAGTGCATAGGCGATGGCGAGCAGCCACATCGGTAACTCAATTTTCACGAGGCCCATGCCCTGCAGCAAGGCGCCGAGAAAGAGCGGCACGATGATCGTGCCACCCTGGAGGCGCAGGCGCCAGACGCCATAGGCACAAAAGGCGGCAAAAGCCATCGTCGCCGCAAAGGCCGGCCAGTCGATCTCGGGAAAGAGGACAAGCGGCGGCGGCTCGGCGCCATCGGCTGCCACCCACAGGCGCGAGATCACCGAGGCGCCGACGGCGACGAAGACGACGCGCAGATACTGCATGAATGCGACGAGACGGGCATCGGCGCCATAGGCTTCCGACATGATGACCATGGCGGAGGCGCCGCCCGGCGAGGAGCCCCAGACCGCGGTCGTACCCGGCAGCACCTGCCAGCGCGTCAAAAGCCAGCCGAGGCCGGTGGCGATGGCGATGACCGAGAAGATGAACAGCAGAAAGAGCGGTGCGTCTTTCGCCATGGTGCCGAGAATGTCAGGGGTGATGGTGCGCGCCATCATCAGGCCGACCAGGACCTGGCCGAACTGCAGCGGCCAGAAGGGCACGCGAAGCTTTCCCTTGCCGACGGTCAACGCCAGTGCGATTGCCGCGACCATCGGTCCGATCAGCAGCGAGGCCGGCAGAGCAAAGAGTTCGAGGAAGACGACGAGAGCAGTCGAAAGTGCCAGCAGCAGCGCCCATTTCGCCAGGCCGGAATCCCGCAGCAGGCGGCTTACGTCGCTGAATGACATGATCCCCGTGTCTTTCCTGGCCGGCGCCAAGCCCTGAGGCTGAGGGCTCCGGCATGACGAAGAAATGCCGGCTACAAGAGCCGGCTGGCGCGGGTCCGGTATAGGCGGGGGCGAGGCGGGCGG
>Ga0307513_10005703_pt1 | contig 16382 bp, 15 predicted proteins | sample 15_EM_MG_FD_202174 | JGI IMG/M metagenome (GOLD analysis project Ga0307513, IMG submission 202174) | Populus trichocarpa ectomycorrhiza microbial communities from riparian zone in the Pacific Northwest, United States - 15_EM | ecosystem: Host-associated > Plants > Roots > Unclassified | place... | reverse complement strand
GGCAGAATCTACAGGCAAATTCCTACCTACCCCAACTAACCATAACGCCGCTAGCGAGCTTAGAACGACATAGTTCGGGGATCCACCTGCCGCCGAGGCGAATGAGCCGGTGATTAAAAGCGCTGTGTTGAAGGAGATCCTGTCCGGGAATTAAGTCGATCGAATAACCAGTGTATTTATATAAATACGAACTTACGTCCCCAAATATCCGCCCCGACTGCCCAAAAGCTCGGCCGAGTAAACCCACGTTCTGCCCCAACTTGTGGAACGGCCCTTTGCATTGATTCTCGTTGACGACAGCAGGCAAAATAAGCCTGTCACCACCTGATGTTCAAATGTTTGTGTCAGTGAATGTTACGTAGGTAAAAGTTAAAGACCCACAGGCCAGAAATTGTCCCTAACACTTCGCAAAACAACCAGTTACTAGTTAAGCGACGAAGAGAGGCAACACATGAGAATTACCCGGACCCAATGACGACGAAAAGACCCTGTTATTCAAACAATAAATTGGTCGTAAGCACAAAGCCAAATTCCAACGGCAAGTCAGAAAAAGTACCACTGGTACCACCCCATTCCCACCTCTTGCATCACATCGTTCAATAACTGCATCTTCAGCGGGAAGTCAGAAAAAGTACCACTAATGCCGCCCCGTTCCCACCTCTTGCGCCACATCGTTCAATAACTGCACCTTTCGTTGATAGTCATGAGTTCCCTAAATCTTCGTTCACTTTGGGATGGGAGTTTGAGTTCGAATACCAAAGCAAGGCATTGGTTGATGAGTTCAAAAAAGATTGGATGGTGCCCTGCTCATCACCGCCACTCAGCCCACCCCTCTTTGTAATCGCCGCCAATTCGTTACGCATGCGTCGTCATCCAAGGAATCTGTCAACCGCCTTACCGTCCATTAGTATAGTCTCTCAGCCCAGCAACACCAACTGCTAACGTGGCAGGTTCTGCAACGGCGCTTCATTGTTCAGGTCTGAACGGGTTTCTTGTATTTGAAGGCTGGTTTTTGCCGCAAAACCGATCTCCTGGACATCTTCATCTGCTCCTATCTGCTCCTCTTTGTGTTTGAGGGCCCAACCAACCCTTCTGAATCCAGTGCGCGAAGTTGTTCTTGTCAAGGCTTTCAGTCAGTATGTGGATGTTAATGGTCAGGTCTTTTATCATCAATCAGATCTTCAGGAGCGTGGCGAATCCCTTGGCCAGCACTGAGGGTGTCATTAACAGTCGTCGTACTGTTTCAACGCAGGGCCCAGGGGGAGCCTATGGTTATCTATGGACGGCGTCTCCCCCAATACTACACCGCATATTCCTACCACATGCCCACTTTCTATTCCCCACACACCACTCCAAATCCAGAGGGAACTCCGGCTCAAATGCGCAATTCCAGGTTGTCCTTCAAATTCGGCTGATTCATTTCCCCCGAAATAGTTGTAGATTTTTGTTAGAACTAAAGTGCAGCGTTGTAATTGATAAATTTTCTAAAAAGAATTGTGGAAAGCGAGCGCTCAGAATTGAAAGCCACATGAGCGCAAACGTGTTTTTTTTTAAAGTTTTTGTCACAAGAGAGTTCGTTACCTGTCGGCGGTGACCCCTAATTTAAAGGTCCGATGGGTGGTGTTGTTACAATTAGTCATCTGTCTATGTACATGTTGTTTGAAAGAAGGCATAGCAAAGTTTATAGTAAACGTCGGCGATCGCCGAGGAGCAGTGGATCACTAAAACAAAAAAGTGAATCATTTTGACACAAATCCTTTCTCTTGCTCGCAACTACCCAAGGATGTGCGAACGCCTATATCGGAATGAACTTATGCATCTTGGTTATGGCAACCCAGTATGGGAACCTAGCCCAGACACTCTGTACGATCGCGTCCGAATTGGCGATGTGGGATATTTCGATAGGGGGAAATTCTTTCCGATGTTCAATATCCTGCCTTTAGACGACTCAACGCCGAATCGTCGCTTTCCTTTTAATCAGCAACCAAATTGTCCAAAGTTATATCTTCCAAGCGGCGGTCCAACGAATTACCCTCCAACCCCCCTCCAACCGGGAGTATATGCACTTGAGAGTAGCTTGACATCCGCGGGAGTCGACAGGTGAGTGTTTGTGGTCATAAAAATTGCGAGGGCTTTCATTTAACTGTACCTCGTAGCGCAGCGTCAGTACTCCGCGGAGAATTTGCTCTATCATTCACCAACGAAAAAGGGGCGGCGCTCATTCTACCGTACGAAGCATGTCGAGAAGATACGATGTACGACAGGCTATTCAGAGAGCATATGCTTAAATACCATCAGCAATGGTATAGTTTCGCTATTAATGAGCTTCACCGTGATATAAAGCTCCATGAGCTTATTCTTGTCACGGGTTGCGATCTGACTCGCCAATGGGCGACGGCTACCTGTTCTAGGAATAATAGGGACATAAATATCGCCTTGGGAGCTGAAGGGACCCCTGTCGTTGGAGCGAATTTCTCCTTGAGTGCGGGGTGGAGGGCAAACCAGAACACAACTACTCGCCGAGGTCCCCTTCAGGCCCTCAATCAACAACCACTTCAGGACTCCGAAGGAAGCCGGGCACATCTGGATAACACTGAGTGTATTTTTATCCGTGGTGTCTACGTCAAGGACCGAATATGGAGATCGGTGGGTTACGACGATCTGGGGAAGTATGATCCAGAGGAAGAGGAGGCAGAGGGTGTGTTGGATGATGAGGATGCAACCGTGCAAACATTATTACCCGAAGCCCAGGTGAGCCCATTGACTATCGAATATTTATCAGATGATAATTTTCATTATAGGATGAGACCTTTATCAATGTTCTCCTTGATCACATGTTGGAGGTAGTTATTAAAATGTCTCTGGCTTTGGATAGCGTGCTTACATGTATGATTTTGCCCTACCTTGTAGGAATCCATCGCGGACGTCGTGATCGCTAGTGACTCCGATTTATGGCCATTTCTTAAAGTATTGATATCACTGTTTCTATGAGATATCCTGACTGATTATCCTGAGCTGCTAGGAGGCCAAGAATCCTGAAGCCCTTCGTGACACCCTGAAACGGATGTCTCCTCCTATCAATGTTGAAGACGGTGGTATGTGTCAAAATCAGAATCCAATATGATTTATTTTGATTTTATACCAGCGGGGTCGCTCCTCATCAAAGGCTGAATCAGTCAAGACAGAGAGGTATGGATTGGTACAACCCCTGAAAACCCATATCCGCGTTCAAGGGTACGTACTTCAGCCGGTTGAGGCAGGCATTTGGAACACCAGGGGAAAACCCCCAGGTATGAACCAACAAACCTCGCACCGTAGCGTTACGCGTGCGCACAGGCAAAGTGGTTAGCCGCCTACAGTCAATGTTCAGAGTAGAGATATAAAAAGGATAAATGTCGAAATACTTAAGCTTGCTCAAACCACTGAGTCGTACCTCTGTCCGTACGTACAGTGGCACACACAAATATATATAAGAAACATCATAAAACTTACAAGTAAGAATGTGAATAGGATAGGTAGGGAGAGTATAAGGGTAATGGAGTATTAAGGCCCAAGGGAACCTATTTATCAACGAGTCCATCTTTACCTCAACCTTGCACAGTTGATCTCAATCAACTAACACTCAAGGGCCTGATTGCTGTTGCATGCGAGGGAGACGGCGGCAGCCCGAACGGGTCGAAAGGCCATACAAACGACCTCCAACTCGCTGTTGCATACGAGGAGGTAGCAGCGGTGCGAACAGGGCCAAAGGCCCACATCTGACTCGCTGTTGTATGGGGGAAGTGACGGCAGCATGAACAGGGTCTAACCCCCCTAGAAATCCACCTCTGACTCGCCCTTGCATGGGAGGGAGGTGGCGGCGGCGCGAACGGGGTCGAGGTGTCATAAAAATCCACCTCCGTCTCGCTATTGCATGCGAGGGAGGTGGTGACAATGCGAAAGGGGTTGAAACGACATAATACTCACCTCTGTCTCGCTGTTGCGTGCGAGGGAGGTGGCAGTGGTGCGAACGGGGTCAAAAGGCCATAAAACCACCTCCGTCTCGCTCTTGCATGCGAAGGCGGCGAGGCGGCATGAACGGGGTCGAACCCCCCTAAAATTCCACTCCATCTTACTCTTGCATGTGAGGTGGTGGCAGCACGAAAGGGGTCGAAATTCCATATAAACCACCTAAGGGAGGTGGTAGTGGGGTGGAAACCCGCTGGTTAGTTTTTGTTGGGTTTGCTAAGTGGGTTAAATGGCTTTCACCTCATTCCTGGCCTACATCCCTCAGTGGAGGGGAGAGGCATGCCCGGTGATGTGGTTGCGTTGTGTTGAGTCGAATCAGTCGATGAGCAAAGAGAATACCGAATTTGCTAAGACCCTGATTAGTAATGAAACTTCAAACTCAGTATCAGTATCGCTATCTGCCCACAAGCACGAGTACGAACGGGTGGTACCACAACGACGGCCCCTCCCAGTCGATAGGTCGGCCTCAATTGTGGGCCCAAGCCATACCAATACCGCTGTTGTTCCCACCATCGGTGTGGCCTCCAACCCAAGACCAGGCAACTGCACTCGCTAGAGGAAGAACCTGCCAGATGTATGCAGACACCACTGCCGAGATTCCTATGATGAATCATGTCTTCTTTTCATTATATGTATATTATGACAATGAAAAATGCTAAACAATCCCCCAGGTCTTGAGTCTAGTCTCCGGTATATCACAAACATGTTTGTCGACTTCTCAAGATGTTGTATTATTTGAAATAGCCTGAAAGGTGATGGTACCAGTGACTGGCAGATATCATGACCAATTCCTTGGGTCTTTCTCAATACAACATAAGAAAGGCTACATTATTTTGGCGAGGAGAGGAGATTATATTTTGGCTAAGTGGTGGAGGGTTGCCCAGGGTTATTGCCAGCGAGGCTCATTCAATCTAATCTAATCAAGATTCTCTTTCCTTTGTTTTGTCTCGTGTCGCCAGTTCGGTTTGAGGCGATATCCGTCGTCTCACACTGCGCTCGCAGTCCAGAACCTACTCCGTCTCGTGTAGAATTTTAGGTCTCTTCTCTTCTCTTCATCGCTTCCACTCCGTGCCACTTGTGCATGACAAGAAGAAGAATACACAACCCCCAGTCAAAGGCTGCTTTGTTCCTGCTTCTTCCATTTTCCCCATGAACTCTGAAACCAAGTTTGAAACTGAAAGAATTCGAAGACCTCATGTCACAATCCTCAGATCTTGGAACCCCGAGAACGTCCATGGAGGATCAGATGGCCCAGCTCACTGAACTCGTCACACGCCTCGCTGCTAGAATCAATGCTGGTGAGGCTGTGCCCCCAGCTATGGAACCCCCGCATCGGTATTTTAACAAATAGCTTTTTTGCGGTTGTACAAGCGTAAAAAGTGAAAAAAAGGGCAAAAGAAACAAGTAAAAAAACCCAGGTACCTACTTTGAAAAAGCTGGCTGCTAACGTTATAGACAAAAAGCGGAGAAAAAAGTAGCTACATTATTTAATTTACCAAATAATAACTAATAAGACTACGACTAGCAAATGCTAGTGGGGAATTAAATGCGCAGAGTGCTGGCCTTTATATAATTGACTGGCCTCAGGGTTAACGGGCTAGAAGCTCCAAGAACTCCACAGTACTCCGCTGCGCTCCAACTTGTTCCGATTGTCGATGCTGATGGAATATTCTAGCGAACTAATCCTGAGGCCTTTACTTATATAAACACATCCATTTTTTGCTCAATCCCCCACCAGCATTTTCTGGTCGTACGTACCCTTACTATGTAATATATATATAGATGTATTACCTTTTCAGCTTTTCAGCCTTTCAACTTGCTGGATTTGGGCAAAAAGTCGAAAAGTGAGGAAAAGCGACAAAGTAAATTGTAAGATTGCTGATGCAGTGATGGTCCCTCTGCAAGCACCTTTCACCCCACCGGCTACTATGCAACTTGGTACGTACCCATCCCTTCGCTCCAACTTCGCTCTCTTTTTCCTGAAATCGAGGCGGTGCATATCACAGCAATCATAACCCACAAATTCCGCGGGGCGGACCTTTGGAAGCTCGACTCACGCTACGCTCTGCAGACTGGCCCGCACCTCGGCTTCATCTGGGAGGATAAGCCCTTCCACGATGTTGTCCTCAGAGAGAACGTGAAGATGGATGACGAAGGCAATGGTCGATTGACACCGATAGCAAAAATAGAGTTGACAAGAGGCCACACCAAGTTGCTGGACGTCGCTTGCCAACTCTGGAGTTCATCGATTCCGATGAATAATTGATAGAAAAAGGTGCATGAAACGGCTACCCACTTACACTATGCTGCTGGTTCCTCACATTGCATTATTCCTAAAGGGGTTATCTTAGTGCCCGCACTTCCACATCCACTATTGACATGGCCGACATCCTCGACTCCTCCAACGTTCGTCAGAAATACAGCCACTTTCGCATACTTGTCATTGGTCGGGCCAATGTGCTGGCAAGACCACACCGTTGAAGTGATTTTGTAATACAACCAAGGACCCTCGCACTTGTAATGAAGTAAAAAATTTGGTGCTTCCAATCCGGTTGTCAAAGAGGCATAGCTCTCACATCCTGTGGAAAACCAACTGGAGCCGACCTCAGCGGTGATTCGCTCGTTAATCTCACTAAGATCGACAATCTGACCCACCTAAGGCAGCACTTTATAAATAGATATAGGGCCCATTAGGCCGGTTTTCTTGTAAGGCAGAACCCCCCCTAACAGGCCCCCTCTCTTCCGATGGATGCCTGGTTTATTAATAGAATCCTCTTCTCACCCTCTTGGAGAGCCTCGTGGCATCGCTCATGGATGGTTTCAGTATCCAACCTACAATCCTGGGGATGTAATGGATGGGTTCCTCATCTGTAATATCCCTCAGATTATAGATGGCATACATCACTTCCAATTTATCATATCAAATGCATTATGGCCCTCATCGATCATCTACAATATCCGGCAGATTACTCATCGATCATCTACAATATCCATCAGATTACTCATCGATCATCCACATCTGGCGGATTATGGATGGGGCATCATCCAGCTAGGGATTGGCACAGGTAACCCTGGGGTTTTCCAGGGCTACCCGCACCCGTACCCCAGAAAACCTGCACCCGTGCCCAAGGGTACGGGTACAGGTACGGGTTCTGCCAAAACCCGGGGGTATGCAACCCATGTGTGGGTATGCCCCAAAACCGACTCAGAAACCTCGCAACAGCAGTGCAAGTGTCAATCGACACCGCCGTGCAGCATTGCGAGGTTAACCATTCAGGGGGGGGTTGGCATATCATCACTGATTTCCCTTGTTCGTGTGCTGTGGGTGGTGTTGATGGTTGTGCTCGCATTTGTACTGGTGTTCGTAGGCGTGTTCGTGTTCGTGTTCATGCAATACATAGTCGTCGGCACTAACGCGGGTGCTGATGGTTGCAATAGTCGAACCCGCCCGGCTTGGCTCGGTGAGCATTCGCGGGGGGGAGGGGCCGCATGTCGTGTTTGTGGGTCGGCGGCCTTACACATTAGTAGTTTTCTTTCGTAAAGGCGTTCGTCTTTGTGCCTCTGCAGTTTTTGTGAGTTTTGAAGTCCCTGTGGTGCTAAGAAACCAAGATCCGTCAGTAGCAGTTGAGGTGATGAGTCACTGGACACGCACCAACATTCTACACCCCCTTGCCCATCTCTACATGGTTTTCCTGCCACCTCATGCCTACTGTGTATCCTTCAATGTTGACAGTCCATGCCCACATCCCTCATTGGAGGGGAGAGGCAATGTGGTGGTTGTTGAGAATGTGGTGCTGGCAACCCTTGAGTGGAGAAAAGGGATTTGCAGTACCAAAACTCATTCAATTCAAGAAAACATTAAATCAAAACTTTTACTCGCCTTTTTTCATGTTTCCGAGGCCATAGAGCACGACGGTGGGTGGTGATGAAGGTCAAAAGAACGGGCTCAAGGCCGGTGATCTCGTTTCGGGCGGAGTTTGAATTTTCAGTTAACCCACCAACCTGTTGCGGCGGGTACGGGTTTGGCGAGGGTTGAATAAACCCAACCCGTACCCGTACCCCAGGCTAACCCATTACACTTACCCGCGGGTTTTGCGTACCCGTGACAATCCCTACATCCAGCAAATTATAGGTGGGCCTTGATATATAAAATCCGGCAGATTGTAGATGGGCACATCTATAAAATCCAGCAAATGATAGATGGCATCTATCCTGTGCCCTCCTCGGATATCGCACGGCACGTTGAATTGAAGCTCCGCACTTCATCTAATCGCATCGCAAGTGAGTCACATGACTGTTCAAAGTGCGCACGCATTCTCCTTCCACCACCTTCGACCATTCGACGACAACTGCTCAGTTAAGTACATTTACTTTATTTTGTTGGTACTGATATGCTGCTTGATTAAAATAGCCCACACACAGCCCCTCCCCTCACATCAAGGGATGCGGGCTTCAAATTTCAACCTACTCTCACCCTGCGGCTTTTGTCACTCCAAATGCCTTTGTGGGCCACCGAGTGACTGTTGAGCGATTTTAGTGGACATCTACATCTTCGACAAAAGGTAATCCCACCCATTTCACACATTCGCCGACTTTCGAAAGCGCCACCACCCACGAAAACAACGCCTGACGAGAACCCAAAATGGCAAGTTACAAACCGTGCTCCAGCAGCCGCAAGGCCAAGCTAATTTGAGAAGTAAGTGGGCAGATGTACCAGTGAGGGAATGTTAGGTGGCTAGGCGGGTGCATTTGAGGTTAACAGAAAAGACGGGGTAATCGTGAGGGTGAGGAATAAATGCTCCTCTCCATCTTCAGCCAGCTCATCTGCATTCCGCTACTTCCCACTCAGACTTAGAGGTGATTGGGAGTTTCAACCCAGGGCCCAACTGACGACCACTCAACTCCCTCCCGTGAGGCTTTTTCCATTTTTTCTGGTGTTGCATCGCCTGGTGGTCCGTGGATGGTATTCCTGCTGCCAAACCTGCATTTGGGCTCTCTTCCGGGAACACTTGACCACTTGACCATCTTTTCTTTCTCCTTATCCTTTCCCTCTCTCCTCCAAGCATCCTGAGCTCGTGTGGGTTGATCGTATATGTGTATGACTTACCCAGGGGCAGGAAGCAGTTAGTAGTCTATTCAGTCATACACGTTCAAATAAATTACATTGTCATGAAGTACAATCATTATAAGAAGTTGTATGGCAATAAGGTGAAGGACGAGGAACCTTTGAGTACAAATAAAGTAACTCCACAAACTTGAATGATGGAAAACATGACACTTGAATGTGAATTTGTGAAATCAAATTTTAACCAGTAGTACACAATGTAAATCCAAGGTACAGGCTGTAATGTAGCTCTAAAGGAGGTGTGAAAGATCTCTAGAATTCATTTTATGACTGCCCAATGGATTGAACAGACGATGAAGACTGTTTCCACTACAAAACGTGAAGTTCGAGACGAGGAATTTCAGTTTCGTCAGACCTTTATTACCTGGTTGCGAAACTGCCCCCTTTTTGGTACAAGAAGCAAGGTATTTTTTTTCTGACTTGAACTATGCTAAAATTTGAGCTTTTTCGAGATGTGCACAAGTTCTTTAACAATTTACTTGTTCTCTTTTTACTTGCTATCTTCGTGAGAACCAACATCATTGACACATGTGACCTTATTGATCGATGTTCAACATGTTTAATGCCCTGACTCTCACCATGATCTTCCACCACTGCTTCTACCACTGCATCTCAGTACAGCAACAAAGTGGACTTTTCTAGCACAATCAGAGACTATGCCATTCCTCAGACTTGGCCTTCTACACCGCCCTCAGATTTCTAATATGATCGGCGACGGCAACCACACCACGCCCTGTGGAACTTACAAATGGCTTGCGAGGGGATAGATGGAATGCATATGATGAGTGTTATGCAAGGATAATGAGGTTTGTGCATACACCATCACAATTTTTGCTCATCTACATTTGTTTTATTGCTAGCACTCCGCATCGAATAACCTTGCCTCAACATCGCTTGACTCACAATAATGACAACTCGCCCAACTAGTGAAGTAAGCCATCGCCCTCTGCTCTTCCTCTCTCACTAGTCCACTCTCCGCTCCCACAGTGTTCTGTATATCATACAATGCGCACCCCTGCTGCCTACTAATGTTTAATCAAAGAAGTTAGGACATGCACCGGCCACTTACATGCCCACCAAAACATGCCATTCCGCCATGATGTCAATGCTTACCCTACTGGCAACTCTCGTGCTGGTTCCTGATACCCAATCCTTCCCATTCGTTTGCGTACCTGCCAGCGTGGATGCTCATAGCCACGGGAGTTCGGCCACCATGAGGTGGTTGGTGTTCCCCATCACCGGCTCTCCTGAACCAGCGCCAACGTATGCGGCCAGCCCAATGCAATGATGAAACACCAAACACGGGGTTGAAACGCTCAAAGAGGGGTCGAACAGCCCAACGGATGTTCGATTGACTCAACGCATGGTTGAACGGGACAGCAGGAGGTTGGAAGACCCAATGCAGGGTCAAAAAACCCAGCGCAGCCCCAACGCTAGTGCAGACGGCTGAATTACCATCGAATGCGAAGCCGTGGGCTCAGACCCTAGTCACTGCCATGGAGCGCCAAGGCGTAGGCCCCAAGTTCCAACATGAGCACCCCCTGTGCCTTCTCCACCTCACAGTGAGCCAGAGGTGGATTTTATGGTGTTGCGGTACAGTTCGATGTTCCTCTACTTTGTTATGGAATTTTGGTGCCATTCTCATATCTTTCACCTCCCTCGCATGCAAGAGCGAGCCGGAGGTGGATTTTTAACTGCTGGCAATCCTTACACCACCAACGCGTAACCTCGCAATGCCGCATGGTGATGTCAATTGACATTCGCAGTGCTGTTGCGAGGTTTCTTGGTCGGTTTTTCAAAGGTGAACCTGCACTGGTTGGGAGTACCCTCAGGTTCCGTAGTATGCAAAATATACTACTCCACTAGTCTGTATTATCAGTACCATTTACTGCGGAAATACGAGATTTCCTGCGGTGAGGGATAATCTATCCAGAGATTGTTGAGAAGTCTCATGAGCGACTCGCAAGATGATCCCAGTGGCATCTCCGACCATCCCGCAGAGATCCGATTCCAAAACCATCCGCAAAGAGGGATGCAACCTTCAGAAGTAGTGTTTAAAAGTCCGGTCCAGTCCGGTTATTGGGTCCCCATTGTAAGTTGGCTGAGAGAACTGTGCTCAAACCATTACACCAAAAGGTAGAATAACTGAACAAGTAATAGTTCAGCCACTCAGTTCTATATATGGTGTTGGACCCTGATCCAGAAGTGGTAGGTTACGGCACAGTAAGCTGACCAGGATTACACCCATGGGCGCTAACCGAGACCGAGACCAGTTAGCGTGTCCTCGGAAACCCAAAATAACCGGACCGAACTGGTACTAACCGGTCATGGTCGGCTAGCAGCGGTTATTTTCAGTTACATAACCGGTTATAACCGGTCATGGTTAGCAGTGGTTATAACCAGTTACTAACTGGTTAGCAGCGGTTATAACCAGTTACTAACTAGTCCTGTTTTTACCACGCCCTCTGAACCGCGTCAGAAAGTTGTTATGTAATCTTCGGAGTTTCAATTACCATCGTGTCCATTCGACACCACGTGGTAAATCTTTCGAAATTCCTTGGAGACTAAGAGTAAATATTTAGTTCAAGGAGCACTAATTAAAGAGAATTACATTGAGAAGAGAAGATCTCGTTGCCTTTTTCACAGCAGTGGGTTTGGCAGGAGAATGACATCACATGATCATCAGCCTTGGCACAACCAGTTCCCTAACTCTCCCATATCACCATTTTATCTCTTCAAATGTTAACACAATATTCATTAGAACTTTTTAAGGAGCTTTCTCTCTGAAGTCTGTCAAAAAAAAAATCTCCTTATCTCGTTAGGTGAGCGCGTTTAAATTTTCAAAGTCCGAAGATTACATAACAACTTTCTGACACGGTTCGAGGGGCGTGGTAAAAAACAGACTTCATATATCGTGAACCATAGGGCACTTCACATATATCGCAGTCTGGCTAGGAGAGACTAGTTACTAACTGGTTATAACCAGTTATCCGTGTACAGATTCATTCTAAAATATTCAAACGCATCTATTAATTTAATTAAAAAGTTACATAGTACTGTAGTGATGATTCATCTGCAGAACGGAATAGGGCAATGCCCAACATATGCCTGTGCCCTGCTGATATGCACACCCCCGCAGTCGAAACATCCACCCCAATGTCCATATACACCCCGCAGTCGAAACATCCATCCCACAGTCGAAGTGCCTGTCCCACAGTTGAAGCGCCCACCCCATAGTCGAAATGTCCATCCCAATGTCAGTTGAAATGTCCGCCCCACAGTTGAAGTGTCCGCCCCGTAGCCAAATTGTCCACCCATAGGGAATGTCACGGGCTACCCTGGGGTTTTCCAGAGCAACCCGCGCCCGTACCCGTCAAAACCCGCACCCACGTCTACGGGCACGGGTTTTCGTGGGTACAGGTAGCGGGTTTTCATAAACCCGCGGGTACCCCAACCCGCGCAGGGGTTTGCCTCCAGAAATGACGAATAAACCTCGCAAGGGCAGTGCAAGTGTCAATCGACACTGCCATGCAACCTTGCGAGGATTGGAAAGTCATGGATTAACAACACGACGGGGAGGGGCATACCCTCTTCGCAGCGTTGAAATTGAAACAAAGATAAAACGGGGAGGTATCCACCCTCCCCGTTGCATCAAAATGGGGATGACAGAACGAGGAGGCATACCCTCCCTGCCGAGCCGAGATTGAAACGAAGACCGGGGGCCTTCCCGCCTATCTCATCGTTCGGGGGGTCCTCGCTGGTGTGGGTGGTTATGTGGTGGTGCGTATCGGTGGGGTTGGTTGCACCTGACGTCGCAGGCAAGTGGTTGGTCGTGGAAACGGTGGGTTTGGTGACATTCAATCGACGAATGGCGACGAATTTGGGTGGTGTTGGCCAGGGTGGACGTTGTGAGTTGGTTGATGTGACATCGATATGAGGCGGGGTCGATTGGTGTGGGTCGACGTGGCGGGATTCAGGAATGACATGGCAGATGACGAGGAGTTTACCCTCCTTGTGTCATGGTTCTGTTGGTTTCATCTAGTCGGTATACAAAAAAAAAAATTTCGCAGGCGCACCTTGTATGCCCGCCCTCTCGTTGTGTTTACACCCCCCCTCGCGCTCCATGCTGTTCTCGTTCGACCTGTCGCGCTGGCATTTTGTGGTGGGCCATGGCATTTACATTGAAAACAACCGCGTGTGACTTGATCACACTGACCGGCAAATCCCGGGCAACCCGTCAAACCCATGTCACGGGTACGGGTTGGGCCAGGGTTACAAACTCCCAACCCGTACCCGCACCCGCAGGCACCCGCGGCACCAACCCGCACGGGTTCACAAACCCGTGACATTCCCTATCCACCCAGAGTCGAAGCGTCCACCCCATAGTCGAAACGTCCACCCCATAGTCGAAACGTCTGCCCGCATTCGAAACATCCAGCCCATAATCATCGTCCACCCCACAGTCGAAATGTCCGCCCCACAGTCGAAGCATCTGCCCCGCATTCAAAACCTCCACAGTGGTGACGTGGCGAGCTGCATTGGATGGTTGATAACGAAAAAGCGGCCTACATCCCTCGTTGGAGGGGAGAGGCACAGGTGGTGGCTGCAGGCAAATTTGGGGCCTTGGGTGCAGGCAGCCCCAGCTTGGCCCGGCGAGGGGCTCGACGATGCAGACAATGGTGGTGGAGAACTAACAAGGACAGCTGACGTGGCTTGTCTCAATGTCACACATGTGACGATTGGAATATAATTCACATACATTTCAATTAACCGTAAACTTGTCAATTCTGAACCAAAATATATATTTTTGGGGTTGTTAGAAAGCTCGGAAATGGGGGGATATTTTAGTATAATTTTAGGATACAATAACCGGTTACAACCGGTCCTAACCGGTTTTTGGTTGGTCTTGAATATTTTGAGATGATGACTAACCGCTAACCGGACCGTGGTTACAGTTACGATCGGTTAGGTAAATTTGCGGTCCTGATCAGTTAGGGTCCGGTCCGGTCTCGGTTATTTTCCAGTTAACTAACCTAACTTCCAAACACTATTCAGAAGGGAAGCCGCATCTGAAAATTAGGTGCATCAGATACCACCAGATACCACCTCTTAGGGGGGGTATCTGCCTGTCAAAGAACCCACCTAACAGGCTTCCGAACTGCTGCCAAGGGTGATCCACCTTTGGCACCACTTTATAAATAGATAAGGGGCCTGTTAGGCCGGTTTCTTGGTAGGCAAGAACCCCCCCTAAGAGGCCCCCTCTCTTCCGATGGATGTCTGATTTATTAATAGAATCATCTTTCCATCCTCCGAGAGAGCCTCATGGCATCGCTCATGGATGCCTCCCTGGGTGGCTGCGATGCACCCGATCCAATCTCAATGGACCTCAAACAATTTTTTCCACAACGTGCTCTTTGCACACTTCCATCATGATCATCCTCAACAACATTCCTCCGCTCACCTCTCTGATCTGGCATTAAGGCCTGATATCAGAGTTTGAATCGAGATCAACCATGTTGGTCATGGTTGATCTCGCTTTCCACAACATCACTCTGGGCTCGAAAGGACACGGTCAAGGGTAAGTAATTTGTTTACAACCCTGGAAGCTCTATGCGTGTTAACTCTTTTCATTCCTTTTAGGTCCATCCACACCCAAACTCGCTGCCACCTGGCCTCTCCCCTCCAACGAGGGATGTAGGCCACCCAGCGTCAATGTCGATGGATTTTGGGAGGGTGTGTGGGTTTTGGCCGGTGGAAAACATCAGGGGAGACCCATGGTATGGGACACCCGCGAGGTACGTGAGGAGACCTCATCCTGCACAAAGCACAACGCCAGCATCGCCCCTCAAACACCCTTTCGATGCTATTCCCCATGCCTCCACCTCCCTCGCATGCAAAAACGAGCTGGAGGTGGATCTTTATGGCATTTTGGTGGCATTCCCACATCTTCCACCTCTCTTGCAGGCAGGCATAGTTCCCGACGCCTATGTCCTCCTCCTTCCTCGCAGGCGAGCGTTCTCGCCTCCTCCACCTCCCTCACGAGCAGCAGGTGATGTTTCTACACCGTCCTCGCCTCCACCTCCCTTGCATGCAAGATGGCGAAGGATTCACCATATACCAGGACATTGGGGTGCATGCTCATACACCCCGGTTACCGTTTATACCAACTTTCTAACCTCGCAAGACTGCAAGGCAGTGTCAATTGACACTTGCACTGCACTTGCGAGCTTTATTGGTCGGTTTTGGGAAGATACCCGTGAACGGGTCTGGGTACCCCCGGGTTTTTGAAAGCCCTTACCCCAACCCGTCGAAACCCATACCCTTGGGTGCGGGTCATTGAACACTTCTTGCTTTTGATACAATCTCATCCTATATACACCAAATTTACCTGCCATTGCCCGTTTGATACAAAAATTCCCTGCGACCCACATACTTTCTACCTCATCAACTCCAAGTAAAACTGCGCAAAAAATGTCTTCGAGGTTCCCCAGTACCCTCCAAACCATTTTGGTAACACCATTCACACTCTCATAGGTAGATCCCATTCCCAATAAAGATATAACCTCATTCTCATACTTTTGGATCGATGCTTGAAGCTTGTCAATTTTTGAAATGTGCGATTCAATGTCTTTTTTATTCTTTTCTTTCACAAATGCCAAGCAGAGGTTGTCGAGGTAGGCAATTTCATCTGACCCACATATCTTGCCCAAGCGGGACTGAATGTTCTTTGAGCGCTCTAAGCAAAATGCCACTCTAGATTCCAAGATTGACCAAGTGGTCACTTGAACGGGTTCCTTAATTTCAGCCTCAATGTTTCTAACATTCATAATAAACATATTTTCAACATATTTTCCAAAAGAGAATTCTAGGCCTTACCTTTTCTGAGTTTGACGGGAATATTTCCTCCGTTGCTGCTCATTGATGTGATCTCGGTGTCTGGGAATAATTTCAGAATTATGCAAGGGGGCACCGGCCTGGGAATCCCATACCGGTACCCGGTTAGTTAGTCCAGCGGTTGGCTGCCAAAAAAAAAAAAGGACACCTTCAGAACATAGCCTCAGAACATGAAATTAGGTACATTACAAGTATATACACATGATTCATGTATCATTACGGCTCAAACATCAGGAAAAGGGGGGTTGGCTTCAGAGCTACCCAAAGCAGCCTGGGTGTCTTTAGAGACAGTAAAGACATCAAAGACCCAAAGACACCCAGGTAGTTGCAAGTCAAAGTCAACCTGGAACTCAAT
>Ga0307513_10005702_pt1 | contig 16383 bp, 19 predicted proteins | sample 15_EM_MG_FD_202174 | JGI IMG/M metagenome (GOLD analysis project Ga0307513, IMG submission 202174) | Populus trichocarpa ectomycorrhiza microbial communities from riparian zone in the Pacific Northwest, United States - 15_EM | ecosystem: Host-associated > Plants > Roots > Unclassified | place... | reverse complement strand
CGCCGCAAAATGTGTTCATTAAACAGTCGCCGTTCCCACTTTCGATGGCACTACCGACAGGCCTACGCCCGAAATACCGTCCATTATGCTGGTCCCGCTTATAATTCCGGTCGTCGCAATCAAGAATTTTCGACCTAGACATTGATAAGTGGATAAACAGAGTGGTCTGGGATGAGGTCGGCTACTCGCCTCGGTTCTGCCGTCCCACCCATCGAAGGGCTGCAATCTCTGTGTAGGTACACCCTCCTAGGAAGAACACAACAGTGGTCGTTGTTTCTTGAGCCGTCCCTGCAGATGGTCTTTAATCAAGGTCACGATGGGGACTTTGATGTCGACTTACCAACTGCAGCCAGAGGGCCAGAGGGTGTGACTTTATTTGAAGGCTTTTGAATGATTTCTACTGTCTGACCCGGTATCGTGGCGACAACATCTTCAAACCCTTTCCATCCCACAATGGGATGTGCCTGAACTTTCCCAAAGGTTAACCTCTGCTCCCCGGAATTGCTTGCCTCGTTCCCCGTTTTCTCTTTCTCGGCAGGGTTACTAATAACACCACCCTTTTGAGCTACACATTGGACAAGCCGAATGCTAATCGGCGCGTAACCAGAATAAACAAAGCCGATGTCATTTTCGACTTCATCCAGAGCTTCTGGGTTATCATCGATAAGCAGGCGGAGCGACTTCCGAAGAGATGCGAATGGGTACTTGAGTGCAGCGGTGGACGGGGGAAGAGGATTCGGCAGTAATATGCCAAGTGAAGGAGCAGATAAAGAAAGTAGTAGCGGCAGATATTCGTACCCATAGGCCTGGGTGGTTTTGTGCATCAGTAAATTTGACATTCGCAACTGAAATGAACAAGACAAACTTGTAAAATTTCGCGCTTGATACTTTCGAGGTTCTTGGCCTTGACACCTCCTGCAGTCAGGCTGGCAAGGCATAACAGGCGTAAGACAATTTGCATCTCAGCACCTTGAGCTATCAGGTCCTCGATTGCATTTAACTGTGCTGTGATCTCGTAAGAGGCAAGCAGATCTAAAAATACCGATTATGAAGGCACTGGAACAACTTTCAAAAATTCGCTCACTCTGCTGAATTTCGAGTGATTTATTGAAAATTTCCGTTCTTGTCAGAGGGACAATCAACTCGGAAAGTCCAGTATCTGGAGCCAGGTCAAGAATAGTTCTCAAAAGCCGGGAAATGGACGCACGAAGCCGAAGAGCCTGGTGTTCAGTCTGGAGACCACCTAACTTCCCAACAAAATCCCGTAATTGAGCAACGGTCTTCGTTTGCAAATTTGTCTTTGATCAATAGCATTAGCCACGTTGAAGGCGATGATCAAAAATCTCACCTTGTAGTCTTCATCTAACCGACGAGCAACTCTGTTGAGTTTCTTGCCTACGGAAGAAAAGTTGAGGTCCCTTAATTCCGCGAAAAGAGGATCTGTAGCTGTTGTTAAATGGTGTTTTTTCTTGCTATCCTTTTTTACGGCAACTACTGGGATCGGGGTCGCGGAAGAGGTTGCAGGCGCTGAAGTACTTGCGGCAGTCGTAGGGCCGGCAGTCGGAGGTGTCAGCAAAGATAATGGTAGTTCCACATGAGCTTAATCGAATTATTCAGGTTCCCTCTCAATATCAAAGCAATGAAATCGGCCCACAATTCTTAATGCCAATGAGTTCGTCCACGAGGCCTTCATACGTCAGTTGAGTAAGGAGTGGCGTTATCATGTCAACCCGTCGATCCAGGATAATCAAGGAATCAAATTTTGACGTGGGCGATTGTCGCCTGTCCGGGCTCAAGTTACTCGTGGCCTTGGGGTTCTGGCGTGTCAAAAGGGTGGCCAGCCGCTGTGATCCCATGAAACTGAGGGAACATGTTGGCGTTTAAGTGGCTTACCTGGGCATAGTCACCCTTTCCGATTATTCGAGGAAAGGGACCGTATAGTTTTTGAATCGTAAACAAAGCTTGGGCAGAATCAAAGATAATAGTCTCGTCGCCGTCCTTTTATGACCTGCGTGAGCAACCGACGGAATATAGGAATATAAAGTTGCTCACTCACAACCCACAGCTCCCTAAAAGTATTCTCATGTTCCAGCGATATGACGTCTTCAGAAATCGGAATGAATTGCAGGTTATAGGAAGAAATCGTGACATCCCCCAGAACGCCTTCTTCTTCCAATATCCGAGAAACAAGGGTTGAGATCCGTGGAACCAACAACACGGTATAATTGTGCTTGCGCGACTCCTTAGCATGTCTTTTGATATGATCTTAAGCAATGTTAATCGACGCATAACATGTTAACACGAGGACTAACCAGCGATAACCTTTACATGCTTAATTCTCGGACGACAGATATACACGATGTTAGCAGTCGAGGAGGTCAAGGGGCCAGACTCTAGCCAAAACATTTTGTCCACGCCATGATGCTGTTCCTTGCGTTTAATTGTTTGTGCCCACAGAATTTAATGGAGGGTTACCTTCAGCAAAGAAACCTCCGTGACGAGACCCAGTGGTCCTGCGAGAGACGCATCCAAAATAAGAGTTTTGGCCCCATTGACCTGATTTCAAGCTACGATGAGATTGATGCTCCTTGAAGGGAATCGAGACGTACAGAATTGAGAGCGTCGACTAGATCCTTCTTGGCTATCTCCTTGAGTACATTCACGTCCAAAGGCGAATCACTGGGCAATGAAGTGCCCTGGTCACCAGACGCCATTAGGTACACTTATACAAGTTTGGAGTAAGTGATGCAATGGTGACAATGATGCAACGCTGTTAACATCAATTTCCGGATTGTTTCCGGATGAAATAAATGGAGTTAGGGATTTCAGTACAACATTAAGTTCAGTCCTTGCTGAATTATGAATATGCCAGATGCTGTGAGTGCGGTACTGTACATTGATGCTAGGTATGTGGTTCTAATTTCTGCAGATCAGATGGAGTTCCGACGAGCACTTCTCCCTTTTTTTTTCCCCGCAGTCTGATCCTTTCCGTCGATAAGATTAGATGGGAGGCGACCCTCTTCCTCAAATTTCTCCAAAATGTCCATCGCAGCATGATACCCCTTCTTCAGCAATTCTTCAAATTTGTTAAACTGAAGTGTCCCATACTATTCCAAGATGTCAGATAGATATGAAGACCTATTGGATCCGGATGTTAAATTACCTCTTGGACAGGCATTTGAATATAAAGACAATTCTTGGCTATTTTGGCTTGTTCCAGGGTATTGACGCTTGATACACTGAAAATAAGGCAGGGTCATCAATTTGTTGTTGAGGAGATGTAAGAAATTTTTTACTATGCCAGACGACTCTGGATCTCGGTGATGGCAGGGACATGCCTTGCATTCGAGAACGGGTTCCATCTGTTGATGAGAAGCCACCACCCAGATACTGTGTCGCCAAAATTTCTGGGGGAATTGTCATCGATCTACCCCAAGAATTAGCAGGAATCAACAAGGCAGATAGTTGAGCCACTTACAGAGCCAACGTCAGAAGCGAAGATGGTGCTTGCACCCATGGAACTCATGGCTGCCACCTGGACAAGGAGGTACCTATTAGACACGGAGGCGAAAATGAATGACAAACCACCTTACAGGTAAATTATCGACTAAAGCAAAGGTGTTAGTGATTATGTGCAAAACAGAGGCAAAATACCTACTGTAACCCCCATCCACCAAAAGGCTGCCATTGTCACAAAGAGGAGGGAGAAGACCCACAAGTGTCATTGAAGCGCCTGTATCTCATTAAATCTTGGTATCAGCGATTGCCTTCCAAACTCACGAATAAAGCGCCACGCATAGCCAGTTTCATGAATCTCCATGCGGGACGTCATGATATTTGTTGTGTTACAGAAGTAAGGTAACCACATGTCCTCAATGTGAAGGTCGTAGAAAGCCTACGGAGTCAGTTCGGCATATTCCCAAGCGCTATGCTATAGGTCAATAAAAAAGCTTACCTTATACAATGAGCGATTGAACTCGTGGCCCTGGATAAGGGAAATGTTAGGATAGAATGCAAGAGGGTTCAAATGGTCTAACCGTCGTATATGCCACAATTGGATAGGTCACATCGGAAAGGATTCTCCAGATATTCCCCATCCTCCCGCTGAACTGCTTGGCTCTACCAGTGCTCGAGATAAGATCGCCCTCACGAGCATATAGACCTCCAACAAAGGCGCCGATACTTGTCCCTTTAAATGATGTCAAATTTGGATTTCGTTCGCTCAAATAGCCGCCTACCAGCAATATGGTCGATTGGGATACCATATTCCTCTAAAGCGCGGATTAATCCCTAAGAAGCGGGAAGTCAAGTCAGCTGGACAGATGTCGGTAATGTAGGAACCTACAAGGTGAGCAATTCCACGAGCTCCTCCTCCTCCAAGGACAACACCGATAGACGTTCCACAAATCCGCCGTGCCAGGCGCGAAAAGTCGTTGATATGCGGTAATCGTTGTGGTCGAATGTCAGCATTGCCTCGTCGATACTTCTGAATTTCTGTCTGGACTTTTTCCTTGAGGTTCTTCAGCGCTGTAACAGCATCTGGATCCTTTGGAATAACGATCTTGGGGATTGGCACAACGAGACCCTGAAAGCAGCTATTGTCAGACGGGCTCCATTAATAGAAGAAACAGCCTACTGGCAACTCAATATGTATGTGCTGATGAACCCATGGTCGGTTCTGCAGATATGAGTCAGAAGCGCATGACGTTTGGTGAAACAGAACACACTTTAAGCCATTCACGAGTTGTACCTGGAGTAACAGAACGATCTGGGTGGAGCAGAACAAGCTCCTTCCGGGCAGTTGTCTTCATGGAAAGCAGAAGCCGTTCGTACTCTCCTATCGAAGGATCGTCGCCCATACCGACGACCATCACGAAATCTGCCTGTCGAATGCAGGTCTGGGTCCATGAACTATTGACCGGCGAATCCGCCACGTAAAGAACAGTATGGAACCTTTGTTCTTGATCAGCTAGCCATCCAGCAGACTGCGAAATTAATACTGTTAAATCAGAGGATCAAACGCTTGGATATTACGCTGGAACATACCTTGAGTTTACCCATTCTCGTAAAGGCATGGCGGCCCAGGTGGTTTGCGATGATTGTTTGATTCAAGTATGAGGTAGACGCGCCAATGCCTTCCAAAGCTACCTGCAACTTTCTCGAGAATGCGTCGATAGGAACACTACGCGAAACAGGTAGAACAGCCACAGTTTTGAGGTTGGTGTTGTTGTAACCGAGTTCAGCGCCAGACTTGCCCATTTTTCGTTGTTGTCCAGCTGAAGTGTTGTCCACTTCGTCTCTCACTCGGGAAGCAATCATGCGCAACAATCTGGCAATTACAGGTCAAAGAAGACTTCCTCGAAGGGAGTTGGAGGAGATACTTACTGAGCTGTGGTTTGCGGGTTTCTGATCGAAAAGTTAGACCGTTCAAAGGTTCACAAAAATCTGGAGACAAACCTCGCAGAGATGGCATTGAATAAGGTTTGGGGCATCCTGATCAATTCCGTATCACGGATGGCATGCACAGTATTTCGACGAGGCGAGCTCGTTATAACGTCTAGTTCACCAACAGGGTCGCCTTGGCCATATTCACCAACGATTGTAACCTCGCCAGTCTCCGATTCCGTAATGGCTCGTAAACGACCGTTTATTACAATGTAGAAGCTATCACTGGTATCTTGAGGACGCCACAGCACCTGACCAGCGTTTACTTGCATCCAGTCCAAGGAGGCATCTATATGAAGCACTGTTACATTTATGAGCTCGAAAAACAAAAACAAAAAAGAAAGAAAGGAAAAAACCTACCGAGCGGAGAGAGTAACGAAATCAGCCGTTTAGCTAAAGTAAGCAGGACAATCGGTCGTTTCTCCAGAATCCGTTCAAGCGCAGGCAATGGCAAAAACCCAACATAGGTGTCCGTTTTCGCCTTGATGTCGACGTACGATGCGATATTGCACAAGGAAGCTGAAGGTGGGGGTATGAGTATCCCTGTTTGCAATACGTTTTCGAAGAACACAGACCCAAATATCCCGCAATGCCACCTGGCTTTACGGTGAAAAGCAATTTCTGCTCCGTTTTCCCGTTGTCCGGGCTTGGGGCCGACCGCCGAGGTTCCGGGTCCATTGGATTCGATAACGGGTGTGCCGTCTTTGGCACGACTGGAGGCGCGTCATTCTCTTTTACGGGGAGCAGGATGTCCAAAAATCCCTCGATCACATAGAACAAGCCTAAAAGTTGGTGAGTTAAGAGCATCGCTAACAATGACGATGTCTGCACCTGTATTCATCTCCCCTGCCTTAGCCAAAGTTGTCCCAGCTGCATAGAAGAGGATTTCCACTTCGTTATCGAGGCCACTAAGGTTGTTGCTAGAAGACACAGTAGACGCAGCCGTACTTGAAGTGTCATCACCAATGTCGAGCAGAGAAAGAGAGCCGAAGGGAGACGTGAAGCTACTCGATGCTCTGCGAAAGTCATAAGGAGGCGACGCAGGTAATTCCTCGACAGAATCGTTATTACTAAGCGGTGGTTGGAGAAGTCCAATGGATTTGGCAATGCAAGACATGACTTCCTCCCGCAGGTCGAAATCGTCGGCAGACCAGCGCGCACGCTGATTGTGTTTCATCCTCTTGCCATGTTCGTTATCGTCCATAGAGTATTGAGGAACCCGAGGAGATTTGAGGACACTGAATGACCGACTTAGAGGTCGAAAAACATCGTTGGCGCCACTTTTTGGGACGAGTAAATCCCCTGCTTGGACCATATGATGATGCGATGAACTGATGGAACTACTTCGTTTCAAATCACGATAGTACGAAGCCTTCAGCGGAATTGGATTGTCAACGATCTTTCCCAGGGAAGCAGTTGACAAAGAGGCCGTTGAAGAATTCCTTGAGGCGAGCAGAGGTGACGTTTGCTTTGGAGATTGAGTAAAACTGAAATAATCGCTTTCGGACTCCGAAGCACTTGAGCTTGCCCCATCAAAACGATGCCTGAGGTATTGAAGGCCCCCTCCTTCATAAAAGGATGGAGGAAGCGGATGACATGCAATGTCGTTTATAGCCTTTTCAGTCCTCAGGACTTCGCTGGTCAAACCCAAGTACTTATGCGCCGCATTAAAAGTTACACGAGAGAACCGTGTGAGAATCACTACAGAGAGTTAGTGTGATTCACGAAATAAAAGTAAATGGGTGATTCAAACCTTGCACAATGTGACCCGTTGCCTTTGGGAACTTCTTTGTCAAGCGACGAAAAGCTTCGGCAGGAATTACGGCGAGAGTGGTATCTACTGTTGCCCGTGCAACAACTCCCTTGTATTCTTGGGTGGGTCGTACGAAACGAGGTTGATGGATTGGAGGGGTGGGTGTGGCTGGTGTAGAATAACCGGAATTCGTGGACGAAGGGGCACGAGAAGACTTATGACCTCCATGTACGGTTGAGGTTGTGGAAGAAACCGAAGATCGACGGGCTGTCTGTTTGGGAAATTCGGCCGATCCAAGATCAAACTGGGAAACATCAGAATTGGCACGCCGCATCCGGTTTTTTGGTATAGAGTGTCCGCCGGTGAAGGCTGGCATATCATCCGAAGAAACGTCAGGGGATTCATCCTGCCAGCTCATTTGGACGTCTTCAGTAAACAAACTTAGGATTGTGAAGAGACTGGATAGTGTACCGCCGCTTCCGACCTCATTGAGCAACTGGTAACCATTCATATCTTCGTTGTCCCATGTACTTTGGCGAACCTCAGGTGAATGCCCGGTCTGGGCGAAGACCTGTACAGTCCCTTCCACGACGCAGTAAAAACTTTTGTCTTGATCGAGGGATAGAGTGTCGCCTGCAATTAACCTTCTCGTTTGAAGGTGGCGTGCCAATTCATGGAAAACCTATTTAAACAATAAGAACGAGGGGCCGGATGAAGTGTAGCGTAACTGACAGGTTTCTCCAGCTGAAATTCAATCTTCCTGTTAGAAAAGGAAATCCATAGTAAGGGATGCACTTACGAAACCAAACACCCTGACAGCCTGCAAAAAATCATCAAGATAATTGTGGAAAGTAGGCGGTGGATCTGGAACCAAAATTAAGATGAGCCATGAGCCATGATACTGCGCAAATAAAGCTCGCCTGTGTTAACGTCGGGGTGAAGTTCATTCACGTCAGGCTTGACGAGAGGGGGCTCTTTTAGCTGCATGTAATCGTTTAGATATTTGAAGCGAATCCAGTAGTTCAAGGCGATGGCTGAACATATAAAGAGCAAGGCAAAGTTCCAGAATCCGAGCTAATGATAGCGGAATTTCCAATTAGCATAACTCTTTCACATGCAGAGACGATTCAAATTTACGGTCAGGGTCATGGAGTACGACAACACTGAGTACATGAACCTAGGAACTGTAATGGTCGCAAACGCGACCAGAGATTTGGTCCATGATAGCAGCCACACTGAAGACACAAAACATGCGTTAGTTGAATTCCAAGTTCCGAAAACCATGGGAACACACGAATAACCCAGAAGCATGCGGACAGCAAGGAGACCAATGGATGGCGGTCAATGGACTCCGTAAGTACATCGGCGTCCATGACGGTCGAGATGGATGATTATTGAACTTTTGGAGATTGGTAGTGTTTCCTTAGGCCCGTGGTCCGGGTGAAGCAGAGAACGAGGAAGGAGATATTATCTATCTTTTAACCATTAACAAGGATAAGAGAACCAGGGCTGTAGTCGTAATCGGTAAATGACGTAACCATCAAAAGGTTGTACGTAAACAAGATCCAAATATGTAGACGGGCTCGTAGTATTATTATTAACGCTTGAAACTTACACTCATTCTTTTGTGGCCCACCATTGCATAGACATTGTAGTTTATTAGGTCAGAGGATTTATCTACAGTATGTGTACATGACTGAAGGAAACACAAGGTTCCACACGTGTTGTAATCAGATAGGTAACCCCTGCACGCATCAAGCACGCATCGTGGCGGCGAGCCGACGCCAAAAATCCCATCGATGGAAATCTAGAAGGAATGTTCTGTGGAATCTTTACCAATCGCAGATGTACTCGATGATCCTGAAGACACGGTTGAAAGAATCCTATCGATGTAGTTGGCACCGCTCCTGCAGAGCAAGGACCAATCAGTTCCCAGCCGCGTGAAAATAGTGACGAAATGCACCATTTCTGGTGGGTCAGGACATCACATTGAATTTCTTTCTCCTTGCGCTGGATAAGTTCCACGTAGGCCAGCATACCTTCTTCCTTGAAGCGAGCAGAAAGTTCGGCTATTTCGTACGTCAGCGCAGGTGTCTTCGATGAAAGATAGGCTGGGGTACCTGTGACCACAGCGTTGCTGTGCAGCCCTGCGAGTGAAATAAGTTGTAGGACAAAACTATGGGGTGGTCAGCGATCTAAACTGGGAACAAGGGACTAAAGGTCTCACCCTTCCTTGGCGAGGTCCCAGATAAAGTCTTTCAGATCGGCGTCTACTCGATTACGTCTTAGCACAGAAGGATCATTACAACGAAAAATACCGACCAGAGAAACCATGTTGCGACCAGTTGAAACTCGGACTCAGGTTGTACACAAACCATCTGGAAAATGCGTCAACCTTGTACCACGGAATCATTAGAAAAAGAGTAACGCACTTTCCGGGATATGTCTCTCTGATCTTGCGAGAAAAATATTTCGCTTGTTCCAAGTCTGGTGATTTAGTTTCCAGCCATAGAAGGTCAGCATATGGCGCAAATGCCATCGTCCTTTTGATCGCGGCCTGAAAAGCAGGTCAGAAATTGGGGGAAGTTCCAAAGTGCATTAAGAATCACCTCCACACCGCCAGTATAATGGTAGTAACCTTCTCTGGTCCGAGGAGCTACCAGAAAACAATTTCTGTCAACCATTTTAAAGAACGAGTAAAAACCAACCATCCCAGTCCCAGAACACTTCTTCACCCAAAATATCAGCCGCAACAGCTCGTGCAACAGAGTTCGATTCTCCTGAGGTAGCAGCCAGGAATATCTTCAGAGCGCCGTCCTTGTCGTGGATGCTAGAAAGTCCAATTGCTTTCTCGACAGCTTTCAGAGGTAGAGATATTTAGACAGAGGGCGTCAATTTAAACGAGATGAACGCAACCTTGGCTGAAAGTACACATATTATGGCTGTCCGTCCACTCTTTCTCGAGGCGGTCAACTTCTGCTCCTGTGGCGCCCCTGTTCTCAGCCTCGGCAAGAACCTGTGCCAGAGAAGTTGTGTTTTGCGTAGTTGTCCCAACAATGAATTCATGGTCTGCAACATCCACATTCGACGAAATCAATTTTCCGGATTCCGAATCCGTTCGGGCGATCAGGAGCATGGTTGACTTCATCAAATCCAGTTGGAACCGAGCAGAAATGAGCCTGGAGATATGAGTGGAGGTTGGGACAAGGACTTTGCCTCCCAAATGACCGCACTGCAATAGTATAAATGAAGGTCGCATTGAAATTGCTTCAATAGCTTACTTTCTTCCCGCCGTGAAGTTGGTCCTCAAGATGTATGGCAGAAGCTCCCTAAAGAATGACTGGTGAGACAGCTTGACCGTTCGAACAGGGAATATCGGTCACTGATTCAGCAAACAACTTGACAAGTTTCATGACCGCTGACAAACCGCCATGCCTTTAGTAAGAAATACATTAGATCTCATCCACTGATAAAAATACGCGGCAAGCTTACCCGGTATCAGCGTCTGCAATGATAGGTCTTAAATAATCTACAAATGGCATCTTCGCGCGTTGTTCACGAGTAGCGTAAATCCTCTCGTCGTAGTGTTTCTTATCGTGAAGTTGTTGGGCGCGGAAAATGCGGTGTACTTGATTTGGAACAGTGGTGTAGGGGTAGTCGCTGGAAGGCTATACTTAGTAGAGATCAATGAATTTGAGGGAGGTAGAACTTACCCAAGGTCTGGACCAACTTCGTTATTCCCAGTTGTTAATACACTCGATGCTGCCCATCCGGAAACATAAACTACCTCTTGGTTGCGCGCCATTTGCGTCATTTGGACAGGGTCGATAGCACCCATGGTGTGTATGGGTTTTCCTTCGTTTGCGGACTTGGTAAGAAGTGCGAATAACTTGTCCGCAAGCAGCGAAGAGGGCAAAGGGGTGACTGGTAGGGAACCTTGTTTTGAAGCGACCGAAGCTGCCGTGTACGGTCGTTTGATGTCCTTAAATCGGGGATGAGAAAAGAAATCCTCCATTTCATTCGTCCGAGCTGCAAACTGAGCCGCTTCATCATCTAATGAAGGAGGTTGGAGGGGCAAGGATGGAATGGAAGACGACAACATCCTTGCACGTTTTGCAAGGAATGAAATCCTTTGGGTCGTTTGGAGGCGAAGCATGATGGGACTTGCCCAAACACTGAACGTGAACCTTATGAGTGGGGACTGTTGAACACTGATATTTGATCGACGTGTTACCGTATATTTATGACGACTTGATCCTTCCGGCTGAGATTGCCGGGGATCCCTCTGGGTTATACTGAACCCACTGGCAATGTGGCGTCTGTCGTTGGCGAGGATAGGAGGCGAACATGCCGAAGCAAAACAAACCAAAACTTCTAGATACTTGATGCCGCGGCAGACACCAAACCTCTGCTGAGTACTCTGAGCTCCCAAACGCCAACTCTTACCGTGAAAAGTCCACGTGCTTGTCCTAATGTGCTTGTCCTTTACGCACATCCTAGAGTCAGATGATGCTATCATATTGACATATGAGGACTCGGATCTCGACGACTTGAAATAAAAATCTAGCTCAAATCAAAGAATCGGCAGGTAGGTAGCGATCTGGCCAGGCAGCTCCAGAATGATTCTCATCCTCATGATCAAGCAGCAAAGCCATTCCAATCAAAAAACTGTGGAACACATATCTCGCCGTTGGTATGTAGGTTGTTCAAGACTTCAGGGATTCTTCGAACACCAGCATTCCGCCTTTATCCCAAGGTATTGCGTCAGGTATGCTGAGACTAACTATAATTTTTATTGGCCCGGAGGGGATTGAATCCTGGAAAGTCGGAAGACGACGAGGCATAGCGCCCTTGCGAAGGATGCCGGTGGCCACGGTCAAAATACTCACCTTGCAATAAACCAATCCTCAACATCCGGCGGCAAACCTGGCAGACTGATTCATCCGTTAGAACTTCGGATTTGTTTCTCTTAAAGGCCCGCTGTAGAAGGCCGACATGGGTTCGAAAACTCTAAAGAGTAGGCGCGATCGATTCCAAAGGTTCATGAGTTAGAATTAACTTGAAGACCACCAAGGTGAGCCGTCGAGGCCGCTGACTTCGAAATTGCGACGGATCAAAAGACGGGTCGAAAGAGGAGGCCATTCACGAGTCACAGAGCATCCACTGCCCGTGTTACAATCGACCTCAATCAGTGAATGAATGATCTTCTCCCAGCTTGAACCTCCTCGCCATTTTTCTCTACAAATTTTGGGGTACGTACTGCGCTCCGCTCTATCCCAGTTAGCGCAACAAGATTGCATTCTAGTTACCCATGAGGCAGAGTTGACGACAGCATGTGCACAGACTACCTCAGCCACAAGGACGGAAGTGACCCCTCAAGCTATGCCTTGCTTGTTTCTACAGTCAATAGAAGGATGGGATACTGCAATGAGCACTTCCTGACGTGTCTCCGATGAGCATGGCCTGCGTGGAGATGTCCCAATCTGGCGGGGCGAACCTTCCTTTTTCTCGACGTCCCACTTCGTCTTCTTCGACACAAAGGGCGCAGGATGTCATAATCATTAATCACTCCAGGTCGATTCGTTAAATATCGTGGTCCTGTTCCTTCAGCCGCAGGAACTTCATGTCACGTCAGTCCAGGTCCTCCGAGTCTCTTCAGCCTGAGTCCGCGTCGGAGAAATTCATGTATGTTATCCTTATGTCCGCGTTGTCCGTAGAGTACTTATGTTTGCGTGTAGCCAAGTGTTTTTTTGAATATCCCCGCCCTCAGGCTACCATCATGTCAGGACCAAAAATTATCACCTCGAAATCTACACTTATGCATGCGTGCCTCGCGTACATGTCCCCAGAGCTCGATGCGATAGACTACATCATTCATGGCCCCTACACCAAGTCGAATACGAGTCCCCGCCAAGTCACGTTGCCCACAGAGATCCTTCTTCTCATCCGCGGATGGGTCTTCCTCACCATCACAGCTCAACTCATCAAACAGTCGATGACGACACTTGCGGTCTACGAGCAGTCTTTGCGAGACTTACTCTGTGCCGACTGTATTGCCTACAACGTCGACATATATGGGCAGGATATCTGGCAATGGGAGCAATTTTCTGGAGCGTGCTCATGCAACCCTGGTCCAGAAAATCATACGCCTTTTCGAAACGCAAATAAAATAACATGGCGGAATTCAACCCACAATTCAAGGATGGGACGGACTATCAGCAGCCTCGACCCACAGCAATTCGTCGACGCAGAGCACTGGCTAGAATCCTATTTATACCAAGCGGCAACGTTGTTCGAAGCTAAACGCCGTGGACATAAATGGTCAATAACCTCGGGCACTCGGGCAGCACCTGCAACCGACATCTGGGACGTGGTTCACTCCGTTCTTCGTGAATTTGACTGCGAAGTTACTGGCGAATTCGACAAAAAGGAACGCGCTCAGGAACGCGCTCGAAACCGCGTTGGACGAGGCCAGTTCCATTTTAATCAGAACCTGGTTCAAGTTGTCTCCTCACATTTACGGGACGAAGCACACCCATCAACTGATACTTTGTGGCGTGCTGAGGCCAATTTACATCGCGCGGGCGTGGACCTTGGGTTGTTGCTTGAACACCCACACCCACTCGTTACCCCGGTCAAATACTCCCCACATTCGACGCGTCGACTTCGATGGCCGAGTGCATCTAACTCTTGCTATAAAGGTCAAGACATAATGGAGCTCTTCCAAACCTTCTTCCAACTCCTTGCTTCTCTCCTTGCAGTATGCATGTCGCTTCCCATCACCTTCGCCACACTTGCACTCACCATACTCTGCTTTTACTGGAGGCCGAGATCTTTCAGGATTCTCTGAACATATTATTACTTGGACTATCAAGATTAGATTACTCTAGAACTTTATTCCAATGAATGGCCTCGAGTTCACTATTTGCCTCTCTCATCTTCACTTCGGGCGACCATCCAGCCTCGATTTTATCGCATCGTCTTCGAATACACTAGTTTAAGGCTTGTATGCGACAATACTTGAGTATACTTTCAAAGACCACCCCTGTTTAGAATATATAATCCATCCACATATATATGTACAACTCGACTCCCAATTCCCACCAGATTTCGCTGATCCTATGCAATTACGCTTGCTATTTCCTTCCAATGACTTCGGACATGCCAATATTGAAATTGAAGAGGACCGAGGACTTGTCACTCAAGGAGACCGGAGTCAGCCCGGAGTCCGATCGAAATTCTCTGTTCTTTGTCGAAAGTCCGGTGTTATCAAATACCAGCGATGATTACATCCCAGAAGGGACCAAGGTATTTCCAAATTTCCAACCGAGTGTCCATCCTGTCTTCAATAGATGGTGCCTTATAAAGTCTCGAGTCCTATCCTCTGGAGGGTTTATGATGAGCCGAGCACACATGGGCCATCGTTGACGATAAAGAGTACTCAAGTACTCTGCCACCAGTAAGAGCAACGAGCAGCTTGTTTGGGGAGACTCTGTGTCTACATGGAGGCTTGATTCCAGGCTTCGTGCCGTATAAAATTAGAGTAGCCGATTAATCGTTCTCCCATGGTAAATATCAAAGGAACATCGTGGAACGCATTCGATTTTGGGTCGGTGACTTGGGACGGGTATGGACTATCAGAAGGGATGTTCAGACGACGAGTAAGGGGTCAGAAAATGTGGCGACTTACTTGCTAAGCAAGGGGGATACCATAGGAACGGTGAGGGGTCGATCAGGACGACGATCTTTTGTCAGTTCTCCATCTCGAAGCGCACCTTGATCCGACAGGTCAAAGGTCGATGTAGTAAAATGAGAATTCGCTTTTAATTGTGAGTATTCTTCTGTATGCATAACTAGAACTAGTACACCATATACATGTAGCGTACATATGGTTGGCTTCAAGGCGGGGATTGCTTTGTTGATGCCGGTGAACGGATACAAAGGGAGATAAAGAAGGCTGTAGATAGAGTAAAAGCAGACTTTCAGCGTCAAAGGCTACAGGAGTGGTGGGGCACAGATGGACAGGGGGAACACGAGGGCTGGGTTAGTCGCGCTATCCTACACCGCGCTTTGTTTTGAATTATATAGTTAAATAGATAGACGATTCTATAAAAGGATCGAGTTGAGTACGAAAAAGATTACGATACAAGACGTACAAGGATATTTATTGATACTTTGCGTTTCAGTTAATGCACGACATGCCGGTGGAAGATGAGGAGCAATTCTGCGTCTGCGACACTGATTTCAGAAAACCGCCGCGTTGAGACTTTATCTATTTGAACGGGGTACGGGTGATTTAGCGAGTCCATCTTATTGCTGTAATTCATAGGAGGTTTGGAGATAGCGGCAGGAGGAGGAGATGGGGATCGTTCAGGAGACGGCGTCACAGCCTCCTGGTAATCATCTTCACTCCCATTATCGGAGTGGTGGTGGATATCGTAATCATCCAAATCCATAGAGTAATCGTTTATCGATGATGACGAAGATCCGAACGTGGGCGTGCCAAACCGGGATGCAGAGGCGGAGTGGGGATCCCTCGCAAGGAAACTGTCGTCGTCCTCATCATCTCCGCTGCCAGACTTTTTCGCTCGTTTGCGAGCAGTCTGCCGCAAATTCCGGAACCAATTCGTAACTTTTCCGACATCCCTGTGAAAATGATGAGATATATTGGAGATTACGCCCAATATGGATAACATACATTCCGATTTCAAGCGCCAAAGCAGAACGCTCTTCGATGGTCGGCGTGGAGGTTTTGGTAAATAATTCCTTCAAGGCGTCGAGCTGGTATGGCTCAGGGCGAGAGCGCCGAGGGCGACCAAAACTGGAAGAGAGGTTGCCATAAGGGGTGGTGCTTCTGTGAGAGTGGGAAAAGGATCTCTGGGGCGAATGGTCCTCCGTTGAGGGAGAAACGCTGGGCGAACGGGGCAAGAGAGGAAGACTTGGGGATGCGTGGCCTGTCTGGGGAGGGAGACCCAGAGACGGATGTGGGTGGGAAGGTGGAGGGTATGCCGAGTAATGCCGTGTCCCTTGGGGATAGTCGGGTTGGGGGACAACCAAAGGGAGACCATCTGGTTCGTCTTCTTTCCGCTTTTTTGCGAGGCTCCGCTGGTTTTGGAACCAGTTAGTAATGCTTTGATAACGCCTGTAATAAACAATAATTTAGATTTTGTTTTCGACACGGAGAA
>Ga0307513_10005701_pt1 | contig 16385 bp, 14 predicted proteins | sample 15_EM_MG_FD_202174 | JGI IMG/M metagenome (GOLD analysis project Ga0307513, IMG submission 202174) | Populus trichocarpa ectomycorrhiza microbial communities from riparian zone in the Pacific Northwest, United States - 15_EM | ecosystem: Host-associated > Plants > Roots > Unclassified | place... | reverse complement strand
GGTCCCGGCCGCCGTCGTCGCGTTCGCCCTGTTGTCGTTCGGGGCCACCAGTTTCGCGACGGGCGTGGGCGGCCGGATCCTGCTCGTCGCCCCCGGCAGCACCGATGTTGCCTCGGCCGGAGCGTCAGCTGCCTACAACATCGGGATCGGTGGCGGCGCCGGGATCGGTGGCTTGATCGTGGCGGGCTCCGCCGGGGTACACGACACCGCCCTGGTCGCAGCGTTGTTCGCCGGCGCGGCGCTCGCGCTGTTGCTGTGCGAGCCGCTGATCACGAGCGCTGCCGGGCAGTCCGGCGACGGTCGTTCAGGCGGCGGGCCTTGGCCTTGGTACCGCAGTCGGCCATCACGCACCAACGCCGAGTCCGGCCCCGGCTGCGATCCAGGAAAAGCCAGCCGCAGCCACCCTCCTCGAGCGGGCAGGCCCGAAGCAGACCAAGATCAGCGGTCGTGAGCAGCTGCACAACGGCCACCGAGATCCGGTCGAGCAGGACCAGCCCGGGCTCTGTTCCAACCACCTGCTCGAATTCCGGGCGGCCGCTTCGAGTCGGGCGCAGTTGGCTGCGCCCGGCCGCCGTGGCCCAATTCGCCGAGAGCAGCCCCAATTGCGGATCGACGGAGGAATCCGTCAGCACGTCGTAGAGCGCTTCGCGGGCGGCCACCACCGCGTCCCGACAGCGCTCGGCCAGCTCCGGGGCTGACCGCCACGCCGCCTCCTCGGCAGCGGCTTCGGCCTCGGTCAGCAGCCCCGAACGACGGCCCCAGAGCAGGACCGCGGACGGCACCGCGAAGTGGTCCAGGACTGCCTCGGCCGGCTCACCCGGCGCAGATCGGGGCAGTCGCGGCTCGACCGTGTTCACCAGGTCAAGGGCCGGATGACCCGCGACCAGAGGGATGTCGTCAATACCGGTGTACGTCGCCACGTCGCCCAGTCTAACCATAGCTACCCCCTTGCGCAATCCATGGGGGTAGCTATGGTGAAGTCATGACGACGATGGAACAGACGGAACAGTTGACGATCAAACCCACACCAACCCTGGGCCGACCTCTCCTTGTCGTGCTGGCCCTCTCGGTCGGCACCTTCAGCGTGGTCACCACCGAGATGCTGCCGATCGGCCTGCTCCCGCTGATCGCCGCCGACCTGCAGCGCTCGCTGCCCGGGACCGGCCTCCTGATCACGGTGTATGCCGTGGTCGTCCTGGTGATGTCACTGCCACTGACGCTGCTGACCCGCCGGATTCCGCGGCGCCTCCTGCTGGGCGGGGCGCTCGCCGTCTTCGCGATCTCCACGCTGGCGTCGGCGCTGGCACCGAGCTTCGGATTCCTGCTGGTGACCCGGGTTGTCACCGCCGTCAGCCAGGCGCTGTTCTGGAGCATCGTGGTCTCGACCGCAGTCGGCCGGTTCCCGCCGGACCAGCGGTCCCGGGTCGTCGGCGCGCTGTTCACCGGCAGCTCGCTGGCGCCGGTGGTCGGCCTGCCGCTCGGCACCTGGATCGGGCAGCAGGCCGGCTGGCGGGCGGCGTTTCTGGTGATGTCGGCGATCGGCATCGCCACCTGCGCAACCGTGGTGACGGCCTTGCCGACCATCCGCCCTGAGGACGAGCCGGCACGCGCCGGCCAGTTCCCGAACGTGCGCCGCTACGTCGTCCTGCTGGTGGTCACCGCGCTCGCGGTCACCGGCACGCTCAGCACGTACACCTACATCGCCGCACACTTGGTGCAGGTCGCGGGGCTGCCGGCCGGCGGGCTCAGCGCGGTGCTGCTGTTGTGCGGCGGGCTCGGCATTCTGGGTGCGGTCGCCAGCGGGACCGTGCTGCAGCGACGGCCGCGGCTGACCCTGATCGTGCCGCTCGCGATCATGACCAGTGCGCTCTGGCTGGTCCAGCTGGCCGGAACCAAGCTGGCGATAGCGGTGCTGGCCTTCAGCCTGCTGTCGTTCGCGAGCAGCTCTTTCGCCGCGGATCTGGCCGGCCGGACCCTGCTGGTGGCGCCCGGCAGCACCGACCTGGCCAACTCGGGCAGCTCGTCCGCCTACAACGCGGGGATCGCCGGCGGCGCCTGGATCGGCGGGCTGATCGTGGCCGGTGCCGGCGTGCACGCCACTGCGCTGGCCGGCGGGCTGTTCACCGGTGCCGCCCTGATCCTGATGCTCAGCGAGCCGTGGATCGCGCCGGACCGGGAAAGGCAGGCCCGCCAAAAGCAGTGAAGCCACCCCCGGCTGCGGCCGAGGGTGGCTTCACTGAAGACGTGCAGACCGACGATCAGGCGGGGCGAACGGCCTCGGCCTGGGGGCCCTTCTGCCCCTGACCGACCTCGAACTCCACGCGCTGACCCTCATCGAGCGCACGGTAGCCATCCATCTGGATCGCAGACCAGTGCACGAAGACGTCGGCACCACCACCATCAACGGTGATGAAGCCATAACCCTTTTCGGCGTTGAACCACTTGACGGTTCCCTGAGCCATTTCCTACTCCTGCTTGCTGTGTCACTGCGGCACGGCCCGAGCACTGCACTTGGACCGGGTCTCACGCTCGCCGATCCGGGCCCCGAAAGGTCCGGTCCGGGATGGTCCAACGTGCGGGCCTCTGGCGTGACGCTGGAGAGGACGTTGCTCATCGAACTGTTCGACCGATACCTACCCTAGCGCCTGATCTGGCGATATGGGAGGTCGAGTTGTCCGGACTATCCCCTCCCCCGGCGCAGGGCCTCTACGCTGGGATGATGCGGTCGGGAGGGGGTTCCGGAGGCGGTCGGCGAACCGGACATCTCCGGACAGTCGGACGCGGCCCGACGGCACGTCCCGGGGTGATCCGATTGCGCCGCACGGTGAACTGGTTGAACCTTTCAACGCCGCTCGGACTGGCGCTCGCGATCGCCGGTGGGGCCCGAATCAGCCCTGGTCCGCACGGCCTATTGATCGCTACCGGGTACCGCTACCGGATCCCGCCAGTGCCCGGCCGGGCGATCACTATCGGTGATGTTGTGCTGCTCGGCCTGGACGAAACCGCGCTGGCCGCTCGACCGATGCTGTTGACCCACGAGGCCCGACACAGCGGACAGTACGCTCGCTGGCTCGGCCCGATCGGCTTCCTGCCCGCCTACGGCCTGGCGTCACTCTGGTCGTGGTGGCTGACCGGCGACGCGGCCCTGCGCAACCACTTCGAGAGCCGCGCCGGCCTGATCGACGGCGGCTACTGCAACCGGTGAGGTGCTACTGCGCGTCTGTCCCGAGGACAACGGCCAGGTCGGACGTGGTCAGGTCGCTCCCGGTCAGGGCACTGGCGTCCTTGACGACGGTCCCGAAGCCGAGATCCTTCTTCAGCGCCAGGGCGGTGGCCTTGGTTGACGCCTTGCCGTAGTAGATCTTGGTGACGTCAAGACCCCGGTTGAGGGAGTTGCCGGTGTCCTCGTCCGCGACCTTCCAGCCATCGGCCTCGATGTCCGTCTTGACCCGCTTGGCCAGGCCCGAGATCGAGGTCGAGTTCAGCAGCTTGAACCGGATGTCGCGGTTCACCTTGGCACCGGATCCGGCCGCCTTGGTCGGCGCCGCCGGGTCCTCGGCGGCCTTGGTCGCCTCGCCGGCCGGGGCGGAGGCCTTCGCGGTACCTGTGGCCTTCGGGTCGTCGTCGATGGCGGAGGCGGCCGCCAGGTTCGAGTTGGGGTCACTGACCCCGCCGCCGCCCTTGAGCATCACGTAGCCGCCGCCGAGGACAAGCAGGACCACGGCGACGCCGGCCGCCACCGGCACACCTGCCGAGGCAGGCTTGGGCCGGGCCCGGTGCGCACCACGGCGACTGGCCTCGATCGGCGTGCTGAAACGGTCGTCAAAGGCCGGAGGCCGGGTGGCGCTCATCGCACAACTCCCAGAACGGTGGAACTACCAGTGATCCGTTGGTCCAGGAACCGTGCGAAAGGGCTCAGCCGTGAGCACCCAACGACCGTGCCGAAGCGGATCGGCGACGGGCTTCCCTGGTCCGACGAAGGCGCTTGACCAGCATGGGGTCGTGTGCCAGCGCCTCGGGCCTGTCGATCAGTGTATTCAGCACCTGGTAGTACCGGGTCGCCGACATGTCGAAGAGTTCGCGGATGGCCTGCTCCTTGGCACCGGCGAACTTCCACCATTGCCGCTCGAAAGCGAGCATTTCGCCCTCGCGAGCAGTCAATGGCTGTGGCGGACTGAGCGATTCGGGCTCTGCCGATTCGGGCTCTACCGGGTCCATCGGTCTCCTCCCGCTCCGGAAGAACGGACTCACTGTACGACTCGAACCACAACCGTGTCATTTCGCCGCGTCCCGCCGTCAAACCATCGTGTCGAGGATCGCGTCGATGTCCGCCTCGGTGGTTTCGGGATTTACCACAGCGAATCTGGTCACCGTCTCTCCCTCATGCGTAGTCGGAACAACGAAAGCTTCTCCCGCCGCGAGTAGCGAGGCAGACCACTTCTTGTAATCCTGCGGTTCCCAACCTCGGCGACGGAACGCCACCACGCTCAGATCGGGCTCGTGCAGAAGGTCAAGGTACTCGCGTCTGCGAATCTCGTCAGTGGCGTAGCGGGCCACAGTCAGGGTGCGTTCCACCGCTTCGGTGTACGCGTCGGTCCCGTGGACCGCCAGCGAGAACCAGAACGGCAGGCCACGGGCCCGTCGGGTGAGTCCGATCGCGTAGTCGGAAGGGTTGATGTCATCGCCCTCGGTGACGACGTCGAGATAGCCGGCCCGCTGGGTATGCGCGGCGCGAGCGACGGCCGGGTCGCGGTAGATCAGCGCACAGCAGTCGAACGGCGCGAACAGCCACTTGTGCGGGTCAACCACGAACGAGTCGGCCCGCTCCACCCCGGCGTACTTCGGCCGGACACTCGGGGCGGCCAGGCCCGCCAGCCCGTAGGCGCCGTCCACGTGGAACCACAGCTGCCGCTCGGCGCAGACCTGGCCGACCGAGTCGAGGTCGTCGATGATGCCGAGGTTCGTTGTGCCTGCGGTCGCGACCACGGCGAAGACTCCGTCATGACCGGCCGCGTCCAGGGCGGCGGTCAGCGCCGCACCGGTGAGCCGGCCGGCCTCGTCCACCGGCACGCCGATGAAGTCGATGTCCATTACGTCACAGGCACTGATGATCGACGAGTGCGCGTGGTCAGTGCCGGCGATCGCCCAGCGCCGCGGCAGATCGTCGGCGCGTTCCAGGCGAGCCCGGTGCCGGGCCGCGACCAGCGCAGACAGGTTGCCGATCGTGCCACCGGGGACGAAGACCCCACCGGCCGTCGATGGCAGTCCGGCCAGGCTGGTCAGCCAGGCCAGCGCCTGATTCTCGGCGTAGACCGCGCCGGCGCCCTCCATCCAGGTTCCGGCGTACAGGCAGGAGGCGCTGACCACGAGGTCGAACAGGACGCTGGCCTCGGTCGGCGCGCAGGGGATGAAGGACAGGTAGCGGGGGCTGTCGGTGGAGATGCAGGCCTGGGCAAGTTCGTCGGAGAACAGCCGCAGCGCCTTCTCCCCGCCGAGCCCGGTCGAGGTGATCATCTGGCCGACCGCGGCGAACAGTTGAGCTGGGGTTTTGGGGCCGTCCAGCGGGACCGGGGCGAGGCTCATCCGCTCCCGCGAGTAGGCAAGGACGGCCTCGGCCAAGACCTCTGAGCCAGCGTCGAAGCGGTGCACGAGAGTGCAGTCTAGGGCGCCGATCGCTAGATTCTCGGATCGTGACCCGCCGACCACTGACCGACCTGCTTGATCCGGGCTGGGCCAAGGCCCTCGAACCGGTCGCCGACCGGATCGCCGAGATGGGCGATTTCCTGCGCGCAGAGGTAGCGGCCGGCCGCACCTACCTGCCGGCCGGATCGAACGTGCTGCGCGCCTTCACCCAGCCACTGGACGACGTCCGGGTGCTGATCGTCGGTCAGGACCCGTACCCGACGCCGGGACACGCGATCGGGCTGTCGTTCTCGGTGGCGCCGGGGGTGGCACCGCCGCGCAGCTTGATCAACATCTTCCGGGAACTGTGCGACGACCTCGGGGTGAAGCGCCCGACCAGCGGCGACCTGACCCCGTGGGCCGAGCGCGGTGTCCTGCTGCTCAACCGAGTGCTGACGGTGCAGCCGGGCAACTCCGGCTCGCACCGCCGCAAGGGCTGGGAGGAGGTCACCGATCAGGCGATCCGCGCCCTGGTGGACCGGGACGAACCGCTGGTGGCGATCCTCTGGGGCAAGGACGCTCAGACCCTGAAGCCGATGCTGATCGACGTCCCGACGGTCGAGAGCGTGCACCCGAGCCCGATGTCCGCAGACCGCGGTTTCTTCGGGTCCAAGCCGTTCAGCCGGGTCAACGCCGAACTGGAAGAACTCGGCGCCGACCCTATCGACTGGTCTCTGCCTTGAGAGCTACCCGGGCCTTGAGAGCTACCCGGCCGTAGCCGGTGGTGCGCTGGGTCACCGGGCGGCCGATGCCCTCGGCGATGTCCCGCAACTCCTGCTCGGTCTTGGCCGAGCCGTGCTGTGAGCCGGCCATCCGAGAGATCGTTTCCTCCATCAGCGTGCCTCCGAGGTCGTTCACCCCGGCCCGGAGCATCGCCCGGGTGCCCTCGACGCCGAGCTTCACCCAGGAGGTCTGGATGTTGTCGATCCGGCCGTGCAACAGCAGCCGGGCGAGCGCGTGCACCACCAGGTTGTCCCGCGCCGTCGGCCCCGGCCGGGCCACCCCCGCCAGGTAGATCGGCGCGTTGTGGTGCACAAACGGCAGCGCAACGAACTCGGTGAACGCGGCCTGCCCGTAGGCCAGGCTGCGCTCCTGCACCTCGGCGAGCAGCCTCAGGTGCTTGACCCAGTGCGAGGGCTTGTCGACGTGGCCGTACATCATCGTCGAACTGGTCGGCAGACCGACCTGATGCGCGGTGCTGACCACCTCGATCCAGCTCGCAGTCGGCAGTTTGCCCTTGGTCAGCACCCAGCGGACGTCGTCGTCAAGGATCTCCGCGGCGGTGCCGGGCAGCGAGTTCAGCCCGGCCTCCTTGGCCTGCACCAGCCATTCGCGGATCGGCAGACCGGTGCGGGTCGAGCCGTTCACCACCTCCATCGGGCTGAAGGCGTGGATGTGCAGGTCCGGGACCTTGGCCCGGATCACCCGGGCGATGTCGAAGTATGCGGTGGCGGGCAGGTGTGGATCGATGCCGCCCTGCAGACAGACCTCGGTGGCGCCGAGCTCCCAGGCCTGCTGGGCCCGGTCGGCGACCTCGTCGAGGGAGAGGGTGAACGCGTCGTCGTCCTTTCGTCGCTGGGCGAAGGCGCAGAACCGGCACCCGGTGTAGCAGACGTTGGTGAAGTTGATGTTCCGGTTCACCACGTAGGTGACGGTGTCCCCGACGGTCTCCCGGCGCAGGTCATCGGCAATCCGGACGAGCGCGCCGACGGCCGGGCCCTCGGCGTGCGCCAGCACGATCGCCTGCTCCTCGGTGAGCGCCCGCGGGTCGCGCTCGGCGGTCCGTAGCGCGGCCGCGACGTCCCCGTCGATCCGCTCCGGGGCGCCGGTGATCGCGGCCTTCTCCCGCAGTGCCTGCCAGTCGCCGTAGACGTCGTCGAAGTCGCCGCGCCGGTCGCTGGTCCGGCCGATCGTGTCGACCTCGACGTTCAGGTCGATGCGGCCGCTGCTGCCCCACTCCGGGTCGGGCTCCTGCCAGGGCAGGCCGACCGGCAGCGCAGCCGGATTCGCCAAGCCCACCCGAGGCCCGTCAGCCAGCATCAACGCGTTCACATGACGACCGACTCGAGGGTCCAGCCACGGCTCGCCGGCAGCCGCGTACTCCGGGTGCACGGTGAGCCGCTCGGTGAGCTCGAATCCGGCCTCCTCGCTCCAGCGCGCCAGGTCGTCCAGGTGCGGCCAGGGCCGCTCGGGGTTCACGTGGTCCGGGGTGAGCGGGGAGACGCCACCCCAGTCATCGGCGCCGGCCGCCAGCAACCGGCCGAGCTGCGACGCGTCGGACAGGTTCGGCGGCACCTGGATGCGCATCCGCGGGCCCATCACCAGCCGGGCCACGGCGACCGCGGCCAGGTACTCCTCCGGCTCGGCATCCGGGACACCACGCATCGCGGTGGCCGGCTTCGCCCGGAAGTTCTGGACGATGACCTCCTGGATGTGGCCGTACTCCCGAGCCAGCCGGCGCAGCGCGAAGAACGAGTCGGCGCGCTCGGCGTAGGTCTCGCCGATCCCGATCAGCACCCCGGTGGTGAACGGGATGTTCAGCCGACCGGCGTCCTCGATCACCCGCAACCGGATCTCCGGGTCCTTGTCCGGGCTGCCGTAGTGGGCCAGGCCCGGGGTCTCGAAGAGCCGCCGGGACGTCGTCTCCAGCATCATCCCGACGGACGGCGAGACCGGCTTCACCCGGCCGAGTTCCTGCCAGCTCATCACCCCCGGGTTCAGGTGCGGCAGCATCCCGGTGGCCTCGAGGACCTGGACGGCGAGCGAGCGCACATATCCGAGGGTCGACTCGTAACCCGCCTCGGCGAGCCACTCGCGGGCCTCGGGCCAGCGCTCCTCCGGCCGGTCACCGAGGGTGAACAGCACTTCCTTGCAGCCCAGCGCCGCGCCTTGGCGGGCCACCCGAAGCACCTCGTCCGGGCTCATATAGAGCGGCGACTCAGCGTTCTTCAAGAGCGACGCTCGCTGCAGCTGGTGCGGCGTCTGAACGAAGGTGCAGTAGTGGCAGCGGTCCCGGCACATCCTGGTGACCGGCACGAAGACCTTGCGCGAGTAGGTCACGATCCCGGAGCGGCCGGCACTGGCCAGCCCCGCGTCCCGGACCGCCGAGGCAGCCAACAGCAATCGATCCAGGTCCGTGCCCCGGGCGTGGAGCAGGACCTCGGCCTCGGCCACATCCAGGGTGACCCCGTCGGCGGCTCGACGCAGCACCCGGCGCATCGCCGACTCACTGGGACTGCGCTCCTCGGGCTGTGCTGCGGTTGCGCTGGGCTCGCTCGGCATTGCATCTCCTGTACCGGGGGCTCTGGTGCGTATACCGGGGGTGCGCGAATCTCGGTGGTCAAGCCGTCTTCGCTGAGACGAACCTACGCGGGGCGGTCCGGCATTCCCGAACCGCGTCCGGTCAAAGAGATGCCAAAGAGATGCACTCAGGTCCGGCGAATGGTTCGATCAACGTCAGAGTCCCCGACACCGCCATCCCCGATACCGCCTAGGAGACTGCCCGATGCGGATTCCCCGCCCGATCGGCGGCAAGGTCGTCGTGATCACCGGAGCCGCCCGGGGGATCGGCGAGGCGCTCGCCGTCTCCCTGGCCGGTCGAGGCGCCCGGATCGCGCTGGTCGGCTTGGAGCCGGAGCGATTGGCCGAGGTCGCCGAGCGCTGCGGGCCGAATGCGGCCTGGTGGGAGTGCGACGTCACGGACCCGGAGGAGCTGGCCCGGACGGTGGACGGAGTGCGCGAGCGGTTCCGCCGGGTGGACGTCCTGGTCGCCAACGCCGGGATTGCGATCGGTGGCCCCGTGCTGCTGGCCGATCCGGTGTCCTTCGACCGGGTGATCGAGGTCAACCTGCTCGGCAGCGTCCGGACAGTCCGCGCGTTCCTGCCGCTGCTGGTCTCCGCGCACGGTTACTACCTGCAGATCGCCTCGCTGGCGGCGATGGCGCCGACGCCGCTGATGTCCGCGTACGACGCCAGCAAGTCCGGGGTGGAGGCGTTCGCCCTCGCGGTACGCACCGAGGTCGCCCATCACGGGGTGGACGTCGGGGTGGCCTACCTGAGCTTCACCGATACCGACATGACCCGCGGCGGCGGTCTGCAGTCCGGGCCCGACGTCGTGCGTCAGCGGTTGCCCGGCCCGCTGGGTCGGCTGTACGAACTGGGCCCGGCGGTGGACCGGCTGATCGGTGGGATCGAGCGCCGGGCGCCGTTCGTCTACGGGCAGTCGTTCATCCGCTGGCTCCGGCCGCTGCGCTGGCTGCTGCCGAGCGCGGCCTACCTGACCGGGAAACGCGGAGCCGCCCACGCCGAGCGGGCGATGACCGGGCGCGCGATCGAGGTGTCGCAGCCGGTCGGCGCCGGCGGGCAGGCGGACGTTGAGGCCCGAGGCAGGCGAGGGATCCGGCCGAGTGCGACATAGGCTGCGGGGGTGACCGAGTACCGGGTGGCCGACCTCGCGCGAGCGGCCCAGACGTCGGTCCGCAACGTCCGGGTCTACCAGGACCGGGGCCTGCTGCCGCCGCCGCGCCGGGAAGGCCGGATCGGCCTCTACAACGAGGCCCACCTGGCCCGGTTGCGGTTGATCAACCGGCTGCTGGCCCGCGGGTACACCTTCGCCACCATCGGTGAGCTCTTCGATGCCTGGAACAAGGGCAAGGACCTGGCCGACACCCTCGGCCTGCGCGAGGCGCTGACCGCCCCCTGGACTCAGGAGGAGCCGGTCCGCTTGACCCGGGCCGAGGTCGCCCGCCGGTTCGGCACGCCCTTCCCGCCGATGGCGGTGCAACGCGCCATCGAGCTGGGCATGCTGGTCCCGGACAGCAAAGACGGGTCCGCCTTCCAGGTCCCCAGCCCGAGCCTGTTGGACGCCGGGTGCGAGTTGGTCGCGGCCGGAGTCCCGCTGGACGTCGTCCTCGATCTGGCCGCTTCGGTGCAGGACGATATGTCTCGGGTGGCCCAGCGCTTCATCTCGCTGCTGCTCGACCACATCGCTGATACGGACGATGAGAAGCACCTCACCGGGCCGCTGTCCGGCGAGGTGGCGCAGCGCGTGGTCCGGCTGCGGCCGTACGCCCAGCGCACGGTGGATGCCCTGCTGCTGATGGCGATGCAGCGGGAGACCGACCGGCTACTGGATCAGCTTGCCGGCCGGACAGACCTGGCCAACGGCGACTAATTCGGCGGCTTGTCCGTCGGCTTGGCAGTGGCCTGCTTGGCCGCGTCCTTCAGCTTGTTGCCGAACTCCTGCGCCTTTGCTCGGTTCTTCGGATCCTTGAGCTTCTCGCCCAACTCCTGAACCTTCGCCCGGTTCTTCGGGTCCTTGGCGGCGTCCTGGGCCTGCTGGAGCAGTTTCTTGCCCTGCGGCGAGCGGGCGAAGGCGCTGACTTTGCTGAAGATTCCGGCCATGCATCCAATCTACGTGGCGCATCGCCGGGCCGCACCATCGAGTGGCGGACCCGGCCAGGATCGGGATGATCGTTGAATGACTGACGTCTTCGACATCGTGGTGATCGGGACCGGCTCGGCCGGCAAGCCGCTGGCCACCGAACTCGCCCGGGCCGGCCGATCGGTACTGGCGATCGAGGCGGGCTACGTCGGCGGCGAGTGCGCCTACCTGGCCTGTATCCCGTCGAAGGCGATGTTGTTCGCGGCGAGTCGGCACCGCGCCCGGACCGGGCCGGCCGGCAGCGCCGCGCCCGACCCCGCGGCCTACGCCGAAGCGGTCGCGATCCGCGATCGCACCACTCGGCACCGGGACGACTCCGTTGAGGCAACCGACCTGGAGAAGGCCGGCGTCACGCTGCTGCGCGGTCGGGCCACCGTCGATAACCGTTCAGTGACAATCATTTCCGCTGCCGGCGAGCGGACGGTCCAGTGGCGTCAGGCACTGGTGCTGGGCACCGGTGCGGAGGCGGTGGTCCCGCCGATCGACGGCCTGGCCGCTGCCACGGCGATCTGGACCAGCCCGGACGCCCTGTCCGAGGACGAACTGCCGAACCGGTTGACGATCCTCGGCGGTGGCGCGATCGGCTGCGAACTGGCCCAGGTGTACGCCTCTTTCGGTGCGGCGGTGACGCTGATCGAGGCCGCGCCAACATTGCTCGCGCGCGAGCCGGGCTGGCTCGGCGAGGCGATGGCCGAGGTGCTGCGGCAGGTCGGTGTCGACGTCCGGATCGATACCGAGGTCACCGCCGTCGAACCGGACGAGGCCGGCCACCCGGCCGCGCTGGTCCGGACCGCCGACGGAACCACCGTAGCCGCGGACCGGATCCTGGTGGCGGTCGGAAAGAGGCCTCGAACAACCGGTTTCGGACTTGAGTCGCTCGGGATCAAGGCCCAGGAGGACGGCGCGCTGGAGGTGGACGCGCGCTGCCGGGTGGTCACCGAAAACGGAACCCTGGACCACGTGTATGCCATCGGCGACCTGACCGGCCTCGCACCGTACACGCACACCGCGAACTATCACGCCCGGCTGGTAGCCGCGCACCTGCTCGGCCACGGACGGGACGCTGACCACGTGGGCATCCCCCGCGTGGTCTACACCGACCCGCCGGCGCTGTGCACCGGCGAGACCGAGGACGCCGCCCGGGAGCGCGGCGCCCAGGTGCTCAGCGCGTACTACGACGTCACCGAGACCTCCCGGTCTGCGATCGAGCGGACGGCGGAGCGAGAGGATCACCGACCGGCGGGCCTGCAACTGATCGCCGACGCGGACACCGGCGTGCTGCTCGGTGCCGCCGCGATCGGACCAGAGGCCGACTCCTGGGCAGCCGAGCTGGCGCTCGCCGTCCGGGCCCGGCTGACCGTGCACACCCTGGCCCAGCACCTGCACGCGTTCCCGTCCTGGACGGAGGCGATCCATATCCCGGCCCGCGCCCTGGCCGAACAGATCCCGCTGCCGAAGACCTAGGCCGACGGCGGCAGCAACCGGGGCACCACCTTGCCGGTGGCACCGCGCGGCAGCGCATCGAGGAAGACCACGTCGCGGGGCACACAGAACGCGGCCAGCCGAGCCCGGGCCAGCGCTCGCACCTCATCCGCGGCCAGCGCGGCGCCATCGGTCAGCACCAGGTAGGCCGCCAACCGCTGGCCCAGCTTCGAATCCGGGACGCCGACCACCGCCACTTCACGCACCTGCGGGTGCGCGGCCAGCAGTTCCTCAAGCACGCTTGGGTAGACGTTTTCGCCGCCGCTGATCACCAGGTCGTCCTCGCGGCCGAGCACGGTCAGCAGGCCGTGCTCGTCGATCCGGCCGCGATCACCGGTGGCCATCAGCCCGTCCGCGCGGGTCCGGTCGGCGCCGTCGGTGTAACCCTCGAACAGCAGGTCGTTGCCGACGTGAATGCCACCGATCTCTCCCATCGGCACCGGCATCCCCGCGTCGTCCAGCAGCGCGATCGTGGTGCGATGCGGTGGCCGGCCGGCACTTCCCGGGCTGAGTCTGAGGTCTTCCGGGTCGGCGATGGTTGCCCAGCTGACCTCGGTCGCGCCGTAGACGTTGTGCAGCACGTCGCCAAAAGCATCCTGGAATCGGGTGCTGAGATCGGCAGACAGGGCGGCGCTGCTGGACGCCACCACCCGTAGGGCAGAGAGGTCGGCGGCCGCGCGTACCGAACCCGGCAACTCGAGCAGCCGCTGCGCGGTTACCGGGACGACGATCAGGCTGGTGCAGGCGTGCTCGGCGAGCGCGGCCAGCACTGCCTCCGGGTCCGGGCGGCGACGCAGCACGATCGTCCCGGTCAACGCGGAGGCCAGCTGCAGCATGGCGAGCCCCCAGGTGTGGAACAGCGGTGGCGAGATCAGCATCACCTCGTTCGCCTGAAGCCGGATCCGGGACAGCATCGATACCGCCGGGCCGAGCCCCTTGGGCGCACCCCGGCGAGCACCTTTGGGTGGGCCAGTAGTTCCGGAGGTGAGGACAACGAACTTGCCTCGGGTCCGCGGTGCCGGGGCCTCCGGCGCCGGAGCGTCGGCCAGCTGATCCAAGCTGAAGTCGGCCCTTAACGGCCCGTCGGAGCCATCAGAGCCGTCGGCGATCACCACAACCAGGTCCGCCAACCGGACCACGACCGCACTCGGGTCAGCGACCAGGTCCGCCAGCAGGTCGGCGTCCGCGACCAGCACCTTCGGCTGTTCCCGAGCCAGTACGGCGCCGATTTGCTCCGCCGACATCGCGACATTGAGCAGCACTGCGTCGGCGCCGAGCCGGGAGATCGCGACCAGCGTCTCAATCATGTAGGCCGAGTTGCGTTGCAGGACAGCGGCCGACCCGTCCGAGCCGACCCCGAACTCGGCCAGCCGACCGGCGATCCGGCGGACCCGGGTGTCCAACTCGGCGTAGCTGAGTCGGCGCCGCTCGTCGATCACCGCTATCCGGTCCGGGCTGCGCGCCGTCGCGGCGGCGAAGCTACCGGCCAGGGTCGGGCCGAAGCGGGCCAGCGCCGCCAGCCTCCGAATCGACCGATCCGGCCTTTCGGCACCCACGATCCCGGCCCTGACCAGCACCGCCAAACCCTTGGCCGAGCCAGAGCCCCCGCTCACCACGGAACGTCTCGCCGCCAGTTCCCCGGATTCGCGGCTCCGCGTCATGCACCAGAGGTTACCGGTCGGTAGCTCGGCAGGCCAGGGTCTCTCCCAGCCTCAGAACCTCTCGCGGCCCAGAGCGCGGTCGCAAGCGGGACGGGGAACGCGTTCTCCAATCGGGTTCAGCGTCCTCATCTTGGTCGGGGTTCTCCAACTGGCCATGCGTCTGCGGTGCTCTCTGAGCGGGCTCGGTCAGGTGTCCTGTTCACCGATGCGGCAGGTCGGGTGCTGCTGGTCGAGCCACGTACAAGGACTATTGGGAGTGCCCGGCTGGGACGTGCCCGGCGGGCTCGGGAGCGCTGGGCCCTATCAGAAGGGCGGTGGCCCGGGGTCGTCGTCCATCCCGTTCGGTTCTCTCAACCCGGTGATGGGGAAAGCATCCCGTCGAACCGGCGGAACATGCGGCCTGGGTGACGCACCTTCGCCAGGTGAAGCACCCTCGGCACGTGGAGCATCCCCGCCGGGTGGATCGCTTCTTCCGGGTGGATCGCTTCTTCCGGGTGGATCGCTTCTTCCGGGTGGATGGCTCGGTCCGGGTGACGCCTCCTGCCGGGGTGGATCACTCTGTCCGCGCGCAGGCTCCCGCCCCGGCGAATCACTCTCACCGCGCGCAGCCTCCCGCCCGGGTGGGTCGCCCGTTCCAGGTGGGCCGTTTGTTCCGTGCGAATCATGGTGCCCGGGTGGATCTTTCGGGAATGGGTTGATGGGTGGGTCGGTGTAGGCGTGGGGGTGGCTGAGGTACACGTGCCCGGTGGGGCTGATCATCACGATCGTGCCCGGCGGATGCTGCGGGTTGGTGGAGAGCTGGTGGCGCCAGTGGCCCTCATGCTTGAACCGGTGGTCGCGATCGCATTCGCAGGCGAGGTTGGGTTCGCTGGTCTCCCCGGCGGGCCAGGAGATCACATGATCCAGGTCGCAGGTGGTGGCGGGGCGATTACAGGTGGGGGTGCGGCAGGTGAGGTCGCGGGCGCGGATGTGGTCGGCGAGGGCGGTGGGGGGTCGGTAGGTGCTGCGTCCGTAGTTGAGGAGGTAGCCGGTGGTGGGGTCGGTGATCAGGCGCCGCCAGGTGGAGTGGGGGTGGTAGGCGAGGTCGCGGGCGGTCTGGGCGGTGATGGGTCCGTGCCCGGCCAGGTCGGCGGGGTCGTTGTTGAGTCCGAGCAGGGTCTCCAGTCCGATGGTGACGTTCACGTGCGCACGCAACCCCGACCGCCCGGATCCGGTCGGTGGGCGTGGCGGCACACCGGTGCCCGGGTCGTGGGCGGAGCCGGTCCCGGCTACGGCATCTGTGCCACTGTCGGTGCCGCTGGCGGTGTCGGTGTCGGTGCCGGTGGGGTCAGCAGTGCCGGTGAAGTCAGCAGTACCGGTGAAGTCAGCAGTGCCGGTGCCGGTGGTGGTGGCCGGGTCGCTGTCGTCGCCGGAATCTGCGTCGAGGTGAGTGCTGTCGTCATCGGCCGTTCCGGTGCCGGTGGTCGCCACGGCGGACGTCGCGCCTGCAGCCGCGGTGGCGCTGGGGTCGGTCGGGTCTGGGGTGCGGCGGATGTCGCCGGTGGTGGGGTCGACCTCCGGGACGAGGGTGGCGTTCTCGGTGTCGATCGGGGTCAGCCGGGTGGGGGTGGAGCCTTCGGGCAGGTGCCCGTACAGGACCAGTTGGGTGAGGGCGTCGGCGCGCAGTTCGTTGAGGTTGCGGTTACTGCCGGCTTGGCGGGCGGCCCGCGCGTAGGCGTCAACCACCCCGTACACGCCGAGGGCTTCGGCCGCGCCGAGATGCGCGTAGACATCCCCGGTGCCGTCCGCCGGGTTGGTGCGGTGGGTGACCTGACGGCCCTTCAGATCCCTCTTGACCTGCCGGTCGGCGAAGTCCGGGTCGAGGCGGTGCACGACCCGCCGGACCGCCGGGTGCAGCTGGTCCGGGGTCTGCGTCGTGGCCTTGCCGAGGACGAGGGCCTCGACCATGCCCGCGATCCGGGCCGCCGCCCGCCCGGCTTCCTCGGGAGAGCCGTGGGTGGCCAGGCTGGTTTGGTAGTGGTCTTCGGCCAGGGGCCCGGCGTGCTCCTCGATGATCTCCGCCCGGCGCAGATCCAGCCGGCCCACCGACAACGCCGCCAACGTGGCGGGGAACCGGG